>Ga0181343_1000132_pt1 | contig 35080 bp, 53 predicted proteins | sample Su13VDMLBSD_FD_130110 | JGI IMG/M metagenome (GOLD analysis project Ga0181343, IMG submission 130110) | Freshwater viral communities from Lake Michigan, USA - Su13.VD.MLB.S.D | ecosystem: Environmental > Aquatic > Freshwater > Lake | place: USA: Michigan | collected 2013-07-15
CTGCTCACGCTCATACTGGATGTGTCCTTTTGTCTTGTCTACAGGGGTCCACCCTGCGTCCCATAGTCTGTCGATCCTCTGCTTAGGTGATGCCGGATCAAACGACACCCAATCAAAGCAGATCAGTTCATCACCGTATACGTCAGTAACTGGATACTTCTTCTTGGCATCGACAACATTTGAGTAGAGGTCACCGTTCTGCTTGACGCGATACTTGAGGCGATTAACCTCTTCGAGCTTAGGTGGGAAGTCCCTCTGGAACCCTTCCTCAAGCTCTGCCATACGATCCTCTACCTCCTTCAAGTACTCCTCAGCCTTAGCCTTGTCAAACTTGAAACCGTTAGCAGTCATTTCTTCACACAGGATTTGAATGTCGTGCTCACAACGTAGTGCATCAGCCCATGCCTTATCGAAGATTACCTTACGGAACCTCTCGAAGAGGGCCTGAGTAACCGCTACGTCTTGGTGGCAGTAGTCAATCATTTCCTGCGAGAGCTTACTCCAATCCTTGTGCTCACCCTTGAAGAGACCAAGGCGGATACCCCAAGCTTTGAGGCTGTGCCCATCCTTGATCTCGTAGTCGATCATTCGAGATACAATAAGAGTATCAATGACACTACCAACAGGAACGCAATCACTGCCAATAAGGCGATGAAGAACAGGTACGTCAAAACCCAGACCGTTATGGAATACAAACTTGTCAACAGTGTTGCAATAAGCAAGGAACCTCTCCTTCTCTTCGACGACATGCGAGGGGTTAAGGAACTGGATCGTCTCACCAGTGTCCAAGTCCTTCGAACAGATCACCCAGATGCGGCTAGCGTCCAGACCATCCGTCTCAATGTCCATGGCGACTAATCTCATCCCAAATCTCCTTCATCGTCTCTTCGCTGAGGTTATACTTACGGGCGAACCACCAACCCTTTCTTTCCCACCACTGACCAAACGTCATGCTTCGTCCTCCTTTGGTTCTTTAGCCCAAGGCTCCCTTGGCAGTGTCACCTTAACGACAACAGGCTTAGAAGTAGACCATGGCATAGCGTGTTGTGTCAAGACCGTGCGAGTATCATTTGTCGTTTTCACTGCTGTCCCGCTTCTCCGCAAGGTATGCCAAGTTATCTAGGACATACTGTAGGTCCAGTTGGTAGGCTGCACAGTAGACAGTGAACTCTAGGCCAATCTGAGCCATGTTGAGAGCAGCCTTTTCATCCACAGTGAAGGTGTACGTAGCACTTCCGTCTTCATGTTCCGTAGTTTCCTCTACGCCAATGTAGAAGGGGTCTTCTTGAACTTCGTCAGTCATTTATTATACCTCCATCAGTCTCTTTTTACAGTGTTCAAGTAGCCACATAACAGTTCCCCCATCTGCAACAGAGGACGCAAAGTAGAGGTCTCCTTCTTCGTCAAACCCCATAAGTACCACACCGTCAGGGCAATGCCCCTTAGCTGCCTCTAAAACTCGGTCTGTCGGTAGGTTTAGACGGGTGACATTCCCGAGAGGTACTACGTTGCTAGTGTTCATCGTCTTCCTCCTTGTGGATGTAGTAGGGGCAGTCCCTGCTTGGTGTCGGTGCAAACACTGTCTGGTAGGTTTCCCGTCCCGGTGTCTTACGCATACACGTTTCCTCTAGGGGGCAGTCCTTACTAATACACCTTGCGTAGTCGTAGGGTAGTGTGGTGTATCTCATTCGTCGTTCTCCTCTCTGTGTGTCGCATGGTAGAACATGATTTCGATTACCTGTAAAGGCCAGATGGCGCTGTTCCTGAGCATCTTGAAGTCACTATACTCTACGTTATCCTCACCTGCAAAGTGGACGATGGTCTTGACGTGCCAGTAGTAGAGGTAGGCACCCAGCGTGTAGATAACGGCCCAGATCGTAGGCATCAACATTCCTGAGTATTCAATCATCACATAAACTTCTCCGAGAGGGTGAACGTCTCACTATCGAAGAACATCTGTCCTGCGTAGCCTGTGGAACCTGTCGGTCTATTTTTAACGACAAGAAGTTTAGTAGTGTTGCGGCTCTCATCATCCTTAGCCATCTTGTCCCGCTCAAGTTTGATAACGACAGATGCTCGTTTACCAATCATGCGGCAGTCACGGATAGCCCCATCGTCATTCTCATGGGCAATGGTCACGATCCCTACGTTAAGCTCAGCGGAAAGACGTGCAAGCTTAGTGGATAGCTGGCTCAGGAATTGCTCTACGCTTTCATCTCCTTGGCGACTATACGCAAGGTCTTGGATAGGCTCGAAGAAGATGTAGTGGACGCCACATGCCTCAGTGAGGAAACGGATACGCTCAAGGATTTCCAAGGGGTCTTCGTCAACACCCAAAGTAAACTGATACAGACGCTCATCCGCAGAGATCGTAGTGATAGCCTTGTCCACCTCAGTCTGGTTCGTAATCAAGTCTTTACGGGTCACATTCTTCTTCAAGGCATACGACGCAAGACCCAAGAGAGAACGCTTCTTAACCTCTTCCATGTGGCAGATGGCGATCTTGATATCATCTGTCGTTGTGAGCATGGAGTATTCCAAGTAGCGCATGAACTCTGTCTTACCGATACCCTCGGGTGCTTGGAACACGGTGAAGTGCCCACGCATGAGACCAAGGATCACGTCGTCAAGCGATTGGATGCCAGTAGTGGTGTAACTACTATCATCATCGTCGTGCAGGATCGACAGGAATTGTTCTGTCGTATTGAAGATGTTGTCAGGGATATACTTACGCGCCTGCTGGAAGGCAGTGCGATAGCTCTCCTTGGCACCAGCCTCAAGGAACTCATTGGCATCCTTATACTTGTCGTGAGGGATAGCGTAGACACGATTGGGGAAGAGGTTCGCAAGCTTCTGCGCTACACCTTCGGCTTTCATGTCGCTATCAAACGACACATAAATCTTCTCGAAGCTATCTAACCAGTCACGGCACTTCTCGAAGAGCTTCTGGCTTGGCGTAGCGGATGGCAAAGAGACGCAAGGCACCTTGTCCCCTAGCATCTGGAAGGCAGACATAGCGTCAAGCTCACCCTCGGTGATAACGACAGCCTTTGCACTGCCAGCATTGAACTTGTCCATGCCAAACAATTCATCAGGCTTGAACCCTACCTCCGTGCGGAAAGACTTAGGCAATGTCCGAAACTTCTTACCACCAGAGGGGTAGACGTATTCCTGTCGGATGCTCTCACCATCAGCATTGACGTAGGTCTTGACGGAATAGAACTGCATGGTCTTGTCGCTGATCGAACGCATGGTCCGATAGACAGGCGTCAGGAACTCTTCCTTAACGACAGATAGGTTGGTAGGTGTCGGTGTTTGCATGACGTTATTCTCCTTGTGTGTCCATGATGGCGGGTATTCTTCCTTAGCCCAATCGAACGTAGGCATTCTACTAGGGTAACCCTTACCACAAGACTTACAGTGACCGCAACCCATACCGGGATTCCAAACAAAAGCATCACTGCTACCACAGGCAACGAAGGGGCAGGGTAGTCTAGGTATATTCTCAGTTTGCATCAGGTTCCTCACGTTGGCTATAGGTTTAGCGTAGAGCCTATACTAGGGAGATACTAATATACCCCGCGCAGGGGCACGGCCCTAGCATACAGCCATTCTTTGATCCGTCAACCACTATTCTTCACTAGGCTTCTTACGACAAGAAACAGTGGCGGAATTATCACATGTAGGTTGACGACAAGAAGAAGGACAAGGGCTGTGTAGATTATGCTTCCCATACGTCACCAGTTAGGTTCGTAGAGTTGACCCTTGGCGATCTTACCCTCTACCATCTCAAGCTCTATCTCAAGGCTGGCCAGACGTTCATCATCCCCTAACCATTCGGCTTCCTCTACGGCACGGCGTAGGTTACCCCGCACAAACGACAAGGAAGTAAGATTGGCTTTGTATAGGTCTTCTGATGCAGATTTCATTTGGCTTGCACCTTTGCACTGAGGGCTTCCATTTCGATACGTTCGATGATCTTAGCCAGCATTTCTTCGATCATAAAGAAGTCCTCGCTGGCCCTATCCAAAGCTTGTGTTGCATCCACCAGACCATCCGCAACTACCTTGTAGTCCTCGCAGGATTCGTCACCTTCCACACGGTTGAACACACGCTCTGCATCTCTCTTGTTTTCCTTGGCCCTAGTCCCTGCCATCATAGCGTCATGGGTTAGATCAGCAAGGTCGTAGATGATACCCTGTATATTCATGGTCATTCCTCCGTCCAATAACCTAGACGATCTGCATGTTCCAGATACGCCTGTTCCACTTGTGCTTGGAAGATACCATAGGACGACGGATGAAACCACCCAAATCCTTGCATACCCACCCACAAGATGATTGCGAAGTCTCTTGCATTGCTCAGCATTTTGTCGTCCCCCCTCAATCCAAACGTGAGTTAGCGTAGGCATCAAAGCCATGATCCCGTAGCACTTGGGCCGCTGCCAATGCACCTGCATACTTAGAGTCTACGTTCTGCACCCCAAGCTCAGACGGGTTCCAGTAGGTAAACTCTTTGCCCGTCCAATCGGGACTGAACCCCATCTGCCTAAGGATAACACGTTCAGCCTTCCCTTCCTTTGTGTTGCCCTTGTGCTTAGGCTTGATGTTGACCCAAGCAAAGCCACAAGCCCCTGCATCCTTTCCGTCCCACCACTTGTTAAGGATAGCGACAGCCTCTGTCTTAGCTGCTTCCACAGCCTTATCCATTGCTAGCACATGGTCCATGATCTTCCCCTTTCTTTGTGTCGTTTACGTTCAGTCACAGCTTGAATAACGTGACATACTACAGGTCCACTGTCCATAGGTTTCTGAGAACCATACGGCATACGTAGCGCCATACCCATAGCCCCAGCCCTCTACAAAGTCTGCACCACGCTTGTGTGCCTCTAACTCTGTGGCAAAGTGTTCTGTTGTGCGGATCATTCCCATTCCCTCCCTATGTTATACGACACCATGGATACGACGCCATGCGACCCATGTGATAGCCTGCATCTGGTATGCCTCCACCCCTTCTGCATGGGCAGCGACACGATAGGCATCCTGCAATTCCAGACGGGCCTTCTTCCCTATGCTGGGCACATCTTGCATCACACGTCTGTCAGCATGGGCAATGCCCCAAGCGTGGCCGTCTATAACGCATGTGCTATAGCCAAGGATGCACCAGTAAAAGTCTGTGATCTTGGGGCCGTTAAGGATAGTCGCTACGCGCTGGGCATCCCCTACGCTTTCCAAGATACGCCATGCCTTTTCCCACATGGTGCGATAGGTGGACGCCTTGACTTCCTCATAGTATCCGCCACGTGTGAACGTCTCGCAGAATTGCCTTGCGTCCTTGATGTTCTGGCCCCAGAGGTTAGTAGGAGATAGGGCAGCAACGACACCAACCACAATGTGAAGAGGCAAGCCACAATCTTGGGCAATCAACTGACACTCAGCCTGAGCCTGTTCATACCAGTGCATCCCATGCTGCACCTCATCTGCATTGGCCATGGCATACACGGCCCGTATGTTAGCGACAAAAGACATAGCCTGTCCCTTCTGTTAAGATTGCCTTAGCATTGCCCATGAAGCTTCCCACATGGGCAAAACTCTGTCAATCGTTCTTATAGTGGCTGGCAATCTCTTCCCAGTTCACATTAGCTAGCGCCATCTCAAGTAGGTCGCTGGCAAGGCCAAAGTCAGAGACGGCCCCATTTATCACATCCTCAGCGACTTCCTTGACCCAAGCCGCATCTATTTCCATAGACGACCCCACATCCGTGGTTAAAGAGTCGCCAAGCCATAGGTTGACAAGCCACGTCTCTCTGTTAGTCCAGCCATTGTACTTCATGATGTATCCCTTTCAGTTAGCGTTGAAGCATACTAGGGCAGCAAGCCCAAAGATGCAGACGATTAGAAGCGTAGCGGATATCATATCAATACCCTAGCCATTGCAGAACGTGGGTTGCCTTGTAGCTTTCCTTGTCGCCCATGTCCTTGACAAACTCTTGCCAATCGCATCCGTGGTCCTTCACTTCTTTATAGGCGCGGGCTTTGGTTATCGTGATACCCTTGGCGCTTTCATAGTAGGTCATGTTATCACCAGCACTGTTCGATAACAGCCAAAGCTTGCTGCATCTTCATCTTAAGCAAGACAAACTGATTGGCGCTTAGGTTTCCATCAGCCTTGCGTAGTGTCTTGGCGGCTTGTTCAAGAGTGTTGAGGGCTTCTAGGTAGGTCATTTGGTTCCTCCGTTCTGCGTTTCGTTGGATTGAATTAGCCACACGGTTTCGAATAGGTCAATAAGAAAATGCAAGGGAAGGCGATATTTCTTGTAAGTGATTGATTTGATTGGAAACAAAATTGATAGGGAACGACAAATAACTAAGTGTTCCTGATTCGTTCTTATGGCAAAGGTTAACATGTTAAGCAATGTCTTTGATCTAGGTATAGGAACACGCGAGGGAAGATCAGGAAAAGTGTTATAGTATAACGTTACAGTCTAGGGTAGGAAACGATAGGGGCAAAGGTGAGAATGGTTCGCAAGTAGGAACAAGGGGAAAGGCTAATGATACCAATGTGATACCAAGCTAGGATAGGTGCTCAGGGTTATTTGACCTGCATGTTATAATATAACGTGGGGTAACATGATACCTCAATGTGTGATACTTATGCAACACCTACTGGGCTGTGATACTTGTGCAACACATGCGTGGCAGGAATGTCACACAGAGGCACCCCTACCGGGCACCAAGGGGGTCAGGGGGTGGTTCCTTATTCATGAAATGCACCTAAAGATTTTCTCTATAAATTTCCTGAACCCACAGGGTGCCCCTACGCTCGTGCCAATGTATGAACGACAGATTATCTAGACATAAGGAAAAACCCCTACGGAGTGAACCATAGGGGGTGCTTCAGTGTATGAATTGTTAGGTGTCTAACCCTACGTATGTCCTATTGTGGGTGACTACCCAAGGAGTACCCCTACGTAAGGTGCCCATGGAATCTGCATCAGTCTACTTAAGTAGTACTTATGTAGAGAACGTAGAGCTACCCTAGAGGAAGGAACCAGATAGAGGAGTAACGTAGAGTCAGTCCTATAGTATAGAGTATATACTTAGGGTCCGCCAAAGGACAGTTTTATTATACACTGCTTTCTTGAAGTTGTCAACCCCCTATTTTGTCGTATCTAGACTATCTGTGTGTCGTTTTCAGAACGTAGTGGTCGCTTGAAAGAAAGTACTTGACAAACTCAAAAGTAGTGTGTTAATATTACAACAAGTGATTCGTTTTCCTGTAAGAGGAACCATACTCTCAATGATGTTCTCCGAGAAGCAGCTACGTACCTCCCAAGGTAAGCTACGCACGAAGTCTCTCTTCTGGGAGCTTTCCTACTTCGAACCTGAGCATGTGATCTTCACCCTGCGTGAGGAAGACCTCGTTAAGAACGACAAGACTTACGTGTCTCTACGTAAACTGTATCTGTCGTACTGCTGCTCTGACCCTACGGAATACACCTTCGCATGGTCCGTCTTTGGTTCGTGGGAAACTTGGCAGCAACTAGCCCGCAGTAACTACATCAAGGAAAACGTAGGGACGTGGCGTAGGGAAGTAGAGGTCAAGATCAAATCTGAGGCTATCCGTTCTATTGCTGAAGAGATGAGGACTGGTGGACGTTCTTCCTTTGGTGCCGCTAAGCTTCTTCTGGAACGTGGGTGGCTAGACGACAAGAACGCTTCTAAGGCTAAAGAGAAACTCAAGGCCAAGGAAGAAGAGGAATTGGATAAACAAGCTCTGTCTCTCTTGAGTGAGGATGCTGAGCGTCTAGGAATCAAGGTTCAGTAGCACGATGAGCAAGAAGCCTAACATCACCAATATTACGTCTGGTTACAACTCTACGACAGAGATCAACCAGAACTTCCAAGCATTGCGTGATGCCTTCGACAACACTGTGTCGTTGGATGGTAGCTTGCCTAACGCTATGGACGCAGACTTCGACATGAATGGTTACGACATCCTTAACGCAGGTGGTCTCACGATCAATGGCGTAGATGTCTTTACTCTTATCAACAAAACCACAATCAGTCCTTTTCCGCCTTCGGGGGGTAGTGACGGGGACATCTGGTTCAAAGTCACAACTGCATAAGGTTGACTAAACATGGCTGCTCTTTCTAACTATTCAGAGAAACTACTTCTCGACTGGCTGATGACTAACGGTTCGGCTACTCGCCCTACCGCATGGTACGTTGCCCTGTACACTGCCGCTCCCTCTGACTCAGGTGGTGGTACTGAGGTATCTGGCAATGGCTACTCGCGTCAGGCTGTAACCTTTGATGCTGCATCCACTCCGGGTGGCACTACGTCCAACTCTGGTGCTGTGACCTTCACTGCCGCTGGTGGTAACTGGGGTACGATTACTCACATCGGTATCCACGACGCTAGCACCTCGGGCAACCTACTGTGGCACGGCTCTATGACCGCCTCGAAGACTATTGCAGATGGCGACACTCTTGAATTTGCTACTGGTAACATCGACCTGACTCTTGCCTAAGCTAAAGGAGGCGTAGGGTGCAGGGCTATCGTATAACAGAAAGTAATGATGACCTCCGTATCTCCGAAAGTGGAGACTCTAGGGTCACGGAACAGTTCTATGATGGCTTTGCGGACCTAACGGCTCAAGGCTCTCTTTCTGCTGTCAGTCAAGCTAATATCCTAGCCTCTGCCAGTTTGTCGTCTACGGGTAGCACCCTCCTCGTTGGGGAAGCTATCCTCTTCGGTCGTAGTGCTCTTGACGGTACAGGTTCTTTTGTCGTTGACGGTGATCTAGTAGCCTTTGGGGCTTCCGTACAGAACGCTACAGGCACTATCTCTGTCGTTGGCGTAAGAGTACAGCCCGGTGCTACAAGTCTCACTGGCACGGGTTCTATAGCCTCTGCGGCAGGGTTTAAGTTTGCAGGTGCCTCGGACATTCAAGCAGAGGGTATTTTCTCTGCAACACCTAAGTTCACTGCACAAGGTTTGTTCGACCAAAACGACGAAAACGTAATCAGACTACTAGAGAATGGTGACATAAGGATTACCGAAGAGGGTGACACCAGAATTGTAGTTAACTTCCAGCCTAACACGGGCTACGGAGCTATAATCTCTGAACCATCTGTCGTTCTTTTCGTCTCGGAACCCTACGCTAAGTACGAATCTCAATGGCTCCGCGCTGTACCATACGTTAAGTACGAAGGTGAGTGGGCCATTCCTGAAAAAGCCTATAAACATCTCAGCGGTAGATGGAAAAGGATTTACTAACCCATGGCTAACGTAAAAATCAGTCAACTACCAGCAGCTTCATCTGCCTCTGGTACCCAAGAGTTTGAGATTAACGACAGCGGTACCTCTAGAAAGGCTACTGGCGCTCAGATTAAGGCGTATGTTAACGCTGATCGTGTAGAGAAAACCTCTGATACGGGGTCTGCTAAGGTTCCTGCGGGTACACAAGCCCAGCGTGATGGCACTCCTGCGGCTGGTTACTTCCGTTTTAACACAGATGTATCTAAATTTGAGGGCCATAACGGCACAGCTTGGGGTTCTGTTGGTGGTGGGGCCACTGGTGGTGGTTCTGATGAGGTATTTGTAGAGAATGGCCAGACCGTTACGTCAAATTACACGTTAACAACCAATAAAAATGCCATGTCTGTCGGTCCTATCACTGTCAACTCGGGGGTTACCGTTACGGTTCCTACTGGCTCTAACTGGGTGGTTCTCTGATGTCTGTCACAATCAACGGAACAACTGGCATCGCGGGTGCCAACGGCTCGGCCTCCACTCCGGCTGTGCAGGGCGAGGATACCAATACCGGGGTGTTCTTCCCTGCGGCTGATACTGTGGCTGTGGCTACGGGCGGCTCTGAGCGTATGCGGGTGGATAGCTCGGGGCGTCTTGGGGTGGGGACGAGTTCGCCGGGTGCTGCGCTTGAGGTAAGTGGCGAAGCTCGGATTTACCCAAGTAGCGGCGCAGCAAATCTTCGTTTTGGTAGCGGCGGTTCGGAAAAGGCAAAGCTGGCCGTTGACACATCAAGCAATATGATTTTTGAAACCGCAGGCTCCGAACGCGCCCGCATCGACGCTGACGGCACTTTGCTAATTGGGCGAACTGCCGACGTGTCCGCAGCAACACGCTTGGGCCTTGATGCAACCGCGTCGATCGCTGGCTTTATCTCTGAAACCGGACCCACCACTTCAGTCACTCATGGTCGGTTTTACAACGGCAACGGAAACGTCGGGAATATCTCAACGAATGGATCGGCCACCACCTACGCCACCTCCTCCGACTACCGCCTGAAAGAGAACGTCCAGCCCATGCAGGATGCTCTGGCGGTTATCGCCCAGTTGAACCCTGTGACCTACACATGGAAGGCTGACGGCTCGGACGGCCAAGGCTTCATCGCGCATGAACTGCAAGCTGTGGTGCCTGATTGCGTGACGGGTGAGAAGGACGCTGTAGATGCCGAGGGCAACCCGCAGTATCAGGGTGTAGACACCTCGTTCTTGGTCGCCACTCTCGTCGCCGCAATAAAAGAGCAGCAGGCGACTATTGACGCCCTTGTGGCGCGGGTTTCTGCACTGGAGGCGATATGACCGAGATTTGGCATCCCTGCGCGGGGTTTGAGACCCACTACGAGGTAAGCAGCCTAGGGCGCGTTCGCTCAATTGCCCGGCATGTTCCGCACCATAAGGGCGGGTTCAGACTGTCCCCAGCACGAGTTCTACGCCAAGCGATTAGCGGCTCTGGCTACGCTTTAGTGTCTTTTTGCGTTGACGGCGTAAAGAGCAACCAAAGCGTGCATCGCCTTGTGGCGCGCGCGTTTATATCGAACGAGGCCAACAAGCCTCAGGTCAACCATAAAAACGGCGTCAAGACGGACAATTTTGTCAGCAATCTTGAGTGGGTAACAGCGTCTGAGAATGGGCTGCATTCCTACAGGACGTTGGGCAATGTGTCCCACGGAGGCCAAGGATTTGGTGCGGAGCATTCAAATGTGAAACCTGTCCTTGCGACTAATGTGGACAGCGGAAAAGCGGTTTTGCTTCTTGGTACTCGCCAGAAGAAAGAAATGGGCTTTGGGCAAACTTGTGTGGACAAAGCCATCCGAGAAAACAAGTGTTACCATGGCTGGACGTTTGCTAGGGTAACAAAGGCCGAGGTTGACAGCCTCAAAGCACAATTGGAGGCAAACTGATGTCCCGTATTACTCTGAGCGGAAACGCCTCTGGCACGGGGAACTTCACCCTCGCCTCGCCCAATAGCAACACGGATCGGACGCTGACGCTGCCGGATGCGACGGGGACTGTGAACGTCTCGGGTCTCGCCAACGAGGTGCCTGCTGGTTCGGCCGGTGCGCCTGCGATCTACCCCACGGGTGACAGCAACACGGGTATCTTCTTCCCCGCTGCGGATACCATCGCTTTCGCAGAGGGTGGGGCTGAAGTTGCTCGGTTTGATAGCTCGGGGAACCTGCTGGTTGGGACGACGAGTAATCTAGGAAGTTCAAGGTTTGCAGTGGTGGGTAATGTGTCCAACCACATGGTGAGCTTTAGAAACGACAACAACAGCACACCGTCTGGCTTAGATATTATCTATAACGCTGCTGCGCCAAACAACACGACAAACACATTCTGTCAGGGCAGAGACACAAGTGCAGTTAGGTTTGAGTTTCGCTCCAACGGCGGCTTGGCAAACTTCAGCGGCAACAACGTCAACCTGTCTGACAGCCGTGAGAAAGCCAACTTCTCACCGGCTGGCGAGTACCTGTCAAAGATTTGCGCCATCCCGGTGCAGACCTTCAACTACATTGACCAGAACATGGACGAAGACCCCGGCCTCACGCTGGGTGTCGTGGCGCAGGACGTGCAGGCTGTTGCCCCTGAACTGGTGATGGAGAGCAACTGGGGAACCGGAGACGACCCCAAGATGCGACTGTCGATCTACCAGACGGACTTGCAGTATGCGCTGATGAAGTGCATCCAAGAACAACAGGCCACCATCACCGCCCTCGAAGCCCGCATCACCGCATTGGAGGCCAACTAATGTCCCAACTCCGCACAAACGCGATCCTCGACGCTGCTGGTGGCAACACGGCTACGATCAACACTGTGCCTCTGCGCCCCGGTGTTCTTGACCCTGAGAACCGCATCATCAACGGGGCCTTCGACTTCTGGCAGCGGGGGACGAGCTTTACGACTGGGGTCTATGGAGCGGATCGGTGGATTAACGACCTCTCTGGCGGCACTGTTACCATGTCTCGTCAGGCTTTTACTGTTGGCGATACTTTGGGGTCGAGCAACCCGACGTACTTTCTGCGTCAAACGGTAAGCGGACAATCTGGTGTTAACGACCGTGCAATTGTCTCCCAGCCGATTGAGGGTGTCCGCAGCTACGCGGGCCAGACGATCACCGTTCTTGGTTGGGCGCGTCGGTCGTCAGGTTCTGGGAACGTGACAATTGAACCTCTCCAGTTTTTCGGTACTGGCGGCTCTCCTTCCTCCGATACGTTGATTACGCCACAGACTGTTACTCTCACGACTTCGTTTGCACCATTTGCCCTGACGTTTAGTGTCCCGTCGATTGCGGGGAAGACGCTCGGGACTAACGGCAACGACAGTCTTGTTCTAAACTTCTGGACTTCCGCAGGGTCCAACAGAAATGCACGATCCAACAGCCTCGGCCTCCAGACCATCGGGGTTGACCTGTGGGGCGTCCACATCAAGGTTGGCACTCACACCACGGCGGCGACGGACCTCTACAAGCAGCCCGAATTGGGGCCTGAGTTGGCGCGGTGTCAGCGGTATTATCAGCTTATCGCTTCGACAGCGGGTGTGCTGGCTGGAAGAGCTTCTGGAACCACTGGCGCAATCTACGGCGTCCCGCTTACTGTGCCAATGAGGGGTAATCCATCTGCAAACAACCCGACAATGATTTTTTACGGGGCCACTGCATTTGGCACGTCAAGTGGTGGAACAAACACGCTAGTTGCTTATAGCACATCCGGTGTCTCGATTACGGCATCTTTCGTAAAAACAGGATTCACTGGTATTACGGATGATCGGATTGTTAATATTTACCCGACGCAAGAGTTGACCTTGGACGCGGAACTTTGACATGAACACCATGACCATTACCTCGGCCAAATACGCCACGAACAAGGGCGAAATTGTTGGGATAAACGCCACCATCGACAACCAAGAATGGTGTGTCCCGATGACCCCCGGCAATCGCCACTACGACGAGATCATGCGTCAGGTGGACGCTGGCGATCTGGTGATCCAAGAGGCAGACGCATGACCCCCGAGATGCTTTGGAACGTGTAGATGTTTGATCCAGTTTCCATTGGAATGGCCGTTAGCGTTGGAAGCAAGGCGTTTAACTTGCTCAAGCAAGGCATTGCGGCTGGCCGTGAGATACAGGATATGGCGTCTCAGCTTTCAGAGTGGGGTAAGGCTGTCTCTGACATTTCCTACGCAGCAGAGAAAGCGAATGAGCCTCCGGGTGTATTCAAGACGTTGTTCGGTACGGACACTCAAAAGAGTGCCATCGACATCTTTGCTGCTCAGAAGCAATGCGAACAACAGCGTAAAGAGTTACGACAGCTTATCAGTTACAGCTACGGCAACGATGCTTGGCTAGAGTTTCAGGCTATTGAGCGTAGAGTAAGAGAACAACAGCGCGAACAAGTCTATCGTCGCAAAGAACTTATCGAAGGCATCTTAGAAGCTGCGCTCTGGACAGTCATAATCTTGGCAACAAGCATTATCGCAGGCTTTGGTCTGTACTTCTGGGGCCGTTATTTGGAGAGGTGGTAATGGTACTTGAACACTGGATATGGCCTGCTTTTGCCATAGGCATTGGTGTAATCTTTTACTTTAGTGAAGACGGCTTTTACCGCTACCCGTGTCAAGACCCACAAAATTGGGCTAATTTAGAATGTCAACCCCCGATTTGCCTACGTACTAAGAACTGTTCCGATGATCTGACTGGAGGAGCTTCGCCATGAGCAAGAACGACCCCGACTTCCTCGAAGCTAAACTACGTTATTTCATTGGCGTGTCGTTGACTATGATCTTGGGCGGCAGCATCTTTATCATTCTGTATTCGCTAGTGTTCGTTACCCAACCCTTGGGCGAAAGCTCTGAGAACGACAGAGCACTGTTTTCTATCCTTACCCCCATTGCCAGCTTTATTACTGGTGCCTTGGGTGGCGTAATGGCCGCAGGCAACAACCGTAAACGTGGCGAGGAAGAATCGCCAGCAGAGGAGCCGAAAGAATGATTGGACGCATCGTAGGAATGCTCATTGGCCGCAGGCTGAAAGAAAAGGCAGTCGATGCCGTGTTGGATAAAGTAGACCTGCCTGATCCAGTAGAGAATGCAATCAAGGCTGCTGTCACTGGTAACCCGACAGACTTGCTTGGCGACATGGGTAAAAGCATGGCGAAGGAAGAAGTTTTGAAAGCTGTCGTTAAAAAGAAGGCTAATAAGCGCGATGTCTGATGCAATGAAGAAGTTGCAAGAGAAGTGTGGTGTCGTTGCTGATGGCTCCTTTGGCCCAAATACGGCACGGGCTATTGCTAAGCACTATAAGCTTTCTCCTGAACGTGGTGCTCACCTGTTGGGGCAAGCTAGCCATGAGAGCGGAGGCTTTAAGCTGACCAAGGAAAACCTAAACTACTCAGCCGAAACCATGTGCAAGGTCTGGCCTTCACGGTTCAAGAGCGTAGCTGAGGCTGCACCTTTTGCTCGTAACCCTAAAGCTCTGGCTGATAAGGTTTACTCTAATCGTATGGGTAACGGAGAAGGTGAGGGTCACATCTGGATTGGCCGCGGCTTCTTGCAGTTGACGGGTAAGGATAACTACCGATCCTTTGCCTCTGACATGCGTGTGCCTGAGGTTATGGAAAATCCTTCGCTGGTCGAGACTGACTACGCAATGGAAACGGCTATGTGGTTCTTTGAGAAGAATGGCTTGTTTGCTATCGCTGACAAGGGTGTGAACGAAGATATCATCAAGCAGATCACCAAGCGCGTGAATGGTGGTTACATTGGTTTGGATCACCGTAAGAAAGAGACCGAGAAGATTTACGGCTGGTTGAAAGCGTAGTGTTGTAAGACTAAACGTACCCCTTGACAAACCAAATCAACCGTGGTATTATTGTCACATGAGTTCTTTATCAGTCAACGACACAATCCGTCTAGCTGCTGAGGCTGACTTAGAGACCTTTATCAAGCTTGTCGCTCCTGAACAAGTTCTTGGTCAATGCCACTCTGAGTTGCTACAATGGTGGACACGACAGGATTCTAAGACACACCAGCTTGTGTTGTTTCCTCGTGACCACCAAAAGTCTCGTATGGTTGCTTACCGAGTAGTTTGGGAACTCACGAAGAACCCTACGCTACGTGTACTCTACATCTCTGCTACTGCTAACCTTGCAGAAAAGCAGCTAGGGTTCATGAAGGGTATCTTTACCTCTGAGATTTATCGTCGTTATTGGCCTGAGCACGTTCATCCCGAAGAAGGTAAACGCTCTCGCTGGACGGCAAGTGAAATTGCGTTAGACCACCCCCTACGTAAGAAGGAGAATGTTCGTGACCCTAGTATCTTCACTGGTGGCCTCACTACTTCCCTTACTGGTATGCACTGCGACATTGCAGTACTTGACGATGTGGTTGTCTACGAAAATGCGTACACTAACGAAGGTCGTGACAAAGTAAGAAGCCAGTATTCTCTCCTGTCGTCCATCGAAGGTGCAGAGGCTCGTGAGTGGGTCGTAGGGACACGTTACCATCCTATTGATCTGTATAACGACCTGATGCAGATGGTTGAGGATCAGTACGACAAAGACGGTAGTAAGTCTGGTGAAGAGAATATCTACGAAGTCTTTGAACGTGCAGTAGAGGTTAATGGCGATGGTACGGGTGAGTTTCTGTGGCCCCGTCAGCAACGTAAAGATGGTAAGTGGTTTGGGTTCGACCAGCAGATTCTAGCCAAGAAGCGTGGGCAGTATCTTGATCGTGGTCAGTTCAGAGCACAGTATTACAACGACCCTACGGACCCAGATAACGTACCCGTAGGTTCAGACAAGTTTCAGTACTACGACAGAAAGCACCTACAGCTTAGTAACGGCTACTGGTACTACAAGACGCATCGACTGAACGTGTACTGTGCAGTAGACTTTGCGTTTAGCTTGAGTAAGAAGGCTGACTATACTGCAATGGTTGTCGTTGGGGTAGATAGTGAAAATAACGTCTACGTCTTAGATATTGACCGTTTCCGTACCGACCGTATCTCTGAGTACTTTGAGCATATCCTACAACTAAGTAACAAGTGGTCGTTCCGCAAGATGCGGGCAGAAGTTACTGTAGCTCAGATGGCTATCGTGAAGCAGCTTAAAGAGCTTATCAAACAACATGGTCTGTCGATCTCTATCGAAGAATACCGACCGAATAAGGGCAGCAAGGAAGAACGTATTGCAGCTATCCTAGAGCCTAGATACGACAACCTTTCTATCTGGCACTACCGTGGTGGGCACATTCAGACCTTGGAAGAAGAACTGTCCAGCCGTAACCCTAGTCATGACGACGTTAAGGATGCTCTAGCTTCTGCTGTCGATATGGCTGTGAAACCATCGAAGAACGTCCAACGTAACGGTAGCAATAGCATCGTTTGGGCAGGTAATCGCTTTAGAGGCAGTGCATAATGGCCGGAACTACCATTGAACTTGAGCACCTGCTTAACCCTGACACTCTCGCCGTAGAGATTGCTAATCGTTGGGTTGAGTGGAGCAATCTGCGTGAGAAGTGGGTGACGGAAAAGAAAGAACTCCGTAACTACCTCTACGCTACGGACACTAAGACTACGGCTAATGCTGTTCTTCCTTGGTCGAACTCTACGACCACACCTAAGCTTACTCAGATCATGGATAACCTCCATGCGAACTACTTTGCTACGCTATTCCCTCAGCAAAAGTGGATGAAGTTTGAGCCTGCGGATAGCAAGAGCAACAAGAAGACCAAGATCGAAACCATCCAAGCTTACATGGAGAATAAGGTTCGTCAGTCTGACTTTGTGAATACTGCTTCCAACCTTCTCTACGACTGGATTCAATACGGCAATTGCTTTGCTACGGTTGCCTACGAGAACACCTACACTGAGAAGAAAGACGGCTCTATTTCTGTGTCGTATGAAGGGCCACGCTTGGTTCGTGTGTCTCCCTACGACATCGTATTTAACCCTACTGCCTCTGAGTTTTACAAGACCCCTAAGATCATCAAGAGCATCCTCACCCTTGGGGAAGTAAAACGGATGATCGACAAAGACCCGTCTAAGCGTCACTGGCAAGCTATTATCGACAAGATGATCTACAGCCGTGCAGCTATTCGCTCGGGTGATTCTGCTTACAACAAGGCTGACGGTTTCATTGCGGATGGCTTCACGTCGATTCAGCAGTACTACGAATCAGACTACGTAGAGGTTCTCACGTTCTACGGTGACATCTACGACTACAACGACAACAAGCTCCACTCTGACCGTATCATTTCTGTCGTTGACCGTGCCTACGTTCTGGACAATGAAGAAAACCCTTCGTGGCTTGGTCACGCTCCTATCTTTATGGCAGGCTGGCGTCCTCGTCCTGATAACCTCTACGCTATGGGTCCGTTGGATAACCTCGTAGGGATGCAGTATCGTATCGACCACCTTGAGAACCTTAAGGCAGACGTATTCGACCAGATCGCTTACCCTGTGATTAAGATTCGTGGTGACGTAGAGGACTTTGACTTTGCTCCCGGTGCTCGTATTTACCTCGGTGAAGAAGGTGACGTAGGGTACTTGCAGCCTGACGCTACGGCCCTCCAAGCTGACCTCCAAATCCAACTCCTTGAGAACAAGATGGAGGAGATGGCTGGTGCTCCCCGTCAGGCCATGGGTATCCGTACTCCCGGTGAGAAGACTGCCTTTGAGGTCCAGAGCCTACAGAACTCTGCCTCGCGTATCTTCGAGCACAAGACTGCCCACTTCGAGCGTACCTTTCTTGAGCCTATCCTGAACGCTATGCTTGAGTGTGGTCGTAGGAATATGTCTACTACTAATTCTCTGTCGATGGTTGACCCTAACACGGGCAACATGTTCTTCCGTGAGATTAGCAAAGAGGACATTATTGGTAGCGGCAAGATCAGTGCAATTGGTGCTCGTCACTTTGCTGAACGTGCTCGTCGTGTCCAGAACCTTTCGCAGTTGTACCAGCTTAAGCTTGCTGATCCTACCGTGTCTACTCACCTGTCGGGTAAAGAGTTCGCACGTATCATGGCTGAGGAGCTTGGTGAACCTCGTCTGTTTGGTGATAACATCATGGTTACTGAACAACTTGAGACACAACAAGCAGTCCAAGAAGCAGAGATGGCTAACCAAGAAGAGCTTATGATGGCTCAACAGATGGGTATGTAATGCAAGCTGTATGGCTTAAGGGTGTCAAAGCCGAAGATCGTGAACGACGCAAAGCAGAAGTCTTGTCGTACCGCAACGCCTTTGATGACCTTCGTGAAATTCTAGAGCGGAACTACCTTAAGAGGGAGTCTGTTCGGGATTATTCCCCCGGTTGGGAATACAAACAGATCGGAGTTAACGAGTATAACGCTGCGTTAGACGATCTACTCAACTTAATCGACCTTAACCACAAGGACTAACAATTTGACAAACGTGTTCGACCAAGCTCAGCAACCAACTGGGCAGAGTCAAGAGGGCCAAGCACCACAGATGACTGCTGAACAACAGGAGTCCTATCTAGCTAAGCTCGTCGCCACTAAGGGAGAGAACTGGAAAGACCCTGAGGTTCTGGCTAAAGGCAAACTCGAAGCCGATGGCTACATTAAGAACCTAGAGGATCAACTCAAGCAGATGCGTGAGGATATCCAAAAACAGGACTATGCCAAGACCCTACTCGAAGAACTACAGAACAAGGCTACGTCGCCCACCAACGTGAAATCTGTAGTGGCCAATAACGACAATAAAGGTGGCACTGGAACTGATGGCAATACCCAGCCGCAAGTGAGTGAGGATACCCTAAAGAGCCTTGTTGAACGAACCCTGACTGAACGTGACCGAGACAACACTGTTAAACAGAATCTCGCTTTTGTTGATCAGGAACTAGAGAAGACCTACGGTACTGAGGCTCCTGCCGTTGTCCAGAAGAAAGCTCAAGAACTTGGCTTGACTGTGCAGCGTCTACAGGAACTAGCGTCTGAGTCCCCTAACGCCTTCTTTAACCTTATTGGTGAACCCAAGAAACCCTTCCAGCCTATCGTGCAAGGTTCGGTTCGCACAGAAGGTGTCAACATGCAATCCTCGTCGGAGCGTAATTTCGATTACTACCAAAAGCTTCGTCGTGAAAATAAATCCCTCTACTATACCCCCAAGGTTCAACGAGAAATGATGGCTGATGCTACTCGTCTTGGTGGAAAGTGGAAACCCTAATAGGAGAAGACTAAAATGGCTATGACTACTGCCAATATGAGTCTCCTTACTCGCTCGGAAGTTTGGTCGGCTGAGCTTAAGGAGATTCTGCGTGACGAAATGATGGCACAACGCTACGTGCGTATGCTTGAAGGTTTCCCTGACGGTGACCAGTTCACCATCCCGTCGATTGGTCAGGCTCAGGTTGACAACTATGCGGAAGATACCGCTGTCGTCTACCGCCCGATGGACACTGGTGAGTTCACTTTCACCATCGACAAGTACCTGTCGTCCGCTTCGTACATCACCAAGAAAGCTGAGCAGGATTCGTACTACTCGGCAGAACTGATGTCGCGCTTCGTGCCGGAACAAGAGCGGGCTATCATGGCTCACTTCGAAGCCACCACGTTTGCTGCCCCGGAAGCTGGTGTGTCGGCTAACTCGGAAGCTGCTATTGATGGCGTTGGCCACCGTTGGGCAGGTTCGGGTACTGGTGCTGTGATCGCAGTTGCTGACTTTGCTCGTGCTCGTTACGCCCTCAAGAAGGCTAACGTGCCGGACACCAACCTGATTGCTGTCGTTGACCCCTCGGTCGAATACACGATCAACACCCTGACCAACCTCGTGTCGGTCTCGGACAACCCCCGTTGGGAAGGCGTTGTTGCCGATGGTATCGCCACTGGTATGCGCTTTGTGAAGAACGTCTACGGCTTTGACGTTTACACCTCGAACTACCTTGCTACCGCAACCGACTCGGCCCTGACCAACAAGGCTGCTTCGCCGGGTAACGTGGACTTCGGTACCAACAACGGCAAAGTTAACCTGTTCTTCTCGGCTGCTGCTACTGCTCAGGCTTTTGTCGGTGCATGGCGTCAGATGCCGGAAGTGGACTACGAGTACAATAAAGACTTCCAGCGTCACGAGTATGTTACGACTTCTCGTTACGGTGTTAAGCTGTACCGTCCCGAGAACATGGTTCGTGTCATCACGAAAACCAACGTGTAATTAGGAGGGATAACTCATGTCTTACACTAACGCTGACGGACTTTTTGTCCTCACCGATGGCGCTCAGGGCGCTGTTAACGACGAAGGCGTCACCGCACGTGGTGTACGTCAGGTCATCACCAAGAAGCTGTCGTTGGCTGCTCTGGGTTCCTCGTTTGGTTCCTCGAACATCGACCCGCTGGAAGCTATGATCCCGGCTGGTGCCATCATCGTGAACGCCGATCTGGTTATCACTGATGCAGCTACCTCTGGTGGTTCGGCTACGCTGACCATTGGTACCTACAACGCTGCTGGCACCGCTGTGGATGCTGACGGTATTGATGCTGCTATCGCTCTGACTGCTATCGACGCAGACGGTGACGTGGTGCAGTGTGACGGTGCTCAGGTGTCTGGTGTCGTTACCGTGGGTTCGGCCCCGGTCTACATTGGCGCTCTGTACGGTACGGCTGCGTTCACCGCTGGCTCGGCTGTGCTGATCGTCGAGTACATCAAGGTCGAGTAATCTTGACTCTAGGGGTGTTGCTTAAGTGTGACACCCCACACTCTTCTTATGGTTTGTTACGAACATAGTTGACAAACTCTAAAAACAGTGTATAATAAGCTTAAGCTGCCACCCGATGGATATATACTATATCTCTATAAGCTATGGCACCTAACGTAGGGTTCAGATACCCTAGAGATAAACTGATCTAAGGACTCCCTAGTATGGCTAACGTCAACCATAATACCCTTACCGATCCTTACCTCCATGAACCCAAGGGTGCCTCTACGGCTCTCGCTGGCCAAATCTACGTAGCCGATGGTGCAGGGTCGGGAGACTGGGTAGAGAATAGTCGTATCTTCGGTGGGTACCTCACGTTCTCTACTGGCTCCCCTTACGCACATTCCGTTACTACCTCTAATACTGTGATTAATCCGTCGTTCACCGCATCGACAAACAATGGCTTCACTGGTCTGTCGTCCCCTAACGCTCGTGTGCGTTATGATGGCACTGAAACCATTAATGCGTCTATCGACGGTATCTTCTCCATTGAGCAAAACTCTGGAACCTCTAAAGACGTAGAGATGGCCATTTACAAGAATGGTGTTGAACTTACTGGTAGTCGAATGATTATGTCGTCGTTTACTGGGGAGTGGCATACCTTTGCTCTCAAGTTCAATACTACCCTAGGGACTAACGATTACATCGAAGTGTTTATCAAGGCAAATGCTTCTACTACTGTTAACTTCGCTTCTGGCTACCTCCGCATCTTTGGGATTGCAGCATAATGAAGAAGACACTCCTAGAGCTAGTAACGTCTATCCTCTCGGATATGGACTCTGAGGCTGTAAACTCTATCAGCGATACCGTAGAGGCTCAGCAGATTGCGTCTGTGATTGAGGACACCTACTACAACATCATTGCTGCTCGTAACATTCCTGAGCACCAGCAACTCCTCAAACTTACTTCTCTGTCGTCCTCTACGCGACCCACCCATTTCCAGTACCCTACGAATACCCGTGACATTGTTGATCTGTCGTATAACATTGATACACAGAGTGGCGTTAACTACCAAGAGATTCACTTCGTTGAGCCGCTAGAGTTCCTCAAGCGTATGCCTCACAACAACCCATCGAATACGTTGATTGTCCCTGATGCTAACGCTAACACTTCGTTGGTTGTGTTTGACGACAGGATGCCTACCTACTACACGTCGTTTGATGATCTCCACATTGTTATGAACGCCTACGATAGCTCCGTAGAGTCGATCCTACAGGCATCTAAGACTCGGGCCTATGGTACGGTATACCCAAGCTTTACCATCGCTGACAGCTTCGTTCCTGACCTTGACGACACAATGATGCCCTTCCTTCTGGCTGAGGCTAAGTCTACTTGCTTCTCGTTGTTCAAGAGCGGCAGTGATCCTAAGATTGAACAGGCTGCTCGTCGTTTGAAATCCTATGTTCAGAATGACATGTATCGGACTAAACGACCTAACGTAAGAAACCACTACGGCAGGAACTAATGATTGTAGAGTTTGAAGAATACCCCGACAAACAAATCTGTATCTGTCGTTGCCCAGAGAAAATGGTACAGGCTCTGACAATCAAGAAAGATCGTAGCGGATACATCTTCTTTGACATTGTACCAGACCAAGGGCCGACACCAGCCGAGTTGAGTGGTAAGTATTCTTCCATCCCAAAGGCTAAAGAAGCTGTCGAGTTCTACCTGCGGAACAAGAAAGAAACTATCGCTGCTCGTAGAGAAAACTTCGCTAGAGAACGAGAAGAACGGAAAGCCTTAAAAGATGTCCCAAAGTCTGTCTCAGAAAGCAGTTAACACCTTTGTAAAGGGTTTGATTACCGAGTCTGGTGAGCTTACGTTCCCTGCTGATGCTTCTGTAGACGAGCTTAACTGTGACCTCCGTAGGGATGGCTCACGTCGTCGTAGGCTTGCAGCTAAGGCAGAAGAGAGCAGAGTTCTTTCGTCGTTTACTGTAAGCACCTCTACGCTGTTTAACAACGGCTCTTGGGATAACGTAGGTGGCCAATCAGGTCTTGAGTTTCTTGTGCTCCAGACAGGTTCTACTCTACGTTTCTACAACAAGTCTGACCTCCCCTATTCGTCCCACGAGATTACCCAGACTGTCAACCTTGCTACCTACGAAGTAGCTGGTGGCGTAGGTGCAGCTAACGCTAACTGCCAGTTTGCCTCTATCAATGGCGCTCTTGTCGTTTCCTCCCCTGCTATCAACACGATCTACATTCAGCGTAATAACACTACTGGCGCTCTGACAACGACACAGATTAGCTTCCGTATTCGTGACTTTGAATGGTTGGGTGACAAGAGCACCTACACGACAGAGATTGCTACAGGTTCAGCGTCTACTGCCCGTAAGTACGATACTGCTAACGCTGGCTGGTCGGGTACTAAAGGCTCTGCTGCCCTTTCTGCCTACGGTGCCTATCCTCCCCTGACCCTTCCGTGGTATGCAGGTAAGGATGATAACGGGGACTTCTCCAAGACTGAGTGGCAGAAAATTTTCTCTGGTACCAGCCTCATTGGTAACGGCACCTACATCCTTAACTTCTTCAACAAGGACCGTAGTACAGCCTCTGGTATTGCAGGTATCTCAGCAGACATTGAGACCTCACGCTTCAAGGCTGTCGAAGCTTTTGCTGGTCGTATCTTCTACGCAGGTCTTGAGAGTGCTAAGAACTCTGGTGTTATCCTCTTCTCCCGTCAGATTGAGACGTTGAGTGAGCTTGGGGATTGCTTCCAAGTTAACGACCCCACCTCAGAAGATATCTCTGATCTCTTGGACACTGACGGTGGTCTGGTTCGTATTCCCGATGCAGTGAACATCAAGTACCTCTACTCCTTTGGTGCTACACTCTTCATCTTCGCGGATAACGGTGTCTGGTCCATTAATGGTGTCGATAACGTCTTCCGTGCAACTGAGTACTCTCTGCGTCGTGTGTCGTATACTGGGATGCTCACGGCTGAATCTTTTGCTGAGGCAGAGGGTGTTCCGTTCTGGTGGTCCAAGACGGGTATCCATACCTTGCAGTTTGATGAGGTGAGTGGTAACCCTACTGAACAGAATATCAGCCTGACGACAATCCAGACCTTCTGGGATGACATTGGTTCTAATGCTCGTTCACTCGTTAAGGCTACCTACGACAGACTTAACAAAAAGATTTACTGGGCTTACCCTAACACTAACGAGCCTAACGTAAACAAGCTCAACAACTTCCTGATCCTTGATATCCCCTTGGGAGCCTTCTACCCTTGGAAGATAGCTGACGAGGCATCCTCTACGGATTACGTCATGGGCCTTGCGATTTACTCAGGCTACGGCTCAGACGAGCTTGTTCTTGACGTAGTGCTCCCCACTGGCGATGATGTCGTTCAGGGGTCAGATGATGTCGTTTCTACGCAGTTCTCGGACTTTGCTACGGGTAACCCTGCCATTGTGCTTCTGATCCGTGATGGGGCTACTGGTAAACTCACCATGGGTACCTTCTCTGGCAAAGACTTCCTCGACTGGGGGTCTACTAACTATTCGTCGTTTGCTGAGGCAGGATATGATTTCATCAGTGATCTTATTCGACAGAAGAACTCCCCTTACATCGTGACCTACATGCGGGTTACTGAGGAGGGTTGGACTTCTACTGTTTCTGGTTACGAACCTATCCGCCCCTCGGGTCTCCTTGTGTCGTCCTATTGGGATTTCAGTACGACAGCATCTAGCGTAGCGCAACAAGCCTATCGTTACAAGCAAACCCCTATCGTTAACCCCGGCGACTTGACAGAGTTCAACTACCCAGATACTGTTATCTCTAGCCGCCTTAAGCTCCGTGGTCGTGGTCGTTCAGTTCGCCTACGCTTTGACAGTGAGCAAGGCAAAGACTTCGTTCTGCTCGGGTATGGTGTAGTTAATGCAGTCAACCAACGCTTCTAAGAACCTACTCGTCAAGGCAGACGGATACGTTTTTAGACTAGAGTACAATGAAGAATATGTTATCGTTCACCTCAGGGAAATAGACAAGTTCACTAAAGAAGTCTTTCAGGACATGCTTATGCAACTTGAAGACTGGTCACACTTCCTGAAAGCTATGGGCCATACCCACGTTTGGGCTGCTGTCCCTAAAGACAACATCAAGATCAAAAGGCTTTTACACGGCTTGAAGTTCAAGTTTGTAAGCCACAAAGAAGACCTTAGCGTCTACTTATACGAGGTATAGAAAATGGGCGTCGTTGGAGCAGTTATTGGTGCGGTCGCTACGGTTGCAAGCACTAACAAAGCAGTTAAAGCTCAGAAAGAAGCTACGGCAACAAACGTAAAGATTGCCGAGGAGCAGCGGAAGCAGGAAGAGCTTACTTACCGTCGTCAACAGCGTTCAGCTATCCGTGAGGCACAGATTCGTCGTGCTCAAGGTACGGCTTCTGTTCAGGCTGCTGGTGTAGCAAGCGGCTCCTTGCCGGGAGGGGGTATCGCATCTATCGGGTCTCAGCTTGGGTCTACTCTTGGTTTTAGTTCTCAGATGTCTGGTCTGTCGTCAAACATTACTGATCTTGGAATTGCCTCAGCTAACGCTACTCAGCGGGCTAACACGTTTGGGTCCATCGCTAATATTGGCTCTAGTGTATTCCAGTACTCTATGGCTAGCATGAAATAATGGCTGAGGTTATAATGGAACCTAAAGAGTTCGGACCTGTCCAAGAAGTTTCTGCGGAGACTCCTCGTGAATTTGGTCCTCCCATCAACACTACGATAACCAAGTCTGCTGCACAAAAGCGGGCCGAGTCCTACCTCTTTAGTTCCCTCCTTGACGTTGACGTTAAGGCTGTACGTCCTGCTATCGACAACGATGCTTCTGTGCAACTTGACCAGACTGCTACTGACATGGTTGAGTCGAACAAACAGGTTGCCGTTAACCTTGCCATCCAGAATCCTGAGGAAGACATTCAGGCTCAGCTTAGTGCTTTGCAGACAGAGCTTGAGAGCATCGACATTGTTAAGCGTTTTGCTCAGCCTTCTGTCATTGCAATGCTTACCTCCCAAGACCCTATCCTACGTGACTATTCGGTCAACCGTGTTAAGCGTCTTCTGCAAACCCAAGACATCGTTCAGAAGCGTTTGGCCAGTGCCTCGGATGAAAGCTTCCTTGGTAACTTTGACTTTGTAGACTTCTTCTTGTCGTCACCTCAGAATCTTTTTGTCGCTAAAAAGAACCAAGAGTATGCCGACAAATACACCTCTCTCCTCTACTCCAACCTACCTGACGAAGACTTTGAGGTTCAACTTGATAGCCTCTTGACTGAGATGGCTGACCAAGGTTTGTTTACTGAGGAGAACAGGTTCTACCTTGGTGACTTCCTTGCCGTTGCTGCCGCAGGTTCCGAGAGTAGCGTAGCCAAGACCCAAGAGCTTTTCGGAGCCTTGGATACCCTTACGTCTGCTGCTGGTGTTGCCTTCAAGGCTGGCTCTATCGTTAAGACAACTAAGGCTGTAGGAACGACAACTGCCCTTACCTCTGGTGTCCTTGGTCGTGGTGCTCTTGGTGTAGCCCAGAGTATTGCTACGGATGCTGCACGTCTGGTTGGCTACAAGACTAATAACCCTGTCCGTGTTGGTGAAATCCTTTCGGAAGCCCGTATCATTGACGACCCAGTTAATGCTGCTCTTACCTACGGTAACCACGTCAGCCCCTCCTTTGCTACTTCTACCCTGTCTCGTGCTGAGTATTGGAGCCACACGAGTGCTGTAGCAGCTAAGGACTTTGAGCTTGGTAGTCAAGGCTTCCGCACGGCTCTACGCCATACAACCCTCTCTGGTGAAGCCTACGACGATGCTATCGTTGCAAGTTTCAGGGATAAGATTGTAACGACAGCAAAGCAAGATGCAATCGACAGCGGTAATCGTCGGTTCCTTGATGCTGATCTCGTTAAGGATGCTACTGAGAACCTCTACTTCCAGCAATTCTACGGCACCCAGAAGGGTGATCTCTTCCGTGGGAACAACGGACGTATTGCAGCCCAGAACCTTGCGGAACAGCTTGGGGGTGAGGTTGTCGCTGGTGATCTTCCTAACTCTTGGAAGGTCTTGAAGACTGACAACATCCCTGTCGGTATGGCTGAGCTTAACCTCTCGAACCTCAAGTTGTTTACCTCTACGGAAGTAGACGATCTAGGTGAGGGTCTTCTTGTCGAGTACTTGGGTTCACCCCTTGCTCAGACTTCCCCACGTCTTAACGCTATCCTTAAGCAGTCTGAGGCTTCCCGTGAGGCTTGGAAGGCTTCTGTCGTTGCAGACCTTACGGAAGTCCGTAAGTTTAACAGCCGTGCTGAGCAGCGTGAAGTCTTTGGTATCTTCGATGAACTGCGTGATGGCTCTTTGGCTACCCGTAGGACTGCCCTTACCCGTAAGGAGTTTGAGGTAGAGTTCCTTGCCAAGTACAAGAAGAACCCTACGGATGCTCAGAAGGCTATGTACCTTAAATACCAAGAGGCTCTTGACGTAGACGCTATGCTCAAGGCTGATGGGTATTTCAAACGACAAGTGGCTGATGGTGTCGTCGTTGACAATGCCGATGGTAGCCGTATGGTTCCTATGAAGTCTGAGGAACTTCCGGCTAACTCTAAGGTTTGGGATGAAGATACTCAGTCGCTTGTCGATGCTGGCCAACTCCCACAGGGTACTCGCGTATATCGTAACTACGACCCAGTGAACCAAGACTTCAAGGGTGACTCTCTGTACAAGACTGGCAATAGCGTAGTTACCCGTCGTCTGTACCACTCTGATCTTCTTGTTCGTAACGCTGGTGGTCCACGTCAGTACCGTCAGTTTGACGTTCAGTACTACGTTAAGCAAGAGCGTTCTAAAACCTTTGTGGATGGCTCTGAGATTAAGGTCTCTCCCCTGACTGTTATGGGTGTCCGTACAGAGGCTCAGGCTGCTGCCGCTAAACTTCAACTGAACACTATTATCGACGCAATCAAGACCAAGATCACGGGTAACTTTGCTAAGGCAGAGGACTTCCGCTTGGCTGCTCGTTCTCTCGCTAACGACAAAGACATCAATGATCTGATCGCTGCAAACAGCAAGTGGTTTCCTGACGCTTACTCCGTTAACACTTTCCTTGATTGGGCTGACGAAGCTGGTGTCGATCTGCGTAAGCAATTTGACTTTGTTTCTGACGGGGAAGCTTTGATTGATTCCTCGGTGTCTGGCTACGGCGGTATGCGCTACAGTGACGCCATCTCTATGCAGGCACTTAACCCTCGTGCTCGTAGGGACAAACTCCTTATGAGCTATGGTGGTACCGCTAACAGAACCTATGGCGCTGGTGCCTCTATTGAAGCCTCTATGGCCCGTGGTGTTGCAGCCAATAGTGAACGTGCCTACATGTCTGCCGCTATCAACGGTCTCATGAAGGCTGCTATCGAACACAACGTCTTGGCTAACACTGCTGACCTACGTAACCTGACGCTTAAGCAAAAGCTACGCACGGCAGAGATTAGTACGACAACCAGCATTGGTCGTAAACTTGCCCTTGAGCAGAAGAAGATTCTGTTCCGCATGGACCAAACGGGTCTTGGGGATAGCGTCTGGACATCTGTAATGGGTAATGTCTCTGACTATCTCTACGGCAAAGGTTTCCAGAAGACTGCTGACATTGCTGCTGATCTCTACTCTAACAACCCGTTGACTGCTCTGCGTGGCTTTGTGTTTGACGCTAAGCTCGGTATGTTCAACCCTGCTCAGTACTACGTCCAAGGCTCTCAGGCGTTTAACATCATGGCTATCGGTGGTATGGCTGGTGTCCGTGGTGTGTCACTCTACGGACCTGTACGCTTCGCTATCGCTAACGGCAATGAAGCAGTTATTCGTCGTGTGGGTGAGCTTATCCAGCCTATCTCTGGTCTGAACGCTGACCAATTCTTCGATCTTGTCGATTCCTTCCGTAGCAGTGGACGTGGTACCGTAGGGGTTAGCCTTGCAGAATTTGGTTCTGAGGCGGATCAGGCTTCTCGTATCGCTGGTGCCGTTGGTGAAGGCGTAGAGGCTATTCGTACTAAGGGCCGTTTCTTCTTCAACGAGGGGGAACTTATCGCTCGTATCTCTGCGTACAGCACTGCATACATCGAATACCTTGAGAAGTTCCCTACGGGTGTGATTAGCAGCCAACAGGGGCGTCGTTGGGTTATGAACCGTCAGGATATCCTTACGCAGGGTATGACTGGTGCTTCTCGTACCCCGGTCGAAAGGCTCCCAACGACACAGTTTATGTCCTATATGTTCCGTGTCAACGAAGCTATCTTCTCGGGTACCTTCGGTGGTAAGGGGCGTAAGGTTCTCACGGATGCTGAACGCTATCGTTTGGCTGTGACCCATACGGCTCTCTTCGGTGCCTCTGCTTGGGGTGCCGTAGGCTTTGCCATGGATGCCTATCGTCACAACTTCGGTGTCGAGATGGACCCTACGGTGTATCGTGCGCTTCGCAAGGGTCTGGTCGATACTCTGTTGACTGAGCTTACGGGTGTAGAATCTTCTCTGTCGTCCCGCCTGAGCAACAGCGATGGTATCTTCATGATTATGCAAGATGCTGCCGAGAAGAACATCATTGAGTTCCTTGGTGGACCATCCATTGAGGTTGGTTGGCAGGCTACTACGACAGGCTTCTCAGTGCTTAAGAACCTCGTAGGGGCACACTCTGGTGCTGAGTATAGCAACCCTACCAGTGATGATCTCCTACGCTTTGCTCGTGCCTTCTCGTCGGTCAACCAAGCGTATAACGCTTACACAGCCTTTAAGTACGGTGAAGTCATGACCCGTGATAGCGCCCTACTTGACCGTATCGACAACCCTACAGAAGCAGTATTCGCAGCCTTCGGTGTCCCTCTTGAACGACAAGAAGAGGCTTGGAAGTTTGCTACCTACAAGAAGTTCACCAAGGACTTTGACACGGCTACCGCTAAAGGTATCCAACGTCTCCACAATAGCTTTGCTGAGGCTTATCGTAGAGGGGACTATGAAGAAGCACAAAACTATGCTAAAGTAATCGCTATGAAGTATTCGTCGATGACCCCTGCTGAGCAAGAACGTGTTGATCGTTTGGTGTTCACCCCTAAGGGTACTTCCATCGTCGATGATCTCATGGCTCAGGCCCTCCGTCAAGAATCAGGTTTCGCTGAATAAGTAAAGGACTACAATAGATGGCTATCTTCTCGCCTCTTCAACAAGATGTCAGCCCCATGCAGGCTAACGTACCTCAAGGTCTTGGGGCTGCTCCTGCTGCGGAAGCTCTGGCTGGCTTGACGGATATGTTCCTTCGGGCGGCTACTCCTGCTCAAACCCGTGCTCCCACTCAGAATGAAGTCTTTGGTGCTCGTGTGCGTGAGTACGGTGAGCGTATCGGTAAACCCAACTGGAACACAGCCGATGCTACGATGGGGGAACTTCGTGGTTTTGGAGCAGAGTACCCTGAGCATTCACAGGAGGCTTTTACGTCGGCCCGATCTGCTGTGAACGAATCTGTTCTTGCCTACGAAAGATCACTAACGGCAGAGCAGCAGATTCAAGAGAAGCTTGAGTTCGATTGGAACACCTCTCCTGAGGGTATCTACGCTAACGCTAAGGCTGCTGAATACCAAACCCCTGAGGAGAGGGCAGCTTTCATTGGCACAGAGCGGGCACGTTGGGTAACGACAAATGCAGAGAATACCCGCATTAAGCGTGAAGTAGAGACCCAAGGTGCCTACACTGCACTTTCGGAAACTGCTTGGAAGAACAACAGCTTCTTCGCTAAAACTGAGTCTGATATCCTTGCTCGTGGTTTGACGGACCTTACTCTTGCTATTTCTGCTGACCCTACTGCGACGTTCAATCTCGACGAAACTGGTATCACTCAGCTTATCCCTGAACTGAGAGGCACTGTCGTTAATCAACGTAACATTGTTTCTGTCGCTAACACCGCTCGTGGTGCTCTTGAGTCTCGTTACCGTAAAGAGATTTCTTCTCGCACTGGTATCCCTGACGATCAACTTGGGCTTGCTCCTGACGCATGGAACAAGACGGTATTTAATACCTACGACACCACCATCGCTTTTATTACCAATGAGGTTGATCCAGCTACCATCCAGAAGCGCCTTGAGGGTGAAGCCTTCACTGAGATGGCTAGCGCAGGTGTTCCTGTCGCCTACTTGAGCACTATGTCCCGTCTTGCAGGAAGCAACCCTACCCTGTCTGCTCAGTTTATGTCCTCTTTGACTGGTCCTGTAGGTGCCTTCAACGAGAGACTTATGTCTGGTCAGCTTGAGGAAGCACAGCAAATCCTTAAGCAAGCATCGACAAAAGAACTTACCGATGCACGTTATGCCTTCACTGAGCTTGTCGCTGTCATGTCTGGTCAGTCCAAATTGGCTGTAACCTACGAGGAAGTAGAACAGAAGCAAAAGGACGAAGAGATTTCTAAGGCACTGTCGGGTGCTTACCAAGCTCACACTGAACTGCAAAGAACCGAGGGGCCTACCCGTTGGAACCGTGCAGCTTGGAAACAGAACTTTGAAGTACCCGCTGAGGCTATTACTCGTAGGGCTGCGGTAGACAAAGACTTTGCCCTAGAGACTAGCAAGTTCTTGTCGTCTGACATTATGATGGACCTTGGTAACCTGCGTGATGCTGCGTCAGCTAGCGGTGTTAACATCAACATCAGTGAGAATGGTCAGGTTGTCGTTTCTTCTACAGAGCAGGCTGCTCCCTTGCGTGGGACTAGCGTTGGTGTTGCTCGTCGTCCTATCACTCCCGGCGACAAACTTGACTCCTTCGTGACTGAGAAAAAAGCCCTTATCGACGACATCAACTACAAGATGACTGTCCTTGGTCGTTTGGGTGAGACTGGTTCGTCCACTATGGATATCCTACGCGCAGAGGTTCCCGGTGTTATGGTACGCGCTGGTGGGGGTAACGACGAACTAGGTGGTGGAAGTGGCAGCGATAGCCTTAACAGCATTGGTGCCTCTTTGGGCCTTGACTTCTCTACGCTTGAGGCTGAGAACGGTTTGCCTCAAGGTTATCTTGAGCGCACTGCCTTTATTGAATCCAGAGGTAACCCTAGTGCCAAGAACTCTAAATCTTCGGCAGGAGGTCTCTTCCAGTTTATCGACAGCACAGCTAAGCAGTATGGTGTTAGGGACAAGTTTGATCCCGTTCAGGCTACCGATGGTGCAGTAGACCTTGCTGTCGATAACATGCGAATTCTTACGGCAGCTTTGGGTCGTGAGCCTACCGCTGCTGAACTCTACCTTGCTCATCAACAGGGTGGTGAAGGTGCAAGACGACTCCTAGCCAACCCTAATGCTAAGGCTGTCGATATCGTTGGGGCTGAGGCTGTACGTCTTAACGGCGGTAATGTTGATATGACTGCCAATGAGTTCGCTAGCCTCTGGTTGGACAAGTTCAACAACACTAAGACGACAGCACCTACTGCTGGCACCCCGGCTAATGCTAACGCTGTAGCTGAAAGGGCTGGCCCTGCCGTTCAGAGAGCCGTAGGGAACGCTCCTAGCGCAGCACCTGCTACGATGGCTACTACCCCTGCTGCTGCTCAAGTTAACCCTGAGGTGGCTTCTATGGAGGCTGCTACGGCTACTCTCCCCGAGACTATCCCTACGGAAACTGCTGCTACGGGTACTCAGGGTGCAAGTGAACTTAGCCCTGCTATCGCTCTCGACCAAGACGTACAAGCTTTCATCCAAGAGATTGCTGGTGACCCTGACAAGACCTACGCTTCTGAGGCTGAGTTCGTTGCAGCACAAGAGGCTGGAGAACTTGAACCGGGAGATACTGTTGTCGTTAACGGAGAGATTTACGTGGTCCGTAAGAATGGTCTAATCCGTAGGCTCGGTACCGTTAATTCTTGATCGCTAGGGGGATGAAATGGACGGAGAAGCCATTCAAAGGGAGATTTCTGAAATGGATAAACGATTGGCTCTCCTTGAGCAGAAAGTGGACCAGATCGACAGGAACGTATGTAATATCAACAATAGCCTGTCGAAGATTCTGTGGATTGTCGGTGGTGGCTTCATCGCGTCTATCGTAGCATGGATTGTCGGTGGTGGTTTGGGTCAGTAATCCCTTCACGAGGAAGAAAAGAAATGGCTAAAGACTCTCGTCTTGAACGTGCTGGTGTCTCGGGGTTTAATAAACCTAAGCGTACACCTAGCCACCCCACCAAGTCCCATGTTGTCGTTGCCAAAGAAGGTGACACCGTTAAGACTATTCGCTTTGGGCAACAGGGTGTCTCAGGGGACAAAGAGCCTACTGCACGACAGAAATCATTCAAGGCTCGTCACGCTAAGAACATCGCCAAGGGTAAGATGAGTGCAGCCTATTGGGCAGATAAGGTGAAGTGGTAATGCCTAGAGATTATAAATCTGAGTACGACAACTACCACTCCTCCCCTGAGGCTAAGAAGAAACGTGCTCAGAATAACGCTGCACGACGGAAGATGGAGAAGGCTGGTAAGGTATCCAAGGGTGACGGTAAAGACGTAGCGCACTCTAACAATCGTACCAACGACAATAAGATGTCTAACCTCAAGGTTCAGTCGCCTTCTAAGAACCGTTCCTTCAAACGTAACACCAAAGCGGAGCGCAAGTAATGGCCGACAAAGCTAAGCCTAATAACCCTAAGCTCTGGTCCAGTAAGGTGGCTCAGGCCAAGAAGAAGTTCGACGTATACCCTAGTGCCTACGCAAACGCTTGGGCGGCTAAGGAATACAAGAAGGCTGGTGGCACTTGGTCCGGGTCGAACAACAAGGTCAAGAAGAATGGCTAAGGGTGGTCTCGGGAAGTGGTTCGGAGAGAAGTGGGTCGATATCAAGACTGGTGAGGCATGTGGTCGCTCTGGATCAGAGAAAGGCTCACGTCCCTACCCTGCTTGTCGTCCCGCTGCGGTAGCTTCTAAGTTGTCGTCTACCGAAAAAACTGCTATGAAACGCAAGAAGAGTGGCCCTAAGATGGAGAAGTGGCCTGTTACTGCTTCTGGTAAACGGAGGGCTAAGACAAAGTAATGGCGCTAACGACACAAAACACTAATCAACTCACAAGGAAGAAAGTAATGGCTAAGAAACCAATGAAAGCTGCCCCCAAGTTCACACCCTGCAAGGGTTGCCCTACGCCTGCTAAGTGCAAAGCTATGGGTTCGTGCATGAAGAAGGCTAAGTAACGTGCCCCTTAAGAAGGGTTCTAGCCCAAAGACTATCTCTGCTAACATCAAGACTGAGATGAAGGCAGGTAAACCCCAGAAGCAGGCCGTAGCGATTGCTCTTAGCTCTGCTCGTAAACCCAAGAAAGGTAAGTAAACTATGATGATGGGAATGAAAGCTAAAGGCTCTGCTAAAGGCAAAGCTGGTGGTGGTGCTAAAGCTTCGGCTACGGTGACCATGAAGAAGGCTAAACCTGCCGCTAAGAAGGCTAAGCCCTACGGCAAGTAATCTACGCCATACTCAAGAATAACTTAAGGGGGCTTGCGCCCCCTTTTGTTTTTGTTTTACTTACCATCAAGCTCTTGGATCAGACGCTCTAGGTACCACACGGCCTTCTTGAGGTCTTCTACTGGCTTACCTTTGTGACGCCAACGGTGCATGTATTTCTTGGCATTTCCCTCAAGATATCCCGTGAAGGCTTCCCATGGTAGATTGTCTTTGAGGTATACGATACATTCGATGTTGCCTACGTTGTAGTGAGCAGGCTTCTCTACCATGTCTTCGCTAACGATTCCTTTGTCGTTAATCGCATAGTCAACTTCCCATTTAGCCATTAGAGATTCTCCTTGTAGAAAGCTTCGAGCCACTGCTTACATAGGTCTGAACGTACCACGTCGTCAATACCAAATTCAACGACACAGGCTTCAATGCTGTACTTCTTAGCCAAGTGTATCGCCTTAGACAACCCTGACTGTTCCTTGATGTCGCTCTGTCGGATATCTCCGTTCATAACCAAGGTGCAGTTATCCCCAATGCGGGTCACCAACATCTTGAACTGAGAGATATCTAGGTTCTGACATTCATCTGCTAGGACAAACGCATCCTTGAAGGATGATCCTCGCATGTA
>Ga0181343_1000135_pt1 | contig 34824 bp, 52 predicted proteins | sample Su13VDMLBSD_FD_130110 | JGI IMG/M metagenome (GOLD analysis project Ga0181343, IMG submission 130110) | Freshwater viral communities from Lake Michigan, USA - Su13.VD.MLB.S.D | ecosystem: Environmental > Aquatic > Freshwater > Lake | place: USA: Michigan | collected 2013-07-15
TTATTCGAGGCATTAATCTTGATCTTTTTTATAAAAACGTTTATCTTCGGGTTGGTACCATTCATCTAATGAAGCTGGTACTCGTGAATGGTATCCTAATAATTGTTGAAATTTATAGTCAAAGCTATCTATTTTATCATATCCAATAGCTCTTGGGTAATCAAGTAATTGTTTCATAAATGATTTACTAATAGTAATTGGAATAGCCCTTCTATGTTCTTGAGTTGTATTGGGAGCTGATGAATGCCATACATTAGCATTAAATATTAATATATCTCCTCGTTTACCTATTGCTTGGTCTGCATTAGAAAAAAATTCTTCATCAGATGGTTTTCTTTTCTCTAAATGTGATTTTGGAAGTAAATATGTTCCTCCATTTTCACTAGTAAAATCATCTACCATAACTAAACAATTAATCATTATCGGAAAATCTCCAGAATAAAATCTAAGATCTCTATGTATTATGGCTGAAAAATTTGGTTGGTTTGGTAAATTATCTAAGGCACTAAATGAATTTAAAATACATTTACTTTCAAAAAAATTATCTTGTAAATCTTTAATAAATCCTATATCTTGAAGATACTTTAAAAAATCAATAAAAATAAAATCATTTAATAAAACATGTAAAGCAACTCCTTCTGTTTTAATATCATTATTATTTTTAATTTGAATTTTTCTATGTTCAGTAAATGAATTATCTATAGCTACAGACAATTTATCTAACCAATCTGAAGGTATTTTGTTTTTAAGAATAGTATATCCTTTGTTTTTTAATTCAAATATTTCGTTATTTGTCATTTCAAAAATTTTTCTCCTATATTTCTGTTTCTGATCACTTTTGCAGGATTTCCATAAACTAAAACATTTGAAGGTAATGATTTCAAAACTAAACTTCCCGCTCCTACTACTGTATTTTCTCCTATTTCTAATCTATCTAATACTGTTACTCCTAAAGTTAATGCTGAGCATTTACCTAACTTAACATAACCTCCTGTAACAGATCCCGCTGATATACTAGCAAATTCAGATATAATACAATCATGTTCTACTTGAGCTCCTGTGGCAAAAAAAGTAAAATCACCTATTATAGATTTAGGATTAAATATTACTCCAGCCATAGCTACAACTCCTATTCCTATTTGAACATTATTTCCTATTATAACAGAAGGATGAATTGCATTTACAAATTTAAAATTAGGAGCTAAGGCTAATATTTGGTTATAAACATTATTTCGTATCCAATTATCCCCTATAGAAATTAATCCACCATAGATCTGGTATTGATCAATTATTTTAGATATATCTTCTTGTCTTCCTAATATTTTGTATCCAAAACGATCTGATCCTATTTTATGGATTGAATCTATTATTCCAACAATATTATATTTACCTTCTTTTTCAATAATATCTATTGTGTAATGAGCTTGATTTCCTCCTCCTATTACTACTATATTTTTCATTTTGTGTATATTTCAAATTTTGATAAGTCTGGGTATGGTAGTTCTAAATCATTATTATGTTTTGGTTTACCTTCTAAATCATAGAATTGTCCCATTAGCAATAAACCTCTAGCTGCTAATTCAGGCATCATATAAAAATTCCAACCTAGCATATCCAAGTTATCATCATGGTAAGAACATTCTCTTCTTCCTGAGTATCTTGCTCTTTTAAACCACAAATATGCTTCATGATTATCAGTTAAAATAGCTCCACCTTTACTCAATTTAAAGTGTTTGTATGGTCCTGTAAAACTAATACACATATGAGTATCTGGTTTGTACATTTCAGAGGTAAATGATAAAGCTGAGTCCCATACATTAGATCCTTCTAAATTGTAAGCACCTTTAATTGTTTTACCTTTTACTTGTTTAAATTTAACTTTCAAACCAGCATGAATAATTTCACATGGTACCGAAGGATATGTTCGATTTGGAATAGTAATCTCATTTACATGAATACTTTTTTTCACATAGTTTTCATAATATAAAGCTAAAAATAGACCATTACTTTGGTTATCTAAAGTTACTACATAAGGAGCTCCTGTGTATTCACCTAATCGTCTTTCAAATTCGTTTGTGATGTCATATACGTTTTTCATATCTCTATTATTTGTTGATTATTGTTTTGATAATGGCATATTCCTTCAATCATTATATTTTTATGACTACAGTCATGTATATTGTAATTTTTCACAATATTAAGTAAATATAAGTATTTTTCTTTAGATATCAAATGGTGTTTTAAAAGATTATTTCTATTTACACATTCTGCCAATAAAGTTTCACAACTCCTAAACCCATACTCCCAAGCTTTACCATTATAGCCAGATATAGTTTTGACTTTATTATAAATTTCATTAATATGATCTTTATCATTTAGATAGTCTGTTTTAGAAACATTTATAAAATAAAAATTAGTTTGAGGATAAAAATCTTCATTCATTATTCGATCAAAATCAAAATTGTATTTTACCATTCCTCCATAACCAATTCCATTTAAGTAATAAAAATCAGCTTCTTCAATTTCTTTATTTAAGATAGATTCTTGAAGTATTATGTCATTAGCAGATTTGCATAACCATTCTATACTTTCTTTTTTACAGTAATCGAACAGAATATCATCTAAATCTGCTGTTCCAAAATTATGACCTCTGTTAGTAGAACTATTAATACAAATACAATTAGGAAAATATTTTTCCCACAATTGTGTATTTTCTTCTATAAATTCAGGATAATTTTTATAATTAGTAGCAACAACAATTTGTTTAAATTCTTTTAAAACGGGAAGATTGTAGAGAATATATTGTTCTAGTAGATTTAAATCGTTTTGAGATGAAATGTAACCTATAGTTCCATAAACTGATTTATTAATAAGTTGCTTTAAATTCATCCCAAGTAACTAAATTAAGTAAATTTTTTCTATTTGAATCAAATTCATCATATTCCATATTAATTAAAGGCAATGAATTATGAGTTGATGAATTATTTTTAATGAATCCAACTCCAAAATCTGTATCAACAACGCAACATTCGAATGATGGATTATTTTGTTTAAATTCAACAAAAGCTTTCCATACATCTCCATTCCATGCTACTGTTTGTCTATTTGGTAATTGAGCATCATAGCTAACAGGATTGCAATCGTGTAATAAAATAAATCCTCCTTCAACAATGTGATTTAAAGAATTTTCAATATCTTTTTTTACTTGAGAATATTCATGAAGACCATCAATAAAAATTATATCGTATTTAATTTCATTATGCCCTTTAATTAATTCAAAAAAACTATTTGAATCCATAGGAAAATTTACTTCAGGTGGAGTGTATCCTTCAGCTCCTGGGTCTACTCCATCTTTATGGGAAGCTTTTATTTCTCTAATATTTTCTCCTTTAAAAACTCCTATTTCAAGATAATTAATTAATTTATGTTTTTCAATTAAATAATTAATGATGTGATAGCGTTTCACTTCACTATTTAGGTTACGAATTACTTCAGATTCTTGTAGATTATTTTTATACATTAAATTGTTTCGTAAAATTGATTTTGTTTTTCTTGTCTTTTAATATCTTTAGGATGATACAAACACCAATGCTCTTCAGCAGGTAGATAAGCATAATTTTTTATTCCTTTTATTCGCTCATGTACTACTCCTTCCCATTTTATTTCAGGAGTATTTTTGTAAATGCGAGTCTGATAATCCGGAAAATTCACCCAACCTTTTTCATTTAGATTCCATCCCCATTTTTTTACGTGTTCTGTTGTAATTCCATTAACTGTATTAATTCTAGGAACTACAAATAGATCTATTTGAGAATTTTGTTCTAGTAAATTGTGTAGATTTTTTAATGTGTATTCATTAGGAATTTCATCTGCATCAATTTGATATATATAATCTCCTGTTGAAAATCTAGATAGTTGGTTTTTGAATTGAGCAAAGTTGCTATCTAAAGCAAATACATAAAATTGAGAATTTTTAATTGTGTTTACTAAATCTTGTTTATGATTAAAACCCGTATACAAATTGCAAACTTCAAGTACTTCAGTAGTATGATTAATATCTAATTGAATTATAACTTCATCAGTTTCTCTTATGTGTTGTTTGAGATGAGATAGAAGTTTTTCAAGTTCAAGATGCTCGTTACAAGCTGTAATACAATAGCTTATTTTCATATTTCTATAATTTGATAAGGTTTGTTATATTTTTTACACAATGAGATAGAATGTTTTGTTCCTTTACTTTTACCATCCCAAAAAGCAATACAACAATCACAATTTTTAATTATATCTTCATTTCTAATAAATCCTGCTTTTTTTCCATGTTTATTCCAATTAGCAGGAAATATAAGGATTTCTATATTATTTTCTAGTGCCCATTTTTCTCCTAATGAATCTGCTCCTTTTGCAGCCCCACTTATTACTAAAGTAATTCTAGATTTATGTTGCTCAAGAGTTTCTTGAAGTAATTTATAATCATCAAAAATACGACTACCTATAATGGCTAATTTCATATTTTAAACATACAAAATTACTTTTTATCTTCAACGCCAACTTCAAATAAACCTAAATAATCCATAGCTTCTATAAAGTCTTTTTCACCAAATTGCTTCATAGTTTCCATATCCATTCTATATTCGAAATAGGTTCCGTCTTTTTTCTTGAATTTTTCTTTTTCTTCTTCTTTTACTTTTACTGCTTTTACAGCAGCCCATTTCCAATCTCTTCCTGAAGTTCCATTAGCAAAAATCATTCCTATATTAGGTTGATTAATGGTTGATGGCATCCATATGAGTCCTTTTTCATCTTCACCCATAAGTTCTTTATATAAGTCAGGTAGAATTTCCATTTGTTCTTTAAAGAAATCACTATCTGTTACCATAAGTGAATTTGTACAAAATCCACATCCAAAACATTGATATGTTTTTACTTCAGGAGATACTTCTGTTACATAACAAGCATCTCCTCCACATCTGTTGCATTTAATTAAATTATCAGTCATATTTTATATTTTAGATAGTTTTGGTAATTCAATTTTTTTAAGTTGAGGTAACTTCAATTCAATTTGCTTTGGAAACTCAGGTATTTTAGATAATTGTTCTTTAATAACTTCTTTCATAGCATTGAAACTAAATTTTTCTTTATTTGTTTTAGATTGTTTTCTAGCATTTGGAAGATGTTTGTCATAGTTTTTATAAACATCTATTAATGATTCTCCTATTTCATTAAAGTTAGGAGAAAACCATTTACTTTCTTTAATTAAGAAATGATTTGCTGTACTAGGGTGTACTAGTTTTAATTCACCTCCAATTAAAGTACTAAATTTAGAATCAAGAAAATCAGTTTGTCCACTCCAATTACTAGCAATAATTGGTTTATCTAATAAACTAAATTCAAGTAATGGTCTTCCAAATCCTTCACCTTTAGTTAATGAAATCATTGCTTTAACTTTTGGATTGTTATACAATTCATTAATTTCTAAATCTGTAAAATCTCCATGAAGTAAATAGATATTTGGTAAATCATTACTGTTTACTGTTTTTTTAATTTGTTCAATACGTTTTAAGATCATGTCACGATCCATGTAACTTGAAACAGCACCTGACGTTTTTAGTATTAATGCTGGTTTATTTTGTTTATTTTTAAAAGTTTCTAAGAAAGCTTTAACTAATAAACCTACATTTTTTCTATCTTCCCCTATTTCACCTTGCATCCAGTGACCTAAAAATAGATAGCACCATTTTTCTTTAATAGCATCTAAATTAATATTTTTAATTTGTTCAGAAAGAATACTTTTGTAAGTATTCAAATCAGCTCCTTCAAAAACCACTTCAATAGGTTTAGATAATTGAACTACTCCTACTACTTTTCCTTGTTGATCTTTTCTTTCAAATCTAGAATCTTCAAATACTTTTTTAGAATGTTTTGATGAAACCCAAGTAGTATCCATCCTGTTTACTCCATCAATCCATTCAGGAATACAAATATCACTTTCAATACCTGCTGTGATTCCAATATTGTATTTTCCTACTGGTTGAAATTCATTAGGTACAGTAATTTGAATCCAAACATCTGGTTGCTTTGGCAATCCAGGTTGTGTTAAGATGTATTGGGTCAAAAATCCCCATTCAGGGTTTTCTTGAATAAACCCCCAACTACATTCACCCCAACGTTGAGCCATTATTTTAATGTCCCATTCATCTTTTTTTAATTCAATGATAGCTTTTACTTTATCACGACTGTGTGCTCCGTATCCTGAAAAGGTATCAATGGGGCAACTTATTACACATAACGGTTTGTTCATATTGTTTTTATTTTTAATAAATTAATTTATGTTTTCTAGAAACGTCTAATTTGTGAGTAGTAGCGTTTATCAATTCATATTTTTCTCTTGGTTTCCAAGTTGAAAACAAGTTATCAAAGGCAGATATAACTCGTTCTGCTTGATGTTTGCTTGTAAATCCTGCTTCTTCACTTAATGCCCACTCTCTACCTAATTTACCTTTACGTTTTCTTTCTTCTTTTCCAATGTTGTATACTTCATGAATTTGATCTACAACATCATTTATGTTAACTCTATCTGAAGAAATGTAAGGTGTTGCTGGAGAACCCTGTATTGAAATACTTGTTGGATATATTGGGAAAGCCCATTCACCGTGTTTTTTATAAGTTCCCATATGGTTTGAAGGAAAATCAAGATTAAAATCAATCCATTTTCCTTTTTCATCTTCAAAACGCATTTGATCTTGCATTCCACCCTGGCAATTAGCTATGATTGGATTTCCTGCTAAAATAGCTTCTGTTAAACTTAATCCCCATCCTTCATTATCAGTGATTAATATTTGAGCATCTGAACAGTTATATAACCAATTCATTTGTTCTGTATGTAATCCGTGAGGGTAAAATAGAATATTGTCTTTATGTTCATCAAATAGATAATCAGCAACAGCCTCTAAATCAGTTCCATGTTCACTAACTAATTCTGTGTGTAAAAGAATACAACATTTTTCTGCTTTTTCTTTAGGTAATCTATCTAAAAATAATCTAAACGCTAATAACGTATCAGGAACTTGTTTTCTTCTAATGTTACGAGAGTTAAAGAATAAAACAAAATCGTATTTTTTATCTTTAAATAATTGATTTTTGAATTGAGTGAATTCTTTAAATTTAGAATATGCTTCATCAATAGGAAAAAACATATTTTCATCTAAACCATGAGGAACATATTTAACCATTCTATCTTTTGCTTTATCTGCTAAAACTACTTTATTTATGTTTACAGTTTGTTTAGAGATACCCATTAATAAATCACAGCTTTCATAGAAAGGTTTATTCCAAAGAGGATAAGGATAAGGACTATCCCAAATATTTAAGTAAGTTATTGGAATTTTTTTCCTAATTTCATTTTCGATATTAAATAACCAAACAAAATACCTTGGATCTGTAATCAACATTATAGCATCTGGTTTTTCAATTTGGATTAATGTGCGAATAAATGTAGGGTCTCCATATCCATCTATAGGGTATAGTTTTATAGAAGCATCTTCAATTCCTGTTAAGTTTCCTATGTCTTGAGAAATATCAAGAATTTTTCCTTTTTCAGGGTGAGTCATAGCTCCTGCTACGTTTACCCAATTGAAATGATGAGAAGTATGAACTACTATTTCTCTTGCTACTGTTGCAACCCCACTATGAACGCGAATGTCATCGCATATAAGTAGAATTTTTTTACGTTGGTTTTTAGGTAAATAACCGAATTTTTCTTTCATATAACTTTGTTTATTTTTAAACTTAATAACTAATTTTTAACCAATCAAATTTGATTAGTCTTTTTTATCAAAATCAATTTTAACTCCGTGAATCATTTTTCTAAATTCAGGATCAGTATTGTATAAATAAATTGCTCTTTCAGATAATTTTTGAAAAGAAAATTTTAATTTGATAGCGTTTACTTTAAATTCTTCAAATATAACCGGGTCAAGTTTAACTGATGTTAATTGTTTAGTTGTTTTTTCCATTTTTAATTATTTTATATGTGGATATAAATATATTAAAATTTAAGAGGAAACACCAACTTTACAAAGATCTTTTCTATTTTTAAAAGCACAATATGTGCAACCATATTTACTAGGATTAGGTTCATATTGTTTATCTTTTAAACCTTGAGAATCAAAACATTCTGTAATAAAATTTTCTATTAAAGATACAGCTTTATTTGTTTTGCTTTTTCCAGCAGGAGGAGAAAATTGTTGAACTGGTTTTAAGAAGTAATCGTTAGGTTCAGGGAGTTTACGTTTAACTATAAAGAATTCTACTTCTATATCATCGATAGGAACATTAAATTGTTTAGAAAAATAGTATTTGTATAAAAGTATTTGAGCTAATTTAATTTCATCTTTTTTTTCTTTATCTCCCCACCCACGAGTACTCGTTTTTATATCGTATATAGTAAATTTGTTTGTAATTTCATTATATAATACGAGATCTATAAAACCTTTGAATATAACGTTTTTATATTGCGTATAAGGTGCTATAAGTATAGGGATTTCACACCCTACTAAATGGTATCCTCTTTTACCAAAATATGCTCCTTTTTTGTTTTTCAGAAAATTCAGTATTTTTAATCCATCTTCATAAAATTCTCTCATTTCTACAGGACTGCTAAAGTGTTTTCCATTATTTGCTTTAACTTCTTTTTTATAAGTTTCACTAAAGTAATTCTGGAATTCTTCTTCTAGGTCAATATTATCAGCAGCAACTGTAGATTGTTCGTACATTGCTGTAAGGTATTTTTGTATAACAGCATGAACAGCTGTTCCAAAAGTCATGTTGATGCTAGGTTCACTAATATAATTTCCATCTTTATACATAAGTGCCCATTTGTGAGGGCAATTCATGTATGTAGAAAATTGACTATATGAAATGGTTTTTTGAGTAGAATAATCTAATACATAAGGAGTATAATTCTTTATTTCTTTAAGTATTTGAGGTATTTTTTTATTTTTTGCCATTATTTTTTCCAAAGACCTCGTTCAACAAGTTGTGCTATAATTCCATAATTAGTGATATCTTGATAGGTGTCAATTAATGGTTCATTTTTACTCATTTGTTTAGTAATGATGAGATTTTTCCATCTATTTACTTTATCTGATAAACGATACCAAAGACCGGTTAAAGCAAATTCTTTTTCTTCATTGTTGGCTAATTGAGTTCCTGCTGAGATGTTGCTCATTCCATAGTCCAAATGCTTTTTTGAAAATAATTCAAATTGTTCTTCAACTATTTGTTTATACCCTTCATAAATTGTTGGATATTCTTGTTTAAGAATTTCTTGATATGTTTTTTTATTATATGTTGGTTGGTCTTCCATTACTTTATTTCCTTAATTAATTTTTTATATTCATCTTCTTCAATTCCCATTCTATTTAAAATCTCTACAATTCCTTCTTTACGAAGCAGATAATAATATTCTTCAGCTTCACCTAATGAACATTCATAAAATTGAGATATTTTATTTAAAATTTTATTTGAAGGAGATTTTTTACTTGATTTAACAAATTTAGAAAAAACAAATTTTTTAGGAATCATTTCGCAATAAATTTTATAAATTTTTTCTTTTTCAGAATACGGAACAAATTGAATATAATTTACTATTTGGATAAAATCAGGATTCATGCTTAATGTTTTATTAATCATGAATGTATTAAATACATTTTTTTCTTCTTCAGAAAAAGAAGACCATGGCCTTTTCTTAGTCATGATCTCCTTTACCCAATCAAAAAATGTTTCTATCATTTTGATTCTTCATTAAGTTTTGTATATTCTTCACGTAATTCTTTAGGTAACAATTCTACTAGTATTTTACCAGTTTTCGCATCCACAAAACAACTAATTGGAATAATTCCATCTTCTGGAGTGCCTGTTAAGAATTTGGAAATTTTTCTTAATAGAAATCCTTCTGTGAATACATGATTTCCATCTTCTGATACGATGGGAGTTGTTGCTTTAATGTCAATATTGACATTTAATTGATCTTTCATATTTGTTTGGTTTTTAATAAATTAATTTATCAATATTAAGTCCATGGCTATCTAATTCTTCATATAATTTTTCAAAAATTAAATCTAAAACTTCATATCCATCTAGATTCTTTCCTTGAATCTCATGCTCAAAGGTTCGTTTAGAATTATGTACTAGTTCCCAAAGCACTAAAGCCATGTTTGTTGATTGTATAGCTCTTAAATGAGCCATTGAATCTTCTGCGTCGTCTAAATTAAATGTTAATGTTGCTTTCATCCTTTAATTATTTTTTTATTAGATATTATTTCTAGTATTTTGGCTATACAAGCCATAAAATTAATTTCTTGATCTACTCTAAAGTTTTTATGAAAAATATATTCTTCAATTATAATAGTAATTGCACCTTCACATCCGTTAGAATAAGCATCTATACAGTTATATAGGTGTCTATATATGCTTTCAAATTCACCTATACCAGAATCGGCAACCAATTGACGAATTTTATTAAACGAACTATATGAAGGATTTTTTAATTCATCAATTATTTTATTAAGAAAATTATTTTCTACTAATGTAGATTTATCTAACTTAATAGTACCATCTATATTAGAAGCTTGACACGTATTTAATATTTTACGTACATCTGGGTAGAATTGAGTTATTACGGGTACTAGATCTTGTAGTTCATATTTTATATTTTCCTGATCTAAAACATTAGCAACATGGTTTGCAATTTCTTTTTTAGAAGGAGGAACAATTTTTAAAGTTTGACAACGTGATTGAAGTGGATCAATTATTCGTTCTACAAAATTGCAAGTAAGGATAAAACGAGTAGTACGTGAAAATGTTTCAATAACATTCCTAAGAGATGCTTGTGCTTGAATAGTAAGGAAATCTGCTTCATCAAGTATTACAACCTTCAATGCTTTAAAAGTAGCAGATGAAGCAAATTGTTGTACTTTATCTCTAATAGTATCTATACCTCTTTCATCACTAGCGTTTATGTATAGAAAATCGCAATTTAAATTATTTACTATAAGTTTAGCTAAAGTTGTTTTACCTGTTCCTGCTGGTCCGAAAAATATAAAATTTTGAATATCGTTTTGATCAAGGTATTGTTGGATAGTTTGTTTTATTTGTTCATTTCCAACAAATTCATTTAAAGTTTGTGGGCGATATTTTTCGACTAGCAGTGTGTGTTCTTTTTTTATCATAACTTTAATTATATTGGTTTAATCCATTCATTGTAGCCTAAAGTAATGGCTTCATTAATAGTTAATCTTGGACTTTCTTTCATATATTTTAAAGCCCAAACAACTACTTCTACTTCTAGATTAAATTCTTTAGCTTGATTAAGTATTTCAGCTATGTTCTTTATTTCATCTTCTGATGAATATGTAAATTCTTTATGAATAGATTTATTACCATTGGTAAAAAACCAACCAATTTTGTCATTTATTTTATCAATAATCTCCATATAACTTTTATTTTTTATTATTATAACTTTTATTTAAATATTTGCTTTTATTTATGTGGGTACAAATTTGTATATGTTATAGGTACTTGAACATAGCTTCTACTAGGATCTCGGGTGTCTATTAAAAATGGTATATCATTTGATTTTAAATAATTTATTAAAATTAATCTTCTTTGAAGAGTATCTTCACTTATTTTTTTAGTTTCAAAATGAGGAGTTGTTGCTAATGAATAAGTAGTTATATCATTCCCAGGAATTTTAACAGATTGGAATTCAATTACATTTTTTCCTTTACCTAGTTTTATATCAGGATTAAAATTGGTATAGGCATAAAATTTATATCCATTAATTTCTAAGGGATGCCATTTAATTTTAATTTCTTTTGGGTTACTAAATTTAGTATCTTTTTCTTCAGAATAATTTAAAGGGATAAAATTAATATATATGGTATTATTTTTTATAAATGGACTATAATAATATTGAGGAACACCTGATACTGATACTTTTATTTTATTCCCCATATTATCTATTAGATGTGTAATTAGTTTATTTTTTATCGATGATAGAAAGTTTAAATATTCTTCATCGTCTTCAATAGATTCAATACCTGAAGAAAAAATATCTTCAAAATTATCTGTTTTTATTTCATTTCCATCTATAGCTAAATAATTATCATGAATAAAAAATGAAAATAAATCCTCTAATGCCTTTTTTTCTTCAGAAGATAAATTTTCTTTTAATACTTTACGTATTTCTTCTTTAATAATTTGTTTAAGTTCTGATTTCTTCATTGGATTTTACTTATAAATATCAATAATCTCCATATAAATTAAATTTTTTAGGTAAAACAGGTTCGTCTTCTTGTTCAATCAAAGCATACAATTCTCCTTTTAAAGGAGATAATTTAAAATCACATCGTTGTTGAGTTTTTTGAAAATATGCTTCTAAAACTTCTGTAAGAGAATTATGAATTTCCCCTTCAGATCCTTCATCTGCTAATCTCCACCTGTCTGATGGGGGGATTCTATAAGCAATTAATGTATTTGTTTTTTCTTCCATTTGATTTGAGATCCTTTATGTTCTGTTAAGTTTAATATATCTCCTTCATATTTCCAAATATATCCATAAGCACTTTTTTGTGATAATCGACAACAAGCATCTATGTTGTTTTTTAATTTTTTCCAATGTTCATCAGATTTGTTTATTATATATCTTTCAGCATCAGCCGCTGATGAAAATTTTTTTATTAGATTTCCTTGAAAATCGTATTGACATACTTGTTTTGAATTTGCTTTAGATACTTGTTTTTTATGATCTTCACTAATTTTTTTTAATTTACTCTGGGTTATAAAAGTATTTTTGACGTGTTCATATTCTCTACTGCTAATTCTATATGGTTCTATATTTTTGTTTCTTTGTTTTCCTATAGCCATCAACCAAAGGGCCCATATAAGTTTTTCATTTTTAGGATATATTTCACAAAGCAATTTATGACATAAAAAATGTTCTCTAGCTGTTAAATTAACTAAATTTTCTTTTACATCTAATCCTCCCATACATTTTGGAACAATGTGGTGTTTTTCTTTATATCCTTTTAGATGTCTTTTAAAAGCACGCTCTATAATTTGAATATATATTTTTTGGTAATTCATAAATAAAAATATTTATTTCTATTATACATATTACCAGGGGATAGAAATTTAATTCTCCCGGAATTTTATTTTTATTATTATTTTATTTGTTTTCCATGGTTAAGGTGAGTTACAAATTCTTCTATAGTGATATTTAAAAAACTTTTTTCTTTAGTATTAAGTACTTTTACGTAAACTTGTTTTTGATCTTCTATATAATAGAAGGAATCTAACTTATGTTTAACTCCTTCTATTACTATAGATTGATTTGATAATTTAAGAGCGTCTCTCATTTATTTTACATTAAACCCTCCATTGGATTCATAGAAGGTGATTGATTTTTTTCTTGCTTTTCAATAATAACTCCTTCAGTCAAAAGAATAGTTCCAGCAACACTAGCTGCGTTTTCTAAAGCACATCTAGTAACTTTAGCAGGATCAATAATACCAGCTTCTTTCATGTCAACAAATGCTTCTGTTTTAATATTGTATCCTTCCCAATTGTTATCACCCATTTTATTAATCAACCCATAACATTCACTGTCTGTGTATCCCGCATTGGTTAATATCTTCATAAAAGGAGCAGCACATGCTTTATAAATAATTTTTTTACCTATATGAATATCTGAATCTAATTCATTTCTAGTGTATTGGATAGCTTCACGAGCATACAATAAAGCAGAACCACCACCAGGTACAATACCTTCTTCAATAGCGGCTTTGGCAGCGTTCAAAGCATCATCAACACGATCTTTTTTCTCTTTCATTTCTAGTTCTGAATTTCCTCCAACATGAATGATAGAAACTCCACCTACAAATTTTGCTAATCGTTCTTGTAATTTTTCTGTTTCAAAAGCAGTATTTGAACGTTCGATTTGAATTTTTAATTCATTTATTCTTTCATTAATTTTTTCTTCAGTTCCTTTACCATCAACTATTGTTGTTTGATCTTTAGTAACAGTTACTACTCTAGCTGATCCGAACCAGTCCCAAGAAAATTTATCAAGTTTCATTCCTTTATCTTGAGAAAACACCTGTCCGCCAGTCATTGTAGCTATATCTTCTAAAATTAATTTACGGCGATCACCAAATTCAGGTGCTTTAACAGCACACACTTTTAATGTACCTCTCATTTTATTTACAATAAGAGTAGCCAATGCTTCTCCATCTAAATCTTCAGCAATGATTAATAAGGGTCTTGAAGTTGCAGAAATAGCTTCTAGTATAGGAAGCAATTCTTTTACTTGAGTAAATCTTCTATCTGCAATTAAAACATGAGGATTTTCTAAAGTACAAGACATTGTATTATTATCAGTAACAAAATAATGTGATTTATATCCTCTATCAAATTGCATACCTTCAACAGTTTCAAGATATGTTTCTCCTGATTTTGATTCTTCAATGTGAACTACACCTTCACGACCTACTTTTTCTAAAGCAGTAGCAATTAATTTTCCTACTTCAGGATCATTATTAGCTGAGATTGTAGCAATTTGTTCAAGTTGATTTTCTGAGGAAATGTCTTGAGAAATTTGTGATTTAATACATGATACAACTTCTTTTACAGCTTCATCTATTCCTCTTTTTAATTCAACAGCATTAGCTCCTTTATCAAGTAGAGATAATCCTTCATTAATTATTTTTTGTGCTAATAAAGTTGATGTAGTTGTTCCATCACCTGCTTTAGTTGCAGTTTTAATAGAAGCTTGTTTAATCATCTGTGCTCCTAAATCTTCAATTGGATCTTCAAGATTTGAAATACTTTTTGCTACAGATACACCATCTTTAGTAGTAAATATTTCTCCATTTTCAGTATAGACAATACATCTACCATTAGGACCTAATGTTGAACTTACAGCATCAGCTAATTGATTGATACCTTCTGTTAATTTTTTTCGAGCTTCTGCTCCTAGTTTTATTTGTTTACTCATGTTTTTAATCTTCAATTACAGTTAATACATCTTGATCTTTCATTATTACGAATTCTTCTCCTTCTACAGTAATTTTAGTACCACCAAAAGCAGGAAAAGCTACTTTTGTTCCTACAATATTTTGAATAGGAATTAAAGTTCCACTAATAGTATAAGCACCGGTTCCTACAGCTACTACTGTTCCAATCAATGGTAAATCTTTACCTACATCGGGGATAATAATGTTTCCTACTTTTGCTTCTGATTCTTCTTGTTGTTTAATCACTACGTGATTATGTAAGGGTTTTAGTTTCATATTTTACATATTGGTTTTTAATTGTTTTACAGTTTTGTCAAATTCAATCAAATATTCTTTAATTGAAGAATAATTTTTAGAGTTAATTAAACTTTTAGATATTTTTTCTAAACATGAATCAAACGTAGAATAGTATCCTACTGTTTTAATATAAACTTTTCCACTATTTTCATATTTTGGATTGGGTGTTACATTTTCATATATTGTGTAACAATACGAATCAACCCCAATAAAATAAGGTTCAATAAGTGGATCTTTAATAGTTTTTTGATTGGATTCTTCTTTTACTTTATTCATAACTTTATAATTTATAAAACATTTATTGACATAAACATATGAAATGTTTATTCATCTTCCACGACTTCTATAGCTTCTTCAACAGTCTCTAGAAAATAAAGAATACCATCTTTTTTAAATACTTTATCTGCTTTAAGGTGTTCTTTCCAAGTATCTACTATTGGATTGTTACTTTCTTTTAAGGTACGTTTTAATCTATATAAAACACCTTCTATATGGATGAAATGTGTGGGTACTACAAAACTCATAGATCTGCTTTACGAACTAAATAATATTCGGAAAATATATCTTTTTTATCATTAAAACTCATTTTCATTAAACCTTCATTATTTATACATATGCTGCCTTCTAACATATCTTTATTAGCATTTAATATTTCTTTTAATGTATCTGAAGAGAAGGGCAATTTTATGTTTGAAGTTTTTTCAACAGGAATTGAGTAAGTTATTTTATTTGAATATTCTGTATTTTCTCCAAATGTAAATAATATAATAGAATCTCCATTCATATCTATACTATTTTCTATAATAAGTGTGTTATCATCTCCTACAGCATTCTTTGATTTAATTAATGCTGCTATATGCTCTTGTTCAAGATTAATTTCTATATCGTAACTTGATGGTTCTTCTATAGATGCTACTTTTCGAATCATCATAATATCTGCTAAAGCATAATTAACATTAAATTGAGAATCAGAAATATTTAATTTAGTAGCTATTTTGTTTATTTTAGTTAAATTTAATATCAAATCTCCCTGAGTAACAGATATTAATTTTATTAATTGGGAGGTGTTAAATATTGCTAGATTGGAATCTTCTAAAGGAAATAATTTGTGGGTTATATTACCCAACATGTCTTGGGTAGGAGACATAAATTTGATTGTAAGGTTTTTATCTTTTACTTCCCATTTAGTAGATTCAATCATTCCTCCTAAATAATATTTAGAAATAATACTTTGTAATTGTAATTTATTTATCATAACTGTTAATATATGAAAGTTGTTTTATAATATCAATCAAAATTTAAAAAATTTACCTACATTTTCATTTAATGATGGGAATATCCATTTTAAATCATCATATATCCCTTGTAATTTGTTTAATAAAACAGACTCGAAACCTAAATCAGTATCCGCAAATTGCTCAAGCAACTGCGTTATAAACGGAGGATCATTAGTTCCATTAAAACCTAATACTTCAATTTTGTAAGGATTTTGCTTTAAATTAACATAATACATTTTGTCTCCTTCAGTAAAACAAGTATATTGTTTGTCTAGTTTTTTAAATCGTAATATATCATTGTAGTATATAGCTGCTTTTGTATTAATAGGACATTTAGTAGCTAATTTAGAAAATATTTCACTAGCTGATGGGGGTGAAGCAATATATTCTCTAATTTTTTTAACTCCTGTAGGTTTTGCTACTGTTTTATAGGTTAATGTTTTTAAGTGTTTTCTAAAGTTAATTATTTTTTCGTCTATTTCGTGTTTTTGTTTACCATACATTATATCCATTAAAATTTCCTGTCCAAATTTTTTATATAAAGGAACCATATTTGATTTCATTATATCTAAACCTTTCATGTCTAATTCTTCACATGGAACTCCTTCTTTATTTACTATAAATTGAGCATATCTTCTTTTACCAGCAAAGTATCCTCGCTCAAGAATAACTTCTTGTTTTAATTCAAAATATACATTAGGACAGTTGAATTGACTTTCACATAGGTTTTGTAAAAATGGTTTTGTTTTTTCTTGATATTCTTTAGTGATTTGAAGAGCAACAGGAATCACTTGCTCTCGAGAAGTAATATCTACTTCAGGATTTCTGTTTTTTATTAAATCTTTTAATTCAAAAAATAAAGAATCTGTATCAGCTGTAACCACATAATTTTTGTCTGTAGATAACTCTTGATTAATTTCTTTATTTACAAAGGATATACTGTCTTGATCAAGTCTTTGACCACTAAGCGTTATAGCTTTAGATATAAATTTATTTCCATCTGAATATCTCCATCCATTAATAGCATAACATCCATATAAATCGTTTAATTTAATTTTATAGGCATGTTGACGTTTGTTGTAAAATTCTTCTAATTCATGGTTTTTTTCTTTTCCATATTTTTTCTTTAAATTATTGTATTCTTTTCTTTTATTAAACCAATCATTTAAAACTTCTACTACAATGCTAGGTTTATCCTTTATAAAAAAGGTTCCATTTGCTGCTAAAGATAAATTGTTTTGCTCTATTATTTCTATTAAATCTTTTACTTTAATTTCAGTAGTAACTATTTTTCTATGTTTATTTACTTTTTCAACAGTAAGTTCTTGATCAGGGGGAAGTTGTTTTAAATCATTTAAACCCCATTTGTTATCGTATTTATCTCTATTTTGTATTCGACCTACTAAAGTTTCTAACCCCATATTTAAATTACGAATAATAGATGGATATAATGAAGTAAAATCTAAATCACTAACCCATTCATATAAACCAGGTATAGGGTCTAGTAAATATCCGCCAGCATATTCTTCTTTAATGTTTTTTAAATTGGGGTTTATGGTAGTTGGTTTATTAGGAGAAACTATATTTTTTCTTTTAAGATAAGTCAATATAGCTCCTTCATTCATTACTGTTGAGTAATATATTTGTTCATAAGGAACATGACATAAATGACATATATTTACTGCTAGTACTATGAATTGCATTTTTTTATCCAATTCAATTAATATATCAACGTCACGAATGTTGTAATCAATAAATTTATCTATATCTTCTTTAAATAATCTATCTAAATTTCCTTCATAATCTATTTTTCCTAATTTTACGTATTTTTCTCCTATATCTCCTAATTTGTATGATGGTTCTTGTTTTGTAATGAATTTTTTAAACAACAACATATAATCTAAATGATTAATACCTGCTATTACAACTGGTTGTTCAGGATCATATTCATTTATTTTAATTTCTTTTACCGGTGATAATCGAGTTGCTTCTTCTTCTCCCAATACTTTAGATATTCTATAATAAAGATAAGGAATATCAAAAAAACCAGAGTTCCATCCTGTTATGATAGTAGCATCTAGTTCTTCCCATTTATCAAGAAATATTTTAAGCAATTCTTTTTCAGAAAAACAAGGAATAATGAATACATCATTTTTAGAAACTTTATCTAGCTTTTTTTCTTTATCTAAAATTAAGCAAAACTTTTGTTTTGTTATTTGATCATAAAGAGCAATTGATGTAATAGGCATTGGTGCCTCTTTAACGTATTCGGGTGTTAATGCTCCTCCAATTTCAATTTCTATATCTAAAAATAAAGTATTGTGGTTTTGAGATGCTTCATCTTCATTTAAATATAAATCAATCAATACTCTAATTTCCATAGGAATATCAATTTCATAATATTCTAGTGGTTTAGATTTATCACATTTATTTACAGGATTTGCTCTAAGACCATCTAGTGTTTCGTATTTACCATCGGGGTCTATTTTGTAGTAAGTAGGATAATATTCAAAATCGAACCATCCTTTTTTATCGTCTCGTAAGAAACATTTTCGTTGCTTATAACTGTAGTAAATTGCTTGATACATGTTATAAACATAAAAAAAGGCTTGAAGTATATCAAGCCTTTAGTTAAAATTTATTTTTAAATTAAGCAAATGAACTACTTCTCCAAGCTCCATTCATCCACATATATAGTCTATATACACCCCCTACTGTTGCTGGTACTATCTCACCATCTACACCAGTCCAAGTTGGAGCTGCTGATTGTGTGGTTGGAAGTGCTATTGAACTTGAGTGAGTTACTTTAAATGCATCTTTTCTATTTACAGTAGATGTTCCATTTCCTACGATAAATAATGAAGTATCATCACCTTGAGTATTATATTTCCCAATTGCTAATTGAAATGACCCAGATGCAATAGTGCTACGTCCTTCTGTATGTGAATAATCACCAACAGCTCTTGTTGCCCAACCTTCAGCATGAGAATAAGCTCCTATTGCAGTTGTACCTTTTCCTTCAGCATGTGAATAATCTCCTGATGCTATGAGTGGTGCGTATTCTCCTATACCTCCATCAGCTCCTCCTTCGGCATGTGAACCAGTCCCCAATGCAGTAGTTAAAAATCCCTCAGCATGTGAGTATGGCCCTATTGCTCTTGACAATCTACCTTCAGTATGGGAAACATCTCCTATAGCAACTGTTGTATCTCCTTCTGCGTGTGAATATGATCCTGATGCTATTGAACCCGAGCCCTCAGTGTGTGAGTAAGTTCCTTTTGCTGTTGTCAGGTTACCTTCAGCATGTGCATGTGTTGCAGTTGTGGTTGTTGAATAACCTTCTGCGTGTGATGCTCTTGCTTGAGCATAAGTATTTTCACCTTCTGCGTGACTACCCAAACCACCAGTTGTAGTTTCTAGTCCTTCTGCGTGAGAACCAGCTCCAATAGCTAAACCTCCTGCGTAATCTTGAAATCCTAATCGATAACCTCCTTCTGCGTGTGAAAAATTACCTACTGCGCTACTCTTGTATCCTTCTGCGTGTTGGCTTATTCCCATTATGTCTGTTACCGATTGCTCACCCTCTGTGTGTGAATATGATCCAAAGGCAATTGTCAGATAACCTCTTGTGTGAGATCCTGCCCCTATTGCTGTAGTCATAAAACCTTCAGCATGTGAGCCAATTCCAATTGCAGTGCCACCTGCTATATCATTATCAATATCACCCCCTTCAGCGTGTGAGTTACTACCGGATGCTATGCTCTTATACCCTTCAGCATGAGAATATTGTCCTATTGCTGTGGTTGTGTATCCTTCTGCATGAGAGTCATCTCCAAAGGCTATTGTTGTATTTCCTTCCGCGTGAGAATGCTGACCTATTGCTGTTGTAAAATAACCTTCAGCGTGTGAATTACTTCCTGATGCTATTGTGCCATTACCTTCAGCGTGAGAGTGTTGACCTATTGCTATTGTAAAATTTCCTTCTGCATGTGAAGCAATCCCAACTGTAGTTGTGCTATTACCTTCTGTGTGTGAACCATCTCCTATTGCTGTTGTGTTACCACCTTCAGCATGAGAATAAAGTCCGAATGCTGTATTGTAATAACCAGAAGCTGTTGAACCATTCCCTAATGATGTTGTTAATTCACCTTCGGCATGTGAGTAGGTTCCGACTGCTGTAGTTTGCCTACCTTCAGCATGGGAATAATTTCCTGAAGCTGTTGTGCTGTCACCTTCAGCATGGGAATAATTTCCTGATGCTGTTGTAGCAGTACCTTCAGCATGGGAGTAAGATCCTAATGTTAATGTACTATCACCTTCTGCATGGGAATAACCCCCACTTGCTATTGTGTTGTATCCCTCAGCATGAGAATAATCTCCAGAAGCAACAGCATTGCTTCCTTGTTGGAAACTTCCAGTTAAACCATAAGATCCAGTTAATTGTTTTGAGTTAGTCCAAACACTACCACTTTTTACTAATAAATCTCCGAATGAAGCAGTAGTTGTGTTATCTACCACATCATGTAATTCACCTATTTCATATCCATTATCTACACGAATATAAGCAGAACCGTTGTTGCTTTGTTCTCTAACTATTTCACCTAATCTTACAGCATGTAACGGTGCTTTAGGAGCAGATCCTGTAATAGATCCTGTTGCTCCTAGATAGATTAATTGACCGGAAACATAATTAGTGGTATCTATTCCTTTTAATATACCTTCAGTTACTACGTATCCTTGACTCCCATTAGTAATAATTTGAGTTGTAATACCAAGTGTATTAGCTGAGTTGTTGTCGTTTTCATAAGATGCTGTTACAACTCTAGGAATATCACTTGAATTATTTGATCCGGTAATACGAACAACAGTACCTTTTGCTATATTAAATCCTGTTTGATTTAATACAAGTACATCTGTTTGCACAGTTCTTTCAGAAAAAGAAGCAGTTTCAGCAAAAATTGCATAAGATGATGTCTGTGCATAGCTTGCTGTTGTTGCAAAAGAACTACTAACTGCATTAAGTACGTATGAAGCAGTAGTAGCATATGATGCACTAACTGCATTTAAAACATATGAAGCAGTACTTGCAAATGAAGAACTAACTGCATTTAAAACATATGAAGCAGTAGTAGCATATGATGCACTAATGGCATTTAAAACATATGAAGCTGTTTGAGCTGTTTGCACATATGACGCTGTTGTTGCATTTTGAGCCCAAGATGAAGTCCCAAATAATGAACCAGTTATTGATGGAATGTTAGCACTACCTGTTACTTGTAAACTACCTGTTATGACTGTATTTCCAATTAATGTTTGTGTGTCATTGGTAGCATCTCCAAATTGATTTGAACCAGATGAATATATCACTGATGCTGATTCGTAAGACACATTTAAATATGTTACTGAAGCTGTTCCATTTAATGTTAAATTACCATTAAATATAAGATCTTGATTTAATGTATTTAAATAGGAAGCAGTTAATGTATTGTTTGCCCAACTTGCTGTTCCTTGTAAAGATCCAGTAAATCCTAATGTAGAGGTGGTTGAACCAACTGTAGTTAAACTACCCGTAATTTCAGCGCTACCTGTGTAAGGAAATGTAGATCCAGTATCTACAGTAACAAAAAACGTACTTCCATTACCTTTAGTAAAAGTAATGATGTTTGAAGATATAGAGGCAGTTAATAGAAGTGAACCAGTATTTACGGCAGATGCGCTACCTGTATCAACTGTAATTAGGAAAATACTTCCATCTCCTTTAGTAAAAGTAATTGCATTTTGATCTATAGAAGCTGTTACTATGGATGAACTCTCTAAATAAAGAAGATTGTTGTCCATTTCTGTGTAGGTCAATGGAGAGCCTTTAACGTTTCTTAATGTTAATCCCATTATTTATGTTTTATCATAAATATTTCCAATTCATTTTCTGTTCATGAGAACCAAAAAATCCATTGAAATCTAGTAAAGTTGATTGAGTAAATGTATTTACTCGTATTTTATTGTTAATTATCCATTCTGTTAACCCAAATGGACCTACTGGTTCGGTTTTGTGAGTTTTTAATTCTTTTGTAGATAGATATAAGTCACCATCATATTTTAAATTTTGTCTAGTTTTGCAATATTCTATACAAGATCCTAGTATATTAGGTTTACTAGCTAAAAACGGATCATCCACTAAATTAATTAATTGATTATTTATAGTAATGGGGTTGTTGTCTAAAATAGTAGTTATTAAATCTACATTAAAAAAATTAAAATCATTTAATATTTTAATAAAAGGTACTTTCCATAAAATATCAAAGTCTGTATAAATTCCTCCAAATTTATCTAAAATTAAATATTTTAGTAAATTGCATTTACAAACAAAAGACAAAGTAGTCCAATATTCAAATAAATTGTTTTCATGAAGTAAATTGATACATTCTTCATTTTTCCAAATTTGAAATTGAAGATTAGGATTTAAGGAAATACATTTTTGTAAATTGGATATGTATTTAGAAGGCACCTCTTGGGTGCCTATCCAAATATAATTAACCTTCATTTTTATTTTAATTTTCTTTCAAGATCACTTAGTTTTTGTTTATTACTAGTATAAATACCAAATTCATTTTGATTTTCTCCGGCTCCTTCTCCTTTTTTAAGTTGACTATATATTGTTTGGGCAACTTTTTTAGCACCTTCAGGTGTTAGTATATAGCTTGCAAATTCAATTAATTCATCGTTTCCGGTTTGATCAAAAGTAAAATTTTTATTTTTATTTGATACAAAAATTTTATTTACAATATCTCCTATATTTTTATCTGAAGATGGTTCTTCACTTAATATTTTATGTATCTCCTCTTTAATAATTTGTTTTAGTTGAAATTGGTTCATTGTAATATTTTATTATAAATATGTAATTTTTTTAAAATCAAAAAAACTTTTTAAGATCCGGTGCAAAATAATTTACTGATTTCATAATTTTCATATCGTGGCTACGATATACAACGTATTTGTCTCCAAGCTGAACATGGTGGCAAGGACAACCCTGTTGTTCAGAGCGCACTTTAACAGTTTCTTCTGCTTCTTCTAGTGTATTACATATTTTAGACATGTTTGATGCTTGAACTTCAGCATAACCATCTAGTATTTTATCTTTAAGACCAAATACTAAAGCACCATTACCCAATCCAACATAAGTAATATCTAAAATAGCATCAAATACACCTACTATATCGTTATTTTCTACTGCTTCTTTTAATTCATCAAGCTCTTCTTGAATAAAATTAATTACAAATTCTGCATCTTTTCTATCGATTGTAGGGATAGTTCTGTTTTGCCAACCTTTACCCATTGTGTTATTAAATTCTTCTACTTCAGAGACGAATGGTACATATTTTTCTTTTTTCATAATTTTAATATACTATTTTTATTTGTAATTTACAAATTTTGTTTAAATTATAATTTACCCCACCCAGAATGCATCATGCACTTTATACGCATATATTCTATATAATTTAAAAATTTGATTAGTTTTTTCATGACTTAATTCGATAAAGGTGCTTTAATGGCTGGGTGAGATTGATAATTACTTAATTGTATATCTTCTTCCAATAAGCATCTACAAAAGTTATCATTTTTAAATGATTCAAATACTTTAACAGCATCTAATGGACCTACACCACACTCACCACCTTCATAAGGCCAAAATTCTGTATTGATGTTTAGTGTTGGTAATGGATATGGTTGTCTTGTTCGTTTAGGAAGTTTTGATATGTATTTCATTCTAGCTTCATACATTAGAGCATCCATTCCGCTTTCTTGTAAGTGTTCTTGGATTTCTTCTTGAGTAAATTCTCTACCAATCTGTTCCTTTGCTTGCTCAATATGATTTGAATAAAGGTGTACATCACCTAAGTTACCAATCAATTCATCAGGAACCATATTAACTGCTTTAGCAATGATTTCTAATAACAATCCATAAGATGCAATGTTGAATGGTAAACCTAAAAATGTATCTACTGAACGTTGATTCCACATTAAAGAGATTGCTCGTTTAGGGACTTCTTGCTCGTCTAAAACACTTTCCATTTCACAAGTAATACCCCAATTATCCCAAGACCATTTGTTTCTCTCTTCCAAACTCAACTCTCTTGTATAAACTTGAAATCCATAATGACAAGGTGGAAGTACCATTGAATCCAATTCTCCAACATTCCAAGCATTAACCATTAATCGTCTTGAGTCTGGATTTGTTTTGAGGTCGTTGATTAGATTTGCGATTTGGTCTATTATTTTTATTTCTATAAAACTTTCATCAGCTTTAGTGTGGGGTGTATATAATCTCTTACCAGCCCAACTCCTCCATTGCTTCCCATACACGGGACCGAGCTCACCCCACTTATTAGCAAACTCATCATCTGTTTTGATTTTGTTGATGAACTCTTCTTTAGATAACCCATAGTGGGGATGAGTTTCCATTACTGTATTTAACTCAATTTCACGTTTAGTTATCTTTTGGTAGTTAGAAAAACAATCTCCATCCCAAATATGACAATTATTATCAACTAAAAACTTAATGTTTGTGCCTCCTCTTAAAAACCAAATTAATTCAGTCACCAATGTTTTCCAGGCCATTTTTTTAGTTGTAAGTAAAGGAAACCCATCACTCATACGATGACGTATTTGTCTTCCGAATACTGATAGTGTTCCTGTACCTGTTCGGTCACCTTTAGTGTAACCATTATCCAAAATGTCTTGGAGCAAGTCTGTGTATGCTTTATCTAGTTTGTTCATTTTTGTTTAGTTTAGCAAATTTATGGATTGGTTTAAAATTGTCGTAAGGCATAAATTGTTCTACAATCTCAAACTCCACTTCTATTCCATCATATCTAGTATCAGTATCTTGTATGAATAATCCAGCAGTGTCATCAGGATGTAATGGTAACATTCTTATACCGTTTCCATTTTTAGTGGTTGTGTCTTTCCACCATATCACCCAATCAGCTGGTTCTATTCGTTTTACTAAATTACCTTTCATATTTTATTCTGACTTATAGTTGTTGCCCATTTAAGTAAATTTTCTTTTTCTAATTCTTTTCGTTTTTGAATTTTTTCAAAATCTCCATCTCGATATCCACCAGAAGCGTTCCATCCATAACCCATAGCACTTGCTATAAGAAACATTACATCACTTTTTGATAGTGTGATTAGTTCTTTATCTAGTTTGTTCATTTTATAACTTTTATTCTGGTAATTTATCCCAATCGCCTGATGCTAACTGCCAGGTAAAATAACCAACAGTATCTTTCCAAGATTTATTATTAGTCCACAACCATATCCAAGTTCCTAAAAACATTGGAATTGGACTTAATGGAAGCCCAATCATAATTCTAAGTAGTCTTTTCATTAATAATTTCTTTTAATCTTTTAATCTCAGCAATTACATCATCACCTAATTCAATTTTAGACATCATTGATAAGTCCATTACTTGACTATACAATACTTCTATTAATTTATCTTTTGCTTCTTCTTTGCTCATAATTTTATTAAATTTCATTTTTATATTTTTACAAAACGTTGAATAGGGTAATTTAATTTATCGGCTCCAACAGATTCACTCCATTCATTAAATGGTCGAGCATGAAACCCACCAAATGAAAGTGAACGGTATATTACAAGTACTTCATTAGTTTCTGTATGATTACACATACAAATTATTTCATATTGACCACCTTTATAGTGTTGCCATTTTTCTCCAGGTTTAGGATAAGTGTTGTTTATTTTCATAAATTTGGTAATGAAGTATTTAATTCTACGTAACCAGGTCTTTTAACTTGAGGATTTGTGTAAAGTAAATCTAAATAGTCTTTCCAAATTTTATCTAAACCTTTATTGAAAGATAATGCTCTATTTATTTTACTTTCTTCTCCATCTTTTTTATAAAAATGACGGATTGTATTTTCACTACATTTAGTTTTCAATATTAGGTCAGGAAAAAAATTATTTAATTGGATTCCTTTTCTTAATAATCTAAAACATAAAATACCTTCAACAATCATTGGTGTTCCATTTTTGTATTCTTTCATTATATCATCCATAAAAACATAAAGTGATTCATCCGGTTTTACAAATTGATAATTATCAGAAATAAAAAGTTTTCTATTTAATTCTTTAGCTAACTTTTCAGCAATAGTGATTTTACCAGTTTTGGTAAAACCACATATTACTATTGTATTATTTCTAGAACACAGATTGATTAATTGAGGTGTAACTAAATCTGCTGGGTTCATGTTTAGAAATTAGGACCATTTTTATTGATAGCTTGCATAAATTCTTCTCTAATTAAATTTTCGGGTTCCATAAACACACCACTAAATTTATTAGTACACATGGTAGAAGTAGGATGCTTTATACCTCTATTAGAACAACACATATGTTTAGAAGCAATGCTAACTGCTACTGAATCGCATTCAAGTTTTTCACTTAAAAAGGTATGGATTTGTTGAGTAAGAGATTCTTGCATTTGCGGACGACGAGAAAACCAATCAACAACACGATTTAATTTACTTAAACCTACTACTTTTTCTTTAGGTACATATGCTACCGATGCATATCCTGTAAAAGGTAAATTGTGATGAGCACATAGTGAAACAACAGGTATTCCTGTTTGAATTACTACTCCATCATAATTTTCTTCATTAGGAAATACAGTCATTGCTGGTTCATCTGTTACTGATCCTATGATTAAATCTTTTAACCAAGCTTTAGCAACACGACGAGGAGTATCAACGGTTTGAGGATCTTTTTCATAATCAAAACCTACTGATTTTAAAAAATTTCCATAATGCTTTGAAGCATCTTTGATCATTTTTTCAATCTCTTTTGGATTGCGAGGTAAATTTTCGTTTGATTTTTCTATATATTTCATAATTTTCATTTAGTTAAACATAAAAACAATTTTTTTAAACTCCACGCTTATCATTATAAGCTACAATGTGAGCTCTACCAGTAAAATTGTAACCTCTTTTAATACATTCTTCCATAACATATGGGTAATTTGGTTGCAATTTATCAAAAGTATCTCCAGCAGGCATAACCCAAACTTTATTATTTGGTATGTTGTGTGTTTTAATAAATTCTTCTATTTCATTCCATATTTCAGGTTCATTTCTATCTACAACTGGTTTAAAATGATAATCGGTATGGTGTGTGATTAATTGCTTAATAACATCGTGATTCATTCTAAATTTATTATGTTGTTTAATCATTTTTTCATCTGTTACAGATCCATTAGGAGTAAGTGCTCCTAATTTAGGAATAGAATTTGTAAATTTAGGAGATAAAGATATTAAATCAATTTTATAATTAGTTAATATAAAATGACTACCTTCAGTTTCAATAGTAACATGCATTCCCCTCATTCGTTTAGCTATTGTAATGATTTCATCAACAAGTTCTGGGTGCATTGTTGGAGATCCACCTGATATCATTAAATGTTTAATTTGTGGGTGGGCTTCAAATAATTCTATTATTTTATTTATTGTCCATGAACCTTTTTCAGGGTGAATACTTGTATACCATGAATCACACCAACCACCTTCACCAAAATAACATCGATGTGTACATCCTGTTGTGCGAATTAAAAAATTAGGATAACCTGCTTTAGATCCTTCAGTTTGGATACAGGTATATGCTTCAACTATTGGTTGTGTTTTATTATAATCCATATTATTCTTCATAAATTGATGAGTTATTATCATTTTCAAAGCATTCTACCTTAATACATTTACATCTACCCGCATCTGTTTTAGATAAAACTTCATTGAATTTTTCATAAACTAAACGAGCACAACTTTCTGCTCCCATTTTGTCTAGTAAATGGAGTTTACATAAACCCATTTGTTCCATCTGCACAAATATATCAGCAAATGGATCATTTTTTTGAATTAATGTTGTGTGATCCCACATATGATTCATCCAATCTTTTAAACCATTTCCATGAGGTGGAGCTTTAAATCCACCATAATCAACAATCCAATTCATATCATCTAATTGATTGTTAATGTCGGGTTCATTAGATGCAAACCATACTTTAAATTTTAAAGCATATCCATGTAATAATTGGCAATGTGAATGTTGAGCCTTCCATTGACGAATTGCTACTGAATAATTTTCGAATAATTTAGTACTAATGTATCTCATTTTAACTGTTATAAAAATTAATAATAAATTCTAGAGGTTTTGCTCCAGTAAAACGTTTAATTTCTTGTCCATTCTCTGCTAATACTACTGTAGGAACACTAGTTACATTAGCTGCTCTAGTTCTATCTGTTTCATAATCAATGTTAATTCGTTCAACAGGAATTCCTTTTTGTGCTACCATATCCATAATTGGTTTGAGTGATTGACATGGTTGACACCAGTCTGCTGAAAAATAAAATAGTGTTTTCATTTGTTTAATATATTAAATTTAGTTTTTAAGGTTTCAAAAAAATCTTTATTTACTTGGAATGCTACTTTTTTATTGTCTGTGCTATTTCCTTTTATAATAATTCTATTTCGGTTAGGTACCGGTTTTATTTCGGTAATTTGAGATACTTCTTCCCACTCATGTGTTGATGCACAATACCCGTATAGAACATCATAATTCATTAATTCTAAAGTGTTATTTAGTTTCATTTGAATTTAATTTAAGTAAATTATCTTTTTCTAGTTTTAATTTAGCTGCTGTTTTGTAATCTTCTTTTTGAACAGCTAGTGAAATTTGTTTATCAATTTTTATTAATTTTTGTTTTGTTTCATCTATGATAGGAGTACTTGAAACAGAAGTAATGTTTTTAGTTCCATCAAAAGATGTAAATTTTTTAGTAATGGTTTTAAATCCATCTTTTTCTTCAACAATTTCTTCTACTGTACCTTTTTTTCTTAATTCTTCCCAGTCATAGTTTTCTTTTGAAGAACTTAATTCATAATTAAATTTGAAAAAATCGTCCCAATTTGAGTTAAAAAAATTAAACATAGTTTTTATTTTTAGTTATTAATGATTTTGTAATATTTGTTCTACATGAGATACTACTGTATCCCAAGATACAGGACCGGTTTCATCAGCGTATTCTACAGGATCAGGACGGCCTAATTTAATAAATGCTTCTACTCGTTCTACTGAACTTGCTGATTTGTAATCTGAGTACCATGCTCCTTTTTCACTACCATCTTTATTATATACACCTAAAACTCCTGTTACTTGACCTTCACCAGGTACATAATAAATTGGTTTGTAACTTGTATTAGTACGTTTGTATACTTCATCAAAATCCAAACCTAATTCATTGCAACATTTTTCTCCATCTTGTAAAATACTAAATTTATCTCCTTCAAGATATGGGGTATAAAATTTTACTCTTTCAGAACCCCAATTACCAATTTTAAATGCTTCAAAATCAGCATCCCTAAATTCTTGTCTACAATCAGGATAAATAGCATGATCGCCAGCATGAATACCCATTGCTATGAAACATTCAGCATTATTTTTATCAGCAATTGATAAAGCAACTGCTTGAATAATAGAACTAAATATCTTGTTACGATTAGGTACTACTGTATCTTTCATATTTGATTCAGCATAATGTCCTTCAGGAACATCTGCTCCACCTTCTACTAATGTAGAATTTAGTAATTGACCTAAACCATCAATTTTAATAATTTGATGATCAACATAATATATAGCAGCATTATTGTTTTGACTAGGTCTGCTATTTATGTATTCTACTAATTCTTTAGCTTTTTCTAATTCAACTTTATGTTTTTGACCGTAATCAAACGATAAACATTGAACTTTGTATCCTTCATTTAACAAATGAAGTAACAATGTACTTGAATCCATTCCTCCCGATAGACTAAGTACGGCATATTTTATTTTTTGTTCCATAATTTATAATTAAAAAGGTAATTCGTCTGAATTGGTGTTGTCTGTAGGGTTGCTTTGTGGGTTAAAATAATTGTCTAAAAATCCTCGTTTATAAAGCATTACTTTTCCTGTGTAATTGGGGGTAGATACTTCTCTAGATTTAACAGGTTGGTTATTTTGTTTAGCAGCTTCATTAACTTGTTTTCCTAATTCATTTCCTGCAGGCATGCCTAGGTAATCATAAAGTGAAATAAATTCTTGATTGTTTTCCATAATTGTAAATATATGATTTATTTTTTAATTTTCCAAAATTGTTTTAAAGATTATTTATTGATCTAAATAATTTAATATTATGAGATAATATGTCTAAATCTACATCTTTTTTATTAATAAATAAATTTTCATTCATGTTTGATTTAGGTTTTTCAAGTAAACCATTTATATCATATCTAGTACCATCTAAAGCAGCCATAACTGGATTTGATGTGTCTAATGATTTAATAAAAGGCATATCTTTATACCATCCAAATTCTTGAGGGGTAGAACAACCTAACAAATGTATTGAATCTGTAGGGTTAATTATATTGTGATCAAATAATTTTGATATAACTGTAATTCGTCCTAGTGATTTTCCTAAAGCTTTATTAGGATGTGGGCATATTTTATTGTAATAAGAAGCTCCATAAGAAAATGCTATTTTTTTATATCCTAAATCTTTATAAATTTGATAACATTCAATAACTTCATGTATGTCTTTTCCTTGTACTACAGCTATAAAAATAGTATTAGGAAATTGTTTTTGAAAATTAATCCATTTTCTAGCAGAAACTATAGATTGAGTTTTATCTTCCCAATAATCTGCTACAAAAAATTCTTGTGGTTGTAATTCTTGTAACCAATGAAATAAACGATCTTCAGAATATGGTACTCCCAATTCATGTAAACTGTTGTCCATCATAATATGTCTTCCTATTTTTTTAGATTTAATAAAGAAATTTTTATATTCTTCATTTTGATCCATTAAGTGGGGAAGGCAATAATCGTAATTATTAAACTGTAAACTTTCCTCTAGTAAACATAGAGGTATTTCATGCGAAACTTTAATCATAATCTATTCAAATATAACTTTTAATATTTTATTTTGTATTTCTCTTTTACCTAAATCACTGTTAAAAACAACTTGAATATAAATACTAGCTGTATCTCCTACCATTTCTTTATCAAAGAAAATATTCTGTTTTGGTTCATAAGTATATTTACTATGAGTACCAAATAATGTTTTAGTATATGGACAGTCCCAACATGTATGAGGATTTATTTGATATCCTACTATGTTTAATGGTGGGTGAATGTCTGCTATATCTTTTAAAGTATATGTATAATTTCCAACAGGGATAGGAGTAGTAAATTGATTATTACTAAACCATCCTAAATAAGAATATATAGGAATAGTATATTGAATTGTGTCAAACAAAACCCAATAATCCGAATCAAAATTTATTTCTGTTAGTGGAACTTTATTTACTTCATATTGGGAATTTAATTTAGTTAAATTTCCTTCAATGGTAAAATAATTAGATCCATTATAAGCAACATGCCAATATCCATCAGATTGAAGAACAGCATTAGAAGTAATTGTAAACTCACTATTACAGCCTCCGGGGCATAGTTCTTGTGATTCAATTGGTTGTTTTTTGCAACTTAATAAAGTTAAAGCAACACCTAAAACAATTATATTTTTCATAACCTTTAATTTTAAATAAACATACAAAATGTTTAATTAAAAACCACGAATTTTTTTACATATAATTTATTTGATCATCATTATTTTTACCTAATAAATTTTTTATCAATTTATTTCTTTTCCAAGCAGATAAAGAAGATTGTGATTTAATATTTTCTATTTCTTTATTAATATCTTTATTTTCTTCTATTTTTGGTTCTTGTGGTAAAGGTTCAGGTTCTATAGGTGTTTCTAAAGGTATATTAGTGTTTTTGAAAGCGAAATTAGCCGCAATTACTAAACTAATTGCTAATGGATCAAAAACACATATAATAACAAGTAAAAACCAATTAATAATTTTATCCATTGATGTTCCGGTTAATTTAGCTATGTATTTTAAAGGCCCTAACTCACCAGCTAGTTCAGCTTTTGATTCTTTATTCAATTTTTCTTCAGATAAAACAGCAATAGTAGAATCTAAAGTATTTACTTTATTTGATAATTTTTCTTCATCTTTAATAGCATATTCTAATTGTTTCTCATATGCTTTTCGATTTGCTGAAGATGTAGTAGTTAATATATTTCCGTTTTTGTCTTTATAGGTTTGATTATTATTACCTAATGCTCCTCTCAGTTGAGCTATACTTTGTTGGGTTTGTTGAAGTTGTTGTAGTGTAAATTCTTTACTTGATTCTTGAATTTTTATTTTGTTGTCGATTAAAGTAATTTCTTTATCAACAACTCCTGTTTTATTTGCTACATCTTGATAACCCGAAGATAAATAACCATATATTCCTGCAGAAGTAATGATCATTAATATTACTAAAGCAACTGTTAAATAAAATTTAAGAGCCCATCCTATTTTTTTCCAATATTGGTAAAGTAAAGAAGCAATTACTAATTTAGCTACTTCAAGAGAAGAAGCCATCCATATAACAGCTGTTTCTACCCCAGAAAATAATTTTGCTAAGCCTGTGATACTGTAAAAAGCAGCAGCGGCACTGATTGAAAGTGCAGACAGTGCTATTAATGTTGGTAGTAAATATTTTTTCATAGTTATAGTAAAGCAGTCTTTACTGTTTTTACAAATTCTTTAAATTCATCATCATTTACTAGCTCGTATTTGTATTTGTCTGCTTCTTGTTTTGAATATTTAAAGTCATTACCTTCTTCATCATAATATATTCCATATATAAAATTATTATATGGATCTTCAATTTCATTTTCTTTTTTACCCACAGATCCTTCAGGAACATATAACTCTATATTATCTAATAAGTTTTGCATTGTCTCTCCAAAAAACATTTTATCAGCATCTACTTCAGAATCAGTACCTAAACCCATATCTTGCATCATGTTAGTATATTTATCTCCTCCACTTTTGGTTGTTCTTTCAAAATTTTGCATATTTTGATATTCTGACCATAGTGTGGTCATTAATTCTGGTTCAGTAACTACTCCATCATCTAATCCTACATTTCGAGTTTCACTATTACCATTAACATAATATATATTAAAAGGTAAAACAATTGTGTCAGGATTATTAGATTGAGGTTGATCTATTGGGGTAGATTTAGTTTCTTCTATATCTATATCTCCATTATTATTAAAGGTGATAGTATATTCAAAATTATAATTTTTAGAAGGGAAAACAGTAGACCATTTATTTTTATTAGTAAAAAATGATTTAGAATAATCTGGGTCCATTTTTCCAAAATGTTTTACAAAAATTTTTTCTTGAATTTGTTGATTTTGGGATGGAGTTATTTCTGTAGGGAGTTTGTTTATTTTAAATAAAATATTTCCAACTGGTTTATTATATTTAGTTTGTTTAATAAACCCGGGAGCTATTTGAGAATCATCTGAATAAAATGCTTGTTGTTTATTTAATACTTTTTGTATCTCTTCTTTAATTATTTGTTTAAGTTGTGATTTTTTCATGTTTATTATTTGTTAATAATAAATATTTTTATTTTAAAATTTTGCGTCTAATCCTGGTACTACGATTATTCCTTGGTCTTTATTTCCTGTTGAGTCTACTACTTTATCTTGTGAAGTAATAACAAACAAGTTACCATTGATTTTTGTTGATCCACCTTGTTGAAGTAATTTTTTAAAAAAATTTATTTGTTTTTCTGTCCAAGTAGAACTCAAACCTATAATTTCTTGTTTTTCAACTTCTTTACCGTTTAGAGTAATTTTTACTCCTTTTCTAATTGATTGTGGTTTTAATGGCATATTATCCTTCGCAGCTAACACATTCTGATAAGCGTTGTAAATTGTCTCCTCTTAACACGCTTTCAGTACGTAAGTAATACAATGTTTTAATTCCTAATTTGTGAGCTTCTTTGTGTACTTGACTAATCCATTTTGGTGTATCGTTTGGATCAAAGCATAAGTTTAATGAAATTGCTTGATCAACATATTTTTGACGAATAGCATTTTGACGAACAATTTCTAATTGATTGATTTCTTTAAATGTTAAGAATACTTCTTTTTCTTCATCAGTTAAAATATAATCAGGTAAACCTAAAACCGATCCTTGATCTTTTAAAATTTGTTCCCAA
>Ga0181343_1000136_pt1 | contig 34816 bp, 28 predicted proteins | sample Su13VDMLBSD_FD_130110 | JGI IMG/M metagenome (GOLD analysis project Ga0181343, IMG submission 130110) | Freshwater viral communities from Lake Michigan, USA - Su13.VD.MLB.S.D | ecosystem: Environmental > Aquatic > Freshwater > Lake | place: USA: Michigan | collected 2013-07-15
ATACAAAAAAGAAATCAGTTAAATCAAAGAAAAGTAAAACTGTTTTACCTAAAGTAGGCACATCTCAAAAGGATAAACAGAAGATTGTACCAGAAGCAACGCTAGTTAAGATAGTTAACACGACTAAGGAGCCTGTACCTGTTGTGGTAACGGGGTTTGCTACTGATTCTGGTGCTATCAAATCACTTGCTTCTTTATTTGATGAAAAGATGAAGGGTAAGGCGAATAAGGATTCCGGTAAGACAGAGAAGGGTAAGGAAGGGTCAGGTATCTTTAATATGCTTGCAGGATTAATCGGAGGAAAGTTAGGGGATCTAATAAAAGGTGGAGGAAAGTCTCTATTAAAAGTGGGAGGTGCAATCGCGGGTGCTGTTGGCGCAGCCCGCTTAGGCCTTTTAAAGAAAGTTGGTAAAATCGGAAAAAGTGCAGGTAGATTAGTGAGTAAATTAGGGCCACGCTTATCAAGCGTTGCACGGCTTGCATCTCGCGCCGCACTTCCTGCTGCAGCAGTTGCAGGAGCTATATCTACAGGATACCTTTTAAAGACATCAAGTGATATTGGTGGTGCATTAAAGACAGAAAAGACTGCTAAAGAGGGACTTGCTGAGCAATTGACCAATTTAAAAGAAAAAGATCCTGAACAGTATAAGAAGCTTACAGAAATAATTAAAATCCGTGAAAGAATTGCTCAAATTAATTCTGGTGAGGTAGTAGCATCAAATCCTGAAGAAACAAAGAAAATTTTACAGCAAAAAATTGTAGAATTACGTAGCAATTCAAGCTTTGAAAAATTAACTGATAGAAGTACGGTTAATAAACCAGCAGCACCAGGACCAATAGCTGATGACAAAGTTTTAAAGGAATTGAGTAGCGGTAATATAGTGAAACAGTTAGTTAATATTAACAACACATTACTATCACTCAAGATGTCAGATGGTAATGGAAGTGTCTCTGTGAATAATACAAAAAATTCACCCTTTATAACAAACTCAGGTGGATCTGAAGGGGTTTTAGATCAAAGTAGTATAAAACAACTCCGTACCCTTAATAAAGGTAGTTAATTAAATAATCATAAGAGTGAATCACTTATTTAAAATAGTAAATCCGGATATTGATGCAGCACAGCAAGGAGGAAGTACCCAAACTAAGCCTTCTACGCGTCCTTATTCTGCTCCTCAGTTAGTACCGGTCGGCTTTACTGCAGCAGATGGTAAGTATAGAGGTGATACAACAAGTATTGATGTTGTTAATGATTTCTACTGGACCAATACTCCAAAATCAGGTCGCAAAGAAGTACCGACCATCATTATTAAAGAACAAGTATTAAAATATAGCAGTCACTTACAAAATGTTCGCTATTTATATTCTGCTGTAACAGATATTAATACATTTAGAGATATTGCAGGTAGAGCCGTCAATACCGTAGATGATATATTGTCTCAAAATAGCCAAGACTTTTTAAATAAATTAATATCAACAAATGTACCTGTATTAGATGCTGCAAGTTCTAAAATTTCAAATGCATTAAGTGATTCAACAAAATTAAATAGCTATCTCAAGCCTTATGCAGGAATATACCCCACAGCACCTACCGGGTTTGTATATAAGTTTCCATATTTTGAAGAAAATTGGAGAGATGGAAGTCAACAATGGTCAGAGAGTAAAACTCAATCTGTAGTTTCAAAAATTCTTGAAGGTGCTCGGAGTTTAGGTCTTGAAGGTGCAATTCCTGATTTAAATGTATTGACAACAGGAGGATATCTTGAGACACCAAAGTTTTTTGATTTTCAGTCATCAAACAATGGATCAATTTCATTCACCTTTAAATTATCCAACACCTCTAATATAGATGATGTAATTAAAAATTGGGAATTGTGCTTTCTTTTGTTTTATCAAAACTTAGCAAATAGAACCTCAAAGATTTTAATTGAGCCTCCAGTTCTTTACGAAGTCTTGATTCCGGGGTTGTATTATATGCCATATGCATATATTAGCGCTCTGAAGATTAAACAGATTGGTACTACTAGAGAGTATACTTTACCGGTATTACTTTCTTCAACAAAAAATCAAAAGTTAGAATATATTTTGAGACCGCGAACTGTTGAAGAGGCGCCTGCAGCAACAAAACAATCTATCGATAGAGGTACTAAGCCTCTCTTTGGTTTTGATCCAAATGCTGTTACTGCATACAATGTAACGACATCACCAAATGACTTTACTACCAGTAGTATTAAGACTGTTGTACCTGAAGCATATGAAATATCTATTACTCTACAACCTCTAATTTCTGAGACTAAGAATCTTCTCTATCATACTGTAGTTGAAGGTAATAGTAATTCAGTATATGATGTTTCTGTTCTTGAGCCTGAACCTACAAAGAAAATACAAGCACCAGCAGGACCTAAAACTGGCTCAACAGAGATAAAAACACCATTCGGTCCTATTGACTATAAACCAAGCTATATACGACAAGGGTATTAACCATCTTGAATAATGACTATAATTGAATTAGAAAAATATCAAAATAATATTGCTGAACTTGGTAATTTAGATGAGTATAGCTATGAAAATATTTTCAAAGTGTATACAGTAGATGGTTATTTCATGTACAACATATTAAAGCGAGTTGATTTTCCTGATAATATAGATGAAACGCTAGTTGACTATGTAAGAGTTGACTCTAAAATCTCATGGACAAATTTAAGCTTTAAGATGTATGGCACTATTAAATTGTGGTGGTTAATAACCTGCTTTAATAGTATACAGAATCCGGTATATTTACCTGAACCAGGGACAATTCTCCGCATTCTTAAGCCTCAATACGTCAAGAGCGTTTTAGATCAAATAAAGAACAATGGAAAATAATTTTACTCAGACATTTGATGAGAATTCAATTGTACAATTTAATAACCAAGAATTTACATTTGACATATTCCTCATCAATAAGAAATATGGCTATAGGATACCACATGGATCAGTTATTTCATTGACGATAACTGATAGTATCTATAGCATTTTTTCTAGTGGGTATATTATTCTCAACAATTCGTATAATGCATTAGAAAACTTTTCAGATTCCCAAATAGGAACAGCAATAAAAGGAGTAAATAATTCTGGAATTAGTTTCACTGGTTACGGTAGAGACCTTCTCCTTGTAAAGATCAAACCAAATGTTGGAAGTGATGGAACATCTGAAAAACTGTTTTCCGCTGAAAAGTGGTCACTCAACTATGTATTCGCTATATATGATGAGGATGAACTACATGTGCCAGAGAAACAGAATGAAAAATATAAAATTTTCAAGTTCCGTGACATTAGAGAACAAACTCTCACCGAATCTTTCTTGGGGTGGTCAACCTCACAACTCTTAAATGGTAACCTTCGAGTTACATCTGCTGAAATACCTACAGGTATTGCTATCAAAGATGTAATACAAAAGTCTCTTCCTCAATTTAAAAATAACTTTGGATATTGGGATGATGGATCTTCGAAATTGTTTTATTCTTCTACTGCTAATAGTTCATCTCTCGATGATATAGAATATATTTTAGATAGGCATACATCTATTCAAAGTAACGATAATTGTATTTTGAAGTTTGAACGCGAGAATACATGGACATTAATGCCGGTTTCTGAGTATTTTAATAGAGCACTCAATAAAGATCAAAATCTCCCGGGTGATTTCACTATTGACTTGTTTGCACTCCATGATGAAGTAGGTTCTGAAGACGCTACTGTTAGTGATGTATCTGACTTTATTAAAAGTTCTTACCAGCTCCAGTTTAATCCTAATGAATTCTTCGGCTTGACAAACTTTAGCTTTGTCAATATAGATTCTGATGATGGTAATCGAGAATTAATTACAACCCCAGTACATTCATACAATAGCAAGGATGGTTCATTTGTTATGGATATTCAAAACAATAACATTCTTGCAATTGATAATTTTTATCAGGTACATTATGTAGATAAGATGTATGGTACTCCTGCAGCAAGTATAATACCTATAAATGATGATAAAACGAACAATAAAATTATTCATCATACATTTTCTCTCTATAGTGATCCGAGCAATTTTAAAGAGGGAAGAAATATGGTACTTCAGAAGGCTCTTGCATATGCTCCAGGTATAAGCTTTAGTGTACCAGGATTTACTATTAGGAGATCAGGGAGATTTGTATCTATATTAACTACAACTCCATCAGTTGACATACCATTTCAAAATATCCTTCAAGGGGAATGGTTTATTACTCAAATAACTCATAAGTTTAACGGTAATAAATATACAAACTCGATTACTGCAGTGAAGCCTTATACATTTAAAGAAGTGAGAGTGAAGTAATATGGATGCATCTAAAATAACATCAGTACCGCTATTAATTGATACACAAATTAGTAATTGTGTACAGTTACATATTGCTACATCTAACTTTGTTAAAATATTTGAAGAGTATTATAACGAAGTTGGTATTTCATATGCCTTTAAGCATTCTGAATCAAGCTGTGACCCAATAACTAAGCAGATTGAATTCTTTACTAATCTTAATAACAATACTTTGCCCTTTACTGATCAAGAATACTTAAAGAATGCACATATAAAGGTATTGACATCAAAAATTCCACTGCAATTAGAAACCGGTGATACATATCGTGTGGATGCTGCAAACAATCCTGTATTAAGGGTAAATGCATCAACTGGTATTCTTGAAGCACTGGTAGATAGTCAATATAGTCAGACAGAAAAGTGGGTACCTCTCGAAGAAAATATAACCAAGAAGGTAGAGCTTACTCTTAGTAAATATTCTGATAATATCGGTGAAGCTAACCTCTCAGATGAATTTTTATGGTATTGGATTCAAAAGTTTAATACCTCTCATAGACTAGTAAAAGAAGGAATTAAATCATTAGTAGATTACAACTCATCTGTATTTGCTCCAGTAGGTGATTCAGTTGGAAATATTTTAAGAGTGTGTGAAGTTGTTGATTGTAATACCATTCCCTACTTCGATACAAAATTATCTATCTTTAATGTCATTCCTAAGCCGATTAATGCACAAACCTACGATAAACTCTGTATAGATGATAAAAAGCATGTAGATGAGCTATCAATTAATACTGAGACACTATTCCGTACATGCATCTCACCAGTTTTACGTGAAATCAGCATCTCTACAGTATCACATGGAAGCAATTTAGTGACTGACTTTACTCACTATCAGAAAATAATTCAAAATGTAGATGAATTAAATGGATATGTGCTTGATACTTTAGGGCCCCTCTCAAGAATCCTTCATTTGATTCAAAATAATTACTTCGTAGAAGGAAGTACTCAAAATGTAGTATTGAAGGAAATCATCAATAACTTCTCTGTCAATATCGATATTCTCTTTAATAAGATTCAAGCCTCATCAACAAAGACTGTTACTTCTCAGCTAAAGAGTCAATAATGGTGTCTCCACCTTGAGATTCTAACAATCTCTTAAATACATCTTCTCTTGTAGATTGAAAGAGGTATTGGGCACCTGAAAGAGAAGGAGTGTTGTCTTTCTTTGCATCAATCTTCATCTGCTCAATCTTCATAGCACCCTTTATCTTCTTCTTTAGCAGTGCATGTTTGTTTAATGTTTCAATAGCTTTAGAAGTTGCAGCCAATATGTGAGAATGTGCAAGTACCATTTCAGGATCACCCGAAGCAATTGCCATATCTCGTATTTGTTCTGCAGATTCTATACCATTCTTAATTAATTGCTGAGCACTCTGTGATATAAAGATGTCTATATCATCATGATCAGGATTAATGGCTGATGTTGATGGAGTTTCGGTACGAGAGGGAGTCACCTTAGGGAGGTTACCTAATTCCAGCTGATCTATTAATGAACACACATCATCATCTTTATTTGACATAAAATTATTTAGATACCTAATTGATAATTATCAAGTATATTATATTGTTTATGTGATATGAATGGAAATTTAATAACTATTACAGTACCCGATGCTTCTGGTCGCGCAGAAACCTTTAAGGTACCTGCCGACGCAATTCCTCAAATAAAGTCGATGCTTAGAATGTTCGACAAAATGGAGCGTCCAGTCGAATCAACCCGCCCTCTCAAACCCGGTGAATCATTAATCTGTGGTTAATATGGAAATAAAATTCATAAAGACAAATCCAGATGCAGTCATCCCTACTACGAAGTATGCAGATGATAGAACCAGAGCAGACTCTGGATTAGATTTAACTTCGGTATGCGATGTTGTCATTCCAAGTAGACAGAGCGCGGTGGTTGATGTCGGTCTTAAGGTAGGCTACATAACACCTGGGTATTGGTTCCGCATTGAAGGTCGTTCTGGTCTAGGCTTTAAACACAGCGTATCTCCTCATCAGGGAATCATAGATAATCTTTATAGAGGAACTCTCGGTGTAAAGCTCTACAATAATTCCGATGTAGACTATCATGTCAAAAAAGGAGAGCGCATTGCCCAGATGGTTGTATACAATCTTATTGTGCCTGAGACTTCTGAAACTGATATTGCCGATGAAACTAAAAGAGGTGAGTCAGGATTTGGAAGTACGGGTAAATAAACTATGTCATTATTAAAGCCAATTAAAGATCTGTGGGTTGAAAAGTATCGACCCATAGATCTTAATGATCTCGTTATAGATTCTGATATCAAAGAAAAGGTATTAGAATTTAAAGCTACACAATCTATACCTCATATTCTTTTCATTGGGTGTCCAGGTATAGGTAAGACAACTCTTGCCAAGATTATAGTCAATCGCATTCTCAATTGTCAATACCTTTACATAAATGCATCTGACGAGAGTGGTATTGATACTATTAGAACAAAGGTTGTACAGTTTTCACAAACAAAGAGTCTCGATGGTAAGCTTAAAGTTATCATTCTTGATGAAGCTGATGGTATAACCCTTGATGGACAACGAGCATTGAGAAATACAATGGAAGAGTATGCCGGTCAAACTAGATTTATTTTGACTGGTAATATGAAGCATAGGATTATTGATCCTATACAATCACGTACTCAACTATTTGATCTTACACCTTCACTTTCTGGATGTATAGATAGAGTGAAGAAGATATTAATAGCGGAAGGAATAGAGATACCGGAAAATATCGATGAATTCGTTAAATTAAAGTATCCAGATCTACGAGTGACTATTAATGAACTTCAAAAGCTTACGATTAATAAGGTATTAAAGTTAGACCTCAATAAAAATGTAGATCAATTCTCTCTCCAGGTACTCCAAGCAGTTAATAAGGGCGGGGTCCTTAGGATCCGAAAGGTTATTATTGAAAATGAGAGTAAGTTCAATGGTGATTATGTAAACCTACTTAGATCAATGTTTAACAATGTAGAACATATGTCTATAAGCGATGATACAAAGCGTTTGTACTATATCATACTAGGACAACATTTATATCAGACGGCTTTTTGTGTGGATCAGGAAATTAATTGCTTTTCATGCTTAGTTAACCTAAGCAATGCTCACAAGTAATTATTTCATCTTTTCAAGGTACTTATGAGTACCGCTACCAGGTGCAGTATCTTTATACTTATTGCCACCTGGTATCTTTATGTTCTTTGTAGTCAAAGACTTATCACCTTCTGTGGTCTTGGTGCTATCTGCAGCAGGACCTTCATATTTGTGCTCTTCTGGCTTAATATGTGAACCATCTGGTCTCTTTTGATGATCAGGAATTGGACCCATGTTAGGATAGTAATCTTTTACTTCGATGAGCTCTTCAGGTACAGTAATAAATCCAGTATAGAGACCCGGTGCAGTCTCGACAGTGATGTCGATATAGAAATTGTTTGCTTGTTGGCTATAGTCAGTGTGACCATTAGCGATATGGGAGCTCTTAACTGCAGAAACTCGAAGATTATTACCGGAATCGATCATCTCTTGTAGCTTAGCCTTTTTAGCATCAGATAACTCTTTAGCCCAGTCTGACTTTAATGCATCTTTCTTAAATACCACATAGTCACCTGTTAAAAAGTCACTTCTCTGATATCTTTTCAAGGCATTTTCGACTATTACAATACAATCACGTTTCATTGTAATTATTTATCTCAGTCTAAATATTTTTATGAGCAATATTAAGATCGCACTCCCGGTAAATAGGGAAGCATCAAGCATTATATCGGAAACCATCAATAAATCGTTTATATATAGCGACTTACTGATGGATTTGCGGTTTAAAGTGTCTCCGCGGATGAATTCACAGCTCCCTACTAACGATATCGAGTGCCTTTATGATCTAAATGCTATCAAAAAGTCTATATTTAACGCATTTAACACTACCCCAGGGCAAAAGCTGTTGAACCCATACTATGGTCTAAATCTCTCTAAGTACCTCTTCAAGCCTGTAAGTGAAGATACTGGTAAGCAGATAAGTGATACCATTTTTGTCGGTCTACCTCAGCATGAACCAAGAGTTAAGGTTATAAATGTTAAAGTTGTAGGTGATCCTGAAGCAAATCAATACGATATATCCTTTGTAATTGTATTCCCTAACTTAAATAATAATAACCGTACGACTATTAGAGGTATTCTAAATAGGGATACATTCAATATTACATAATATGCCACAACAATTGCCTGAATATTCGCTTCCGTTAAATGGGTATGCATCATTTGATGCGCTTACCTTAAAGCGATACATTATTGATAGACTCAACACTAATAGTAAGTTCACTGATCAAAACTTTGAAGGTTCAAATCTATCATCAATAATTGACATATTAGGCTTTACTAACCACGTGTTGTTGATGTATCTCAATCAAACAGGTAATGAAACTCTCTTTTCAAGTGCCAATCTCTATGAAAATATAAACCGCATTGTAAAGACGACTAATTATGGGCCAGTTGGTGTTCAAACACCTGCACTTGCATTTACTGCAGAGGCAACAGAGAATATTAGCACGGGTGTTTATACAATACCGAGATTTTCCTTCATTAACGCAGGTGAATCAATCTTCTCTTTCAATCAAGATGTTACATTTGTTAAGACCGCTACAGGTGCAGAAGTATTGACAAATTTTTCAGACAATAACCTTTTATATCAAGGAACGTTTGAGGAATATCCTCTTCAAACGGCATTAGGTGATTTATATGAAATTATTACCCTGATTCCAGGTGATGATATACTCATCGATTACTTCAATGTATATGTATTCGTGAAGCCGGTTAGAACTGGTAAGTGGGAAGAGTGGAAGAGAGTGAATGAGTTCATTAATACCGATTCAGATGGAGCGTATTACAAGGTTAGATATAACGAAAATAAGCGCATTGAGATTACATTCGGTAATGACATTACAAGTAAGAAGCTTGAGAGGGGTGATACTGTTGCAATATACTACTTAAAGTCAAATGGTACTTTAGGTGAAGTTGGCATCAATGCATTAAATGGTAATGTCCTTACTTTCAAGAATACAGTAAGGTTTAATGAAATCTTTACTCAAATAAAAGAACAAGTGCGCTATATACGACTTAATGAATTAGGTTACATTAACTTTAGTAACAATGTACCTTCATCTTTCTATTATAGTGGTGAAACAGTAGAAGATATCCGTACCCGCGCACCTAAAGCATTTTACTCTCAGAATAGATTAATCACTGAAGATGACTTTACTAATTTTATCCTTCGAAATTTTTCGAACATTATTATCGATAGTAAAGTTGTAGGTAATGACACATACATAAATGAGCATCTTCGCTATCAGTACGAAGTAACCAATAAAAAGCCTCAGCTCTCACCTGAAGTTGCCAACAACCATGTACTGTTTGCAGATAGTTGCGACTTTAATAATGTTTACATCTATTGTGTACCAAACAATATCAAGAGAACGAGTGTAATATCACGAAACAATTACCTCTCAACGGCTCAACGTAACATTATTCTTAATCGAGTTACACCATACAAATCTATATCTCTTGAACCCATTATTGTAGACCCAGTTTATGTTGCAGTGGATATTGCAATCGGAGATGAAGCAGTCAGTTCTGCAAGTAACTCTATTTTAAGAGTAGTGAAGGAAAAGAACTCTCAAAAAAGCTCTGAAGATATACAGGCAAGCATCGTCTCTATATTTACAACCTACTTTACATCAGGAAAGCTTGGACAAGTTGTTGATGTTACAAGTATTGTTAATCAAATACTCAATGTTGAAGGTGTCAAGGACATTTATACTGAATCTAAAGATGGAACACTTTCATATAGAGGTTTGAGCCTTATTATTTGGAATCCGGTTTATTCAGACAGTGACATAACTCTTACAACCTCTAACATTACTCTTCCATATTTCAAATATGCCTACTTGTATGATAGCACCAATTTGATAAATAGAATAAAGGTTGAGAACGATGGAACCACTCAGCTAATAGAATCTTTATAATAAATGAGCGAATTTATTTCATTTTCGGTTACACCAGCTACAATATATACCAATAGTCTCACGCCTGTTGTATGTATACCTTCATTGAGTGGTAAATACAGCACCGATAAAGTCGTTTGGAACTTCGGTGACGGTACGGTTATACAGTCTCCAACAGGTACTCATGTTTATGAGTTGCCTGGTGAATATACAATTACTCTTTCTGTGTTTACCTCTGGAAGCTCTGGTATTAATAGTTCATTTACTACAACCATTACCGCACGAAACCTGATTGATGATATAATTCTTCTTGGTAATAACTATACAGGCTCATATAATGTAAATGCAGGTGCAATTGATCCTAATATTGAGCCTATATCAATCAAAAGGTATAATAGCTGGCAATCATTTAACCCGCTCAGCGGCTATACCCTTTCATTGTATGCAAGTGGAAGTAGAAGCAACCGATTAAACATCCAATCATATTTAAATGACAAGTGGTCTCATATAAAGAAGACATGGTTCTTCTATACGTTGACCCAATATGATAATTTGCAGTATGACTTTACTCCTATTGATCAAATTGCAACATCAACTGATTTAATATACTACCGAGATGATAATGGTACCCTTAGTAAATGTCTTTCAAGTGCAGAGGGTGCAGTGTTTGTAGGTACATCAGGAACTGCTGAGTTTTACTATCATGATAGTACTCCAAAAAACTTTACCTCTAATGAGTCTCCTGTATATGGTATTATCTCGTTTAATCTCAATGACTTTACAGACAATATAAAGGGAAATTTAACGAATGGGTTTTACCCATTCGCATTGGTTAACACTAAGCCATACTTTATTACAATGAAGGTGAGATATACTGAGGCAACTAGCTTACTCTTTACAAGCTGTGGTATACCTTCTCTTACTATAAGTGAAAATAAGTGGATCAATACACCTATCCCCTTCTTTATCAATCTTGTTAATGCTAACAATGTAATATCTCAAAGTTATAGTCCTTTAACGGCAACCTTTACTGGTACTCCATTAACGGGAGAGAATATTATCAATGTAAGGTTAGTAAATACTCAATTTAGAAATATTTCTGCTACTTTTAGACAGAGTATCTCTGGTTTACCTCTTTATATAGACAGCTTAACATATGGAGACTTTAACAGCTTTGAAAGTTTCGGTACTGCTATTCTATCAGCACGAGCAATCGTTAAAGACCCTCTTCACTATAAGAGAGATATTGCGTATCGCTTTACTCCATCTCGTAATAGTGACTTAATTAGATTTTCTCCAACACAATACAATAATGCTGTTAATGGTTATTCAACAAATATCTTACCTGAAACATATTACAGTAGCATAACTGGTATATCACTGGTACCTGATACATTATATGGCTACAATAACACAAAGGTTGTGACTGTTTTCCCATACGAAGATATAGTAGTTGTAAGTGATACATTAGGAAACACTTTAAGTACTCAGAGTCTTGATAGCGCAGTGGTGCATAACAGATTAACCAATACCGTTCAGACTTTAGATTTATCAGATTTAGTGGATATATTCACAAATACATTAAATCAGAAGACTCAACCATACAGAGCTACTTTTGACAGTCAAAAAAATATATGGGTATCTCTTTTCCGAGGAGGTTCTGCGGTTCGTATCAATAATTCAACAAATATTATTGATAGTATAATTAGCATACCTGATAATAGATACTATGCGACTAGCTTCTACGGAGTATCAGGATTTTCTCGGTATGAATTTAAGGATATTGATGTAGATATTAGTGACCGCATTTGGGTTTCACGAAATAATTTTCTTAGTGGTGGGTTTGATATCTTAACTGAGTATAATAACCTTTCTGCATCTTATAACCTCGGTACTTTTATATCTGGTGAAATAATCTTAACAGATAGATATGGATATGGTTGGGGTGCTGGAGGGTATAGTGTTATAAGACCTACACAAGGTACATTTGTAACTAGTGTAACTGGACGTAAGGCAGGGACGAATTCGTTTGAGTTTACATTTGACAATGCATCCATCACTCCTTCATTTACTACATCAAGAATTTTAGTTATATCTGGGTTTGACAATAGCGCATATAGTGGTGAGTATGTCATAACTACCACTAATATTGGAACCAACGCTGTTACTGCGGTGCCATATACCGGTAACTTTACTTCTGCATTATCTTCAGCATCTGGCTATGGTACTGTCTTAGTAAAGCCTTGTGATACTCTTTATTATTTTAACTCGAGCTTAAGTCTCCTTAGCGCATTTAATGAGTTTGATCATATAAACAGTCTCTATATTGATTTGAATCAAAATGTATGGGTTGCTGACTACTATAACAGGGTAACAAAAATTATACCTACATCAGGAATTGTTGCGACATACTATCTATCAACTGATACTGCTGCTCTTGATACATTTACTGGGTGTATATCTGGTTTATTACAAATTACTGGTGATTTATATAACAATATATGGATTTCAAACTTAAAGGATAATAGAATGTGGGTAATACCACAAGATACAACCAATAGTTTGGTATCATCTATAGTTACTTTGAGTGGATCATATGCATCGAAGCAATATCTCGGTGATTCTACAGGTATTTCCTGGATCAACAAGTTTGAATATGGGTTAGATTCAAGCAATAGAGAAATCGCTGGGTTTATTACCTTCAATTTACAAGATAAAGATGATGATTATGATGTAAGTAAGTTCAATGAAACTGTTGACATGGCTGAGATTATCAAGAGCTACAGGTTTCAAGAGTTCTTATTGGAATACAACACGTTTTTTGATGATTTCTTGTCAACAACTGTAGGTGATGTATCAGCATCGGTTGATACTCTTGGTAAAAGAGTATATGAGAAGATTGCAAACATGCCTAAGAACTTAAATGACGTTGATGTTTGCAATATTGCTGCATTATTATCAATCTGTAAACAGTATAATGTACCGGTATTTGACTACAACTATCCAATACCCCCAAGCTTACAGCGTTTAATCGACCTATTTAGCATATCTCACAAGAGACTTCTTGGTCAACGCAGTATTTACAATAGAAATTTCACTAAAAAGAACTACGATCAGACAGTATATGGTCGAAACCTTGGTGATGAGTTGTCTGTTGAGACATATATAGCGAGCGCAGGGGTACCTATCGTAGCATATGACAAGTTTAACCGCAATTATTCATTGATTAACACTCCTTATATCTCTGCAGGCTCTGGTTCTCCTGGGTTTATTGACAATATCGGGCTAAGTGCATATCCATTAAGTGGATATTCACCACTCTGGGGCTGGAATCTCGATACAGATAGAATTGGATTAGATATTCGCAATGACTATCAGTTCTTTATTCATGTGGATTCATCATCTAACATACAGCTTGAAGGTGTTATCGATTGGGATTCTTCTCAGACAACAATTTCTCCTCATGTCTCAACGTATGAAGAGTGGTATGATGATGGTGGTATTGTTGAAAACTTAATAAACCGACAGATTTACATAGGGTGCGACCTGTTGTAAAAGCAATATCATCCCTTAAATATTTTTAATGTCAGTAACAGCAATTCCTAAATCATTTAAGCAGTGGGTCGAGACGAATACTCAAGATACATCCGATTATTTTGAGTATTTGACAGAATTTTATCAAGATAAAGAGGGTATTGTTACGTCTACCAATGAAAACGTTGTAGATATTTACAAGAACCTCTTAAAGTCTGTTACTATTAACTATCTCACTCAAGAAGAGCGGAGATTCCTCTCGAATATTGACTTTAATGATTCAAGAGAGCTAGATATAGCAATTCCTTTATATGCTCGTAAATTAAAGGACATTTGCAAGTATTACACTAATAAAAGAGAAGACGTTAAGGTTCAGAACAGCTTAACAACGTTAAAGGGTACTGTTGTTGGTATAGAATACAAGTTAAAGCTCCTCATATTGAATTTATTGTCAAATAGTGACTTTGTAAAGGTTTACAATCTTATTACTCCCGACATAAAAAATATTTCATCATTATTGACGGTAGAGATTATAGAATTATATGATGAGTTTCCAGATTATTTTACTCAGACTCAGACAGAAAATTATCTTAGAGATACATACAGCATCTATAATATTGGAAATATTGATCCTCATATCTTTATAAACTTTAAACAGGCTCTTCAAGAATTGTATAATGAAGAACCTAAAATTTTTAGTTTTGATTCTGATGTATTTATTATCAGTAAAAATACCGGTCTCAATTTAACAATTCCATATACAGACATCACAGATTTAAATGAGAGAAACTTTCTCTATAGTGTCAAAGAATTAGAAAAGATCTCTCTTACTATAAATCAGCAATTCGTTCAGAAATATCTCGGTACTACAGTATACTATCTCTCTACAAATAGCTTAGGTCACTTTACATCAGGGGTCTTAGTTGAGCCTGATAACGTTTACGGTAATATTCTAAATGGTATTACCTACAACACTGCTACTATTCCTGCCACTGGGTATGAAAAGAGTGTTAGAAACATTGGTGGTTACTTTTTACCTCATAAGTTAAATATTCCGACATTTATCTGTCTTGAGACCTCTGCAGATCTGAATATGTCATCTCTTTCGAGTGACACTATTTACGTATTTGCTAATCCAAACAATTCAAAAACGAGCATCCACAGATTATCTCAAACGATTGGCTCACTAAAGAATAATAGTTCTAACTCTCTCAAGCAGGGTACGGTTAATGCTCAAGGGTTTTTAAAGTTTTACCCATATAGAAGTAAAATCGATATTAATCAAACAAGTGACTATGGTATTTCTAGATCATCAGACACTATTAATTTCTGGGACATAAATAAGATTAACAATGTCTGGAAAAACGCAGACATCTACCCTCTTAATTTCAATAATTACGAAACTGTTGTTGATCAGCGTGTTGCAGATTTATTATTTACTGATAGTAGCATAACAGATTGGAAGATGGATTTGTTTGGTAATGAGTTTGGTATTTTAAAGCCTACAAAGCCTATTCTTACCCTCTTTGGTCAAAATACTGCAACGTTTACACCAATCAATTCTGGTTCATATACATCTGCATCTACCCAATATAGTATTCCTTATTATGGTACGCAGCAGAGTTCGTCAGTTACTCAATATGTCACTGCCTCAAATACTAATCCAGAGTTAAGTATCTATGAATCAAATATTGCAGAGGGAAGTATATTCTGTAGAAACTACTTTACTAGTACATTAGTGCCCCTTAGTGCTGCGCTCAGTGCAGTATTCTTAAAGTACTCTGGAAATACTGTCATATACAATCAACTCAATAACAGCATACAAGGCTTTGATATCATTGAAGATGTATTCATTTTTGAAACTCCTTCATATGTTATCGTTGAAAGAATATCCTTTGATACTGATAACCTTTCTTATGTCTCAAAGGCAAGTAAGCTTATTAATTTTACAACCCTTTCAGCAGTTACTGGATTAGAGAAGGTAAGCAATTGGTGGTATAATGAAAAGGAGTCAGAGATTGTATTTGCAAAAATATCTCTTGCACAGTATTTAAGTGGTACAAACTACAAAGAGCTTTTACCATCACTTTATACTCTCGATATAAATTCCTTCAATCTAGTAGATAGCTTTACACTTAATACCTATATAACTGGAAGTGATGTAGCAACTTTATCTAACGAGAGCATCTTTAATGAGATGGAAATATTTACATTATCAGGAACTCGTCAAGAGGTCAATATTGTCTCTATTAGTAAGCCGAAGCTCACTTATAATAGTAGTACAAAGGTGTTAAACATGACCTTTGTAGGTACTGATTATTTTGATGAACAATACTTTTACACATTCTACTTTAGAAAGAATGGAACTAAGTTTGATCTAAAGCAGGCATCATTCCTCCGTCCTCCATATACCTGTAAAACGATCAACTTTACTCAGTTTCCGTTTGTTTCATCGAGTGTAACTAGTCTCTATACTATTAAACAGTCTCCTCTTAATGCTGACTTTACAACCAGTGCAGTATATAATGACAATAGTTTAATATTTGAAGAAAATGCGACATCGCATTACACTCAATATCTTGATATTAGACCTTCATATAAGACTGAAAAGAAATTTACAGTATGCTTTGATGCATGCTTCCAATATTTAACATCAGGGTTGGTATATGACAATAACACGCTTTCAACCACTCTTTCAACCACACCTCTTACGGGAGGAAATGGCTTCTGTGTTATTTTATATGATGCAGATACTCTTGGTGAAAACTTTCTATCAGGCGGTGTCGGTAGTTCTCTCGGTTATACTAACTACGAGGGTGTATATGGTATAGATACAGGGGCGGTAATTGCTCCGGGTACTCAGTCAGGATATATCGGTGTTGGTTTCGACTTTACTGGTGATTTTAGCTTAGCATCTGGAGGAAAGACAACAGGATATGTTGATGATACTCTTCGACCAAATAGAATTGTAGTGAGAGGTACTGCTGCCACGAACTATCAATTTATTTCAGCTACTGATCCACTCGAAACGTTTAGTAGACCTCTTACCTTGATGTCATCTGTCTCAAGTGCATTCAGATCATATAAATTAGAGTTTGATAACGACTTTGAAAGTCTTACAGTAAGTATTAAAGATACAGGATATGCAGATTACTTTAAATATGGTCAGTTTGATATATCTTACATCACTAAGCCAGATAGAATTAATGTTGCTCTAGCACATTCAACAGCTGAGTTATTAAGTAAATTAGAGGTTAAGAATATAAGCCTTTATGGTTCACTCTCTTCTATTACATTTGTAACTCTATAAATATTATTATGTCGAACGATTTAACATTTGTATCTCCTTCTGATTTACCAGAACTTACTGAAATAACTGTAGGTGATACTCTATTAGTATTCAGTGATGGTGAACCTAAGATGCTTAACTTTGAAAACTTTATCTTAGGCCCTGAAAACTTAACAATATCTACACAATTATCAGCTCAATCTACAGATATTGCTACTCTTTCTACATCTGTAGATACTGTAAGTGCATCTCTTCGTACAGATATTGACACAGTAAGTGCATTTACTCGAACATTGTCCGCAAGATTCGGTTATCAAACATTGACTGATGCAAATCCAATATTGTGGAATGTAAGTAATGGATTTAGAGCTACAGTAACTCTTGATAATGCAACAGCATCTCGTACTCTTAACACTCCTTCTAACATCTTAGCAGGTGATGAGTATACTTTATTAGTAGTACAGCCTGGCGCTGGTAATAAACAGTTAGCATTTTCAAGTGATTTCCTCTTTGCTTCAGGTATAAATCATATAGATCCCGGCGCTAATAAAGTTTCATTAATTAGAATGTTTTACAATGGAACTAAACTCTATAGCCACATCTTGAGTAGTTTTGCATAACCATATTATCTATATAAATATCAATAACAATGGATGTTTTTGTAGTCAATAGCACAAATTCTCATACACTCTCAGGAGTTTATTCGTATGATTTAGATTTAAAGATTAATCAAGTAACTGATAAATTTTTTGAAGGTGCATCTTTAACGTTTCTCGAATCATTGTCTAATACAAGTGATTTATCTCGCAATCTTTACACTAATTTCTACGTTGCACCACAAAAGCAGTTTTCAGATATTGGTATTTTAGAGATTAGTAATCCATATCCCAAGTATCTCTCGACAACAATAAGAGGAGTAACTAGTGTTGATTATGTCTGCATTAATACTGATGTTATAAGTGGTCGAAATATGCCTTCAATTAGTCAGGATTTCTTATTTGAGATCGTTTTGATTAATGATGCAGAGCTATATGTAAGAAAATATACACCTTCTAATGGTAATCTCTACTTCTTGACTCTTTGTGCAACTAATTTGGTAGGATTTACTTCCACCTTCTCTGAAGCAACTCAAAAGTTTACTTATCTCTGGGATAATTCTGTTCTCTCACTCTTTATTGGTGGGTCTGGAGTACAACTTAATCCAGATACGAATATATTTACAGTATATCAGAGCTTGAGCACTAATACTTCTGTAGTTACAGGTGATGGGTGTGCTCTTAGTGTAAGGCCTATAATAGATTTACCTATTGATACATTAAGGACATTTTATACTCAATATAACACTGAAAAGAATAATATTGATCACAGCTCTATCATTGATGACATATACACTGACTATCTAATATCTTCTGTGACTCAAAACTCAAGTGGAAACACTATACCTCTTGAGTTTATACCGCTTAAAACCCATATAACCCCAACAGATAGTCAAGTTGCTGATGGGTTGTTTGATAGTAATGAGATTGTTCACAGGAGATACAGCAATATATTTACTGGTACTAATCAAGAGGGAGGAAATCCTGATATTTCACTAGGATATAAGGTTAATTCATTCGAAATTCAATTTCCTGCAAATACTGTAACGTATTTTACATTACCTCCTGATATTTACCCATATAGAAGACTTAATATAAACAACACTTCACTCGCAAAAGGAGGTAGCGTATTTTCTACATCTCCAATTAAGAGTGATAAGGTCTTTAAATATAGGGCTAATATATTGACAACTGATTATATCGATGAAATTTATGGTCAGTGGGCATGTACCTGGTTGTCTGGTGGATATGGTACTCAATCACCAATTTGGGTTGATAGATATTACAACCCATCATACATTTCACTTAGAGATGCATTAACAGCATCAAGCTTGAGTAATAATAAGACAGATAATTTGTTTGATTCTATCATTACTTCTCTTTCTTCATCAAATGTTCCATTCTTTGATAAGATAAGTGACTTAACATTTGAACCTTTTACAGTCTATGCATATCACCGTGTAGGTAGTGATGATGTAGCAGAGTATCTCGACAATATTTCATCAATGGCTCTCTTAACATCTGTTGAGTACTTTGTTGATCAAAAAAATAAGGATGTTGAATATGTTGATGGAGTATGGAACTTTAATAATTCATACAATCTTTCTAATAAAATTAATCACAACGGTTCATTTACCGTAATTGGAAATATTGAAACGTCAAATTGGGACAAAACAATAGGGTCTCATATTTGGGGTAACTTTATAGACAGTGGATTTGCTATCGTCAATAGTGAAGAGTATACTCCATTTATTGTAGTGCCTAATGGTTCAAATATTTGTGTGTACAATAGAATGTTTAAATTCTTGAGCAAGTTTTCTCTCAAAGATGAAAATAATCAAGACATTACCATCACTCACATAACTCGTAAGCAGGGTGCAGCAAATTATTGGGTAGTAGATAGCAGTTTAAATCTCTATGAAATAGATTTACGTAACATTATTATTTCAAAAGTGAGCTCTTTAACCAATCAGCTCACTAGTATAGACGATATTACTTGTAGTGATGTAGGGGTTTATGTAACTAGCAATCAAGGTAAGAAGTATTTCTTCGATAATACCACTCATAGTCAGAGTTACACTGGGGTGACGACTTCTATTACTCCTATTTCAAGCAATAAGGTTGTTAGAGGGTTTATTAATCCGAAGACATCTGTATTTACTACTACATCTGCAACGAAGCTTATAGGCCATGAGGCAACAATTGACTATAAGGGTAATGTCTGGTGGATTGAAAATGGAAGAGTATACAAGAATACAGATTCAAGACAATTAGCTCTTACATCTGTGTCAGGAATTGAGTCTATCGTATCTGATTTGAGTGGAAACATTTGGGTTTATCATGATAAGAATAAGTTGACCTGTATTGATAATGATCGAAATATTTTACAGTCATTAACATTAGATGCATACACAAATTATAGTAGATATATCGATTTGATCTGCACTCCATATGAGACATATCCGATTGTATTAACCCAAGCTGCATCAGGATCATTTGGGTATGTAATAAATAGCACTAACACAGAAATTATTTCAACCGTTCCCCTTTACCAAGAGACTGAATCAAGTGTAATTTCAAGCTTTAACACTCCAATGAGTGGATGGAATACGGTAACTGGTTATTCTTTCATACGAGATAATTTTTCTCGTAACAATCTCTTACAATTTAAATTCACAGTTACCAGTATATATAATTTCTATCAAACCAGCTACTTCAAGAAGACTTATACACTGACATACCCTATGAGTTCTCTCAAGATGGGGAATCATTCCTTTGCATGTGTATTAGATACTGCACAGGGTATTGGTAAATTATTCATTGATGCAAACTTAGTCGATACTGTAACAATAACTGCAGTAGATTTCACATTCAACTATTCATCTTTCAATAATAGTATGTTTGGTAATATACCTGCATTTTATAACAACATTAGTCTATTTGATTTCACATCGATATATGACTTTAATCGAATGTTGTCACTTTCTGGAGTTCAGATATATGATTATGCTCTTCCAGATTCTGATATATCATTCTTTAATGTTGCTGATAGCCTTCTTACATGGAATGCTCCAACAAGATCTCGTAATTATATCGAGAATATTGAAAGCTTTTATAGAAACACTGTACCCGGTCGCAAGTCTAACAAATTTAACTTGAGAATAAATAACAGTAGAGTAACTGACACTGCCGCGCAGGCTGGTTTGAGTGAGAATATCCGTCAAGTATTGAGTACTGACTTACCTCTCAATACGCAATTAAGTAATATTACCTGGACTAATGACTAATATACCAACAACATTTAATCAATTAAATGCATCAAGCACTATAGATGCAGAAATACAAGAATTGTATTCTTTTAATCGTATTCTTGGTGAAGATATAGAGTTACCTTATTCAAAAAATGATGTTACTATAAATCCCAATAGCTTATCATATGTCGCTTTTAATGAGAGTATTGAAAAGATGTATAAGAACTACCTATTTTTAGATTCTTATACTAAACTAATCATAAATCAGCTGCCTTATAGTAATTATGGGTGGTTAGGTTCTCCTGCAAGTAGTGTAATATGGAGTGCATCAAGTGTCAATCCAAGCACTGCAACTGTAGGTCAACTCAGCTCATTGATTGATGTGAGATCTAAGCTTAATGTGTTTAATAATAAGCTTACTCTTATCTGTGCTAATACTGGAAACATTCTTCTCTATGAATTTAATACCGATACCAGCAATTTAGAGTTACTATTCAACTTAACAGGTATTAGAAATGGTCTCAATACTCCATTTAAGAGTATTTCCCACATTGAGGTTATCGATAGTTCATTATTTGTTTTAGATACGATTGATAATGCAATCCATAAGTTTGATATTTCTCCAATCATTACTAATAATACTGCAATTAGCGGTCTTGGAATTTTATATTTGAAAACTATTGGTGGTGAGACCTCAATTTCAAATCAGAAATTGACCAATCCGGTATCACTTAAGACTACATACAATGGTTATCTTGGATTGATAGATAGAGATACCACTATCAAGGTAAAGTTCTTCGATAAAGATCTCAATACTCATTTAAACTTTGAGAAGAATAAAGATTTTGTTGATGAAATTCCTATTGATTGTGATTATAGAGATAATAGCATCTTAATCCTTACAAAATCTGGTAAGATTTACAAATACAGCGATAGCTCTTTCAAGTTACAAGAGATTATTGATGTTGATTACACACTCACAACAGGAGAGTACTTTATTAAGATCCTTTTCTCAACAACTGATACAGATATCATCTATTACTTGACAAATAAGAATGTATTTAAAGGGTTTGTCAGTAAGCTAGGCTCAATTATTGGTCCGTATACTACTTTTACCGGTACTGTTAATGAGCTCAAGAGTGCATGTACGACTATTCTACCTTCGACTGGTTATGATCTCCTCTTTTTAGCGAATAACATTGGAGTAGAGAAAAATGTAGTCTATTACTTTAAAGATCTCTCGAGCTTTAGAACTCTTATATATGATTCATACAAGTTCAATACAATACCTTTAGAACGCATTAGAATTGGATCCGAACTATTATCTGATTGGGTTGTTAATAAATCGTATAACAAGCTAATTTACAATTTAACATTGTTCGGATCCAATATCCACTCATCTTATATCGGAACATACAACACTTACGGTAATGTAGTATTTACAAACACAGAAGTATCTACAGTTTATAGAGTTTTATCTAGTGTCACTTACACAAACTATATGGTTGGTGTAAATGAACCAGTTTCATCTCCGGTTATAAATAGAATTAATGAGAATATCTGGACCCTACAAAATGAAATTCTTGAAGCTATTAAAACCCGTACAACAAACCAATACCCTCTAACCTCTTACGTTGTAGGTATTTAACTATGGATACACTAATTTTATCTCTCTCAAGTTTCTCTCAAGTTAACAATAATGTTAACAATATAACAGTAGAAACTCGTACTATTACCGGTGCAACCCGAGTAAACCATGTGTTTCCTGTGTCATTACCGGTAAAGTGCTTCAAACTCTTAGGAGATTATAAGAATGGTGAACCTATTCAAGTAAATTCATCTAGAAGATATCAAAATGTTCATCAATTAGGAGTTGCTAGCACTTTAGTTCCTTCAGATGCTTATCTCACAACCTATAATGTATCTTTAAGTAGCTTTAGAATTGATGGTAAATTGGATATCATTGAAGCACCTATAAGAATCAAGCAGAACATATTTAAAAACTTCAATTATTTTCAAATTGTAGACATTTACTTGTATGACAATGCCGATTCAATCAATAATTTATGTGTGGTAATAGAGACTCAGTCTCCTCGAAGGGTCACCCATCTCGTATTTCCTTATTCAAAGGTAGGTATTGATGAGCCAGATGAGCAAGTAGTTGTAGTTGCCCCTCAAGCTGAAGAAGATGTCATCGAAGCTCTAAGAAGAGAGACGACCCGAGAATTTATAACCACTGAAAAGGGTATACTCATTCGCCGTGAATAAATAATTTTAATAATATGGCAGAGCGTTTTGCAATAAGTGAACTTTTAGCAACAGTAAGTATTCCTCGTAATACTTTATTTGCTGTGTCTCAGGATGTCGGTCTTAGTACAGCGGACACCTTTAGGTTGTCAGCATATCAGGTGTTTGATTATGTCTTAACTGATATTAAGCCTCTTTCTGCACGCTGGTCTTCTGTTTACACAACTGTGAGAACATTTTCTGCAAATTGGATGTCTTCTTACATGTCTGTGTCTGCATTGAGTGCGGATTGGTCTTCTGTATATACTACCGTAAAGACATTTTCAGCAAATTGGGGTTCTACATATCTAACAGTATCTGCATTATCAGCAAGCTGGGATTCTGTATATACAACTGTAAGTAGTAATAGTGCAGCATGGGAAAATGTTGTTACCAATGTTAGAAATAATAGCGGTGACTGGGAATCTTATCTTTATTTGACGGTTGATAATAATAGTCAAAACGGTTATCGCTTTGATCCGGTGTTTACCACAGCTGGGGTATACGCAAATACAACAGTAGTTTCAGTACAAACTGATTATATACGACCACTTACTGGGTTTGTTATTATACCGCGTGATGTTACGGGTGGTAGATTCTTAGTTACTGGTGGAGGTGGGGCAGGTGGTAGGGGCTATTCAACCGGTTGTGGTGGTGGTGGTGGAGCAGGTGGTACAGCTATTAAAAATCTCTCGCTCACGGGTGGTGAGGTGTTTTTCTATTACTGTGGATATGGCGGGCAAGGTGGTGCATTAACAAATATAGCGAGTGGCTGTAATGGGGAATGGTCATATATTGGTCAATTAAACGATACAGATATTACAGAACTTTCAACATATCAGGGATTTAGTATTACTCCACCTACGAGTGCTCTTACTATTATAGCTCTTGCATCGGGAGGTATCGGAGGAATGAGTGATAGTATTGATATAGGGTTTGGTCTATATGCTGGTATTGGTGGTGCGGGAGGCGTTGCATCTATTGGTAGTAGTCTTTATAGCGGAGCATCAGGGTTTGGCGCACGAGCGGTGGGAGGTGTAGGTGAGCATGGTGGCTCTGGAGGTGCGAGCTATTGGGGCCCTGGAGGTGTAGGTCAAATAATAAGTACCGCTACTTACAATATAAGTGCAATAAATCCAGGATCTGGCGGTGGTGGTGGAAATCGATCTGGTAATTTTGTAAGGGGTTCTGGTAAGGGTGGCCGTGTTATGGTATGGCTTACATAATATTATCTTATTAATACGTTGCACAATAAGAAGTTATTAATAAAATAATATATCAATATGGATATATTACGACAGCTATCACAGCAATCAAAACAAATTGTAGGCATCGCAAAGAAGGAAGCCTCTATAGTTCGTAATAGTACTATATCAACAGAGCACATTCTCATAGGCATATTAAAGCATGGTAGTAATATCGCTATTGATATATTTGTCAAGCTAGAGATAGATATTCCCGGTTTAATTAAGGAAATTGAGAATATCATCATAACTACAAGTGACAAGAAGGATGTACCTCTTAATGAGCTCGCCTTTTCAGAGTCAGTTATAACTATTCTCCAACTTGCTGCTAATTCTACAAAGGGTAATAAAATCCAACCTCAGCATCTTTTAGTTTCGATGCTCTATGATACAAACAATACGGGTTCTCACCTATTAAGTAAGCATGGAATTACCAACGATACGATTAAAGCTGCTTTAAAAGCCCCTCTCAAAAAGGAAATCAAAGAAACAGAGTCGTATAAACCAGTTTCATTAGATGAGTATAAGGCATTGAATCAATACACAATTAACCTCACTCAAAAAGCTCTTACTGGTAATAATGATCCAGTTATTGGAAGAAAAGAGGAGATTGACCGGTGTATTAAGATATTATGCCGCAAGACAAAAAATAACCCAGCCCTTATTGGTGAACCTGGTGTTGGTAAAACTGCTATTGCAGAGGGTCTTGCACAGTTAATCGTTAAAGGTGAAGTTCCTGATAAGTTAAAGAATCACCACGTATTATTTCTTGATATTACTCACATAGTTTCGGGTACTAAATTGAGGGGTCAATTTGAAGAAAGAATTTACAACATTGTTGAAGAGGCTATTAAGTGTGGAAAGCTTATTCTCTTTATCGATGAGATGCATACATTGGTTGGATCAGGAAATGGTGCTGATAGCTCATTAGATGTTGGTAATATTTTAAAGCCTGCCCTAGCTCGTGGTAAAATAAAGACTATCGGTGCGACTACTCTCAGTGAATATAGAAAGTATATTGAACCTGATGGTGCACTTGAGAGACGCTTTCAGCCTATCATAGTTAAACAGCCGTCTCCAGTTGAAGTGTATGAAATATTGACAGGTATTAAGAAACATTATGAAGAATTTCATAATGTAGTATTCCCCAATGAAACAATTCAATCAGTTATTGATCTAACGGAGAGATTTGTAGTAAATCGTCAGTTTCCAGATAAAGCAATTGATTTGATGGATGAAGTAGGCTCTACGTTTAGTCCTGCTGGTGTATCGAAGCCATATACAGTTACGGTACATGATGTTGAGTCAACTCTTTCAAACATCACCCATATTCAAATCAATTCTGAAAATTCAAATGTGACGAACTGCATTATCAATCTTGAAGAACATCTAAACTCAGAATTAGTAGGTCAATCAGACCCTATAAATGAGTTAATTGTAAGACTTAAGAGAGGTAATAGTATCTTTAAGGATCCTAAGAAGCCTATCTGCTCATTTGTCTTTATAGGCCCTTCTACTAGTGGTAAATCATTTACAGCACGGCATATAAGTAAGTACATCTTTAACAACTCCCTCATTACTATCAATATGGCTGAGTATGCTGATCATGGAGCACTCTCAAAACTTATTGGTACCCCACCAGGATATTTTAACCATCAAGACGGTGGTAAGTTGAGTGAAGCAGTACGCCGCAATCCTTATTCGGTAGTATTGTTTGAGAATATAAACAAAGCTCCAAGTGACATTATTCCACTATTAACACAGATTAAAAATGATGGTGAGATTACAGATTCACGAGGCAATATAATTAACTTTAAAAACTGCTGTATTATCGGTACTATTACGGATAATAATGTTGCTAAAGCTATGGGCTTTAAAGATTCCAATGGTTTAATCAACTACGATATTAAGAAGTATCTACCCTTTGAATTCCTCGAAGGTCAAAAGATTATTACCTTTAATAAATTGAAAAGAGAAGACTTTAAGAACATTTTCACAAAGAATGTAGTCAAATATACTGAATTGATAAAGAGGTACTACAATAAGACTCTAGTTATTAATGATGATGTCTTTGATAAGCTCTATCTCGATAACAATACGGAGATCTCACTCTACCACATTGAAGAGTTCTTTACAGAAAAAGTAGAGCCATACTTTTTAAATATGGCTCTTGGTGGTGATACTGTTACTGTAGGTCTAAAAGATAGTAAGATTACGCTTTCTCAATCATAAAGTTAATCTGATTATATACTAATTCTACTTGTTCCATATATTTACCTAGTGGAAATATTGGAGATAGATAAACTGGAAGGTAATTAGGTAGGATATCAGCTTTAAACTCTCTACCTATTGTATTTAATTTAGAGGAAAGGTTCTGAAGGTTATCAACTTCGTATTGATTTGCAGGACCTACACCATTTCTTTCGAGATGTACCAACAATCTATCCTTACCACCTAACGCAAAATACGGAATTTCATCATCTACACTACTACACCATCTAATACCTGATGTTACAATAACAATAACACCTGTTGAGCTATTATCTTTTGCATAATCTTCTGCAATCTTCCGAGATCTATTAATATAGTGGAGTTTTCCTGCACTCATCCGCTTAACTACTGCATGGGATGCTAAAAGTGGTCGTACTACGTCTTTAACTTCTTTTTTTCGTTCTATATCCATTTGATTTATACCGTACTGACTTCTTAAGAAATCAGATAATTCAGATACAATCATATATCCTGTACTATTATGAATATATTGAATTTTCGATACTTTTAATGTTTCAAAGAGATAAGATAGAAATGTATCTTTACCTACTCCTGAATAACCACATACTCCGATTTGTAAAACTTTCATATCTTTATTATTATAAGTGTATGATTTAGTAATATCAACGATTATTCATAGATATCTAAATTTGTTCTTTTAATATATTCAGAGTATTATACATTCATTATATGTCACAACGAAGAATGTTTAAATCAGACCCAATACGTAGAGAAGATATTCCAGGTATATTGGAGACTGTAAGGTATTATATATTTCAACCACTCGGTATTACTGAATATGGAATAGTAGGTGGAGGATTAAAGAAGGAGATATCTAATGATGTAGATATCTTGATTAAAACTAATCATTGTCTCAATACAATTTATGATAATACAAGTGCAGTAAGGTGTGCAGATGGTATTATCTTAACAGGCTTTAATCAAGTCAGTTTTCCTGTAGAGTATAAAGACTATAAAGGTGATAAGCGTATAGCTCAAGTTGATTTAATGCTTACTACAGACTTTAAACATAGTCAATTTATCTATAGTCAACCTGCTGATATCATTAAAATTTTAGGTTATATAGCAAAGACATATTTACCAACATGGATAGTCAATACTCCATCTTATAAGTTTGAAGAACGCTTCTTTTATTCAATTGAAGGACTCGGTAAGGGGTGTAAAGTATATCCTCTCAGTCAAACCAAGAAATATGAATTCGTTAAAGAAGGCACCTATCTACCTAATAAGCGTATGCTTAAAAATATTGAAAAGACAACACAATTGCTGTTAGGTCCTTATATTAAATCCAGTCAACTATTAGAGATAGGCAGCGCTGATAACTTTTTTGCGCTATTAGACGCAGGTAAGTTTAAAAAACTCAATACAGATCTCTTAGATGGGAATGAATTTAGTTATTTTCCTGATTTTGATATACATGAACGAGATTTTGAAGAGTGGTATCCTAATGAGATATATTTTCTCCGAGAAGTATTTATGAATAATAAAATCTAAAAATTACGTTGTATTACATAGATTATAAATTACTATTTCTATATGACAGCTCTCGCTACAATTGAACGAATTAGAGAATTGCGCCCTATACCGGGTGCTGATAGAATTCTCCATGCTCAGGTTCTTAATTACTGGACTGTAGTTAAAAAGGAAGAGTTTAACGTAGGAGATTTATGTGTCTGGATTAACCCTGACACTACAGTACCGCGTAAAGAGTGGAATAAGTTCTTATGGCCTAAGAATGACCAAGACCCTAACGGAGAACGAATCAGAATTCGTACATGTAAGTTTAAGGGACAGCCAAGTATGGGGTTATGCTTACCTACTCTTCACTTTTTTCCACCTATTGATCTCGAATTAGAAGAGGGTCACGATATTACAGAAATTATAGGTGTTGAAAAGTATGAAAAGCCTATTCCTGCTGCATTAGCTGGTCAAATTAGGGGTCATTTTCCATCTTTCTTAAAGAAGACTGATGAGCTCAATCTCCGCTCTCAAAGAGATGGTGTTTCTGACTTTATGGGTAAGGAATGCTACATCACTCTTAAGTATGATGGGAGCTCAGCAACATTCTACCATAGAAATGGTGAGTTTGGTGTATGTTCACGTAACTTAGACCTTAAGCCTGAAGACAATAATGCATTTTGGAAGATTGCACTAGAAAATGACCTTGAAAACAAGCTAAAAAATCATGGAAAGAACCTTGCAGTACAAGGTGAGCTCCACGGACCGGGTGTCAATGGTAATAAAGTGGGTATTGACAAGCTTAAGCTGAAACTCTTTAACCTATTTGACATAGATGAGCAGAAGTACTGCAATTACGAAGAATTAAAGAATTTCTGTCTTCAATTCAACTTAGAAATGGTTGATGTTATATGGTCTGGTCAATTCAACTTTACCGTTGATGACTTAGTTAAACTCTCTAATAATACAAAGTATCCTGAAACGGGTAATATCTGTGAAGGTATCGTTATTAGACCAATTATAGAAACTTACAGCAATCAACTCAAAGGTAGATTATCAGGTAAAATCATATCTGAAGAATTTGCTGCGAAATACGGAGAATAAAATTATGGCATGTGCATTATTGTTAATACTTATTGTTGCGGGCCCTTTCATATTGTTAGGTGCAATCATACTCTTAGCTATTATTAGTGGAATGAGAGGTAAGTAACTATGAACATACTAGATAAAATTATAGTAGTCGTGTTAGCCGTCATAGCGGTGGGTATATTTCTGAGAATATTGATTGATGTACTCGGTGGAGGACCTCCTCCTGATTACGATTAAAATTTATGTCTAATACAGCAAAAATACCTGGAGGTTATGTTCAGATTCGCTTCCATCAATTACAAGCTCTCTGCAATCAAACCATCAAAGAAGTTGAAAAGTTTGAAACAGCAACGTTTAGTAATTGTATTGATGAAGTACTCGATGATGTCGATCGATATTTAGCAGCTTATAAGAAACTAGGCTTTTTTAAACGCTGTAAAGAGTTTAAGGCATATGAACTCTATAAAGGAATAAAGACTCGAGAAGATGCATGTAGATATCTAGAGTCTTGGCCTAAAGATCTCCAAATTTGGAAGTCTTCTAATAGCATCAAAGCATTAGCAACTAAATTACACGCGATGAACATAAGTTACCTTCATAGTGATGTAGAAAGTGATCCTATTATTATGCTTTCTTTAGAAGTATATACCACATTAACAGACTTTAAGGTAAAAATATAATATGTACGGATTCATACCAGATAAAATCAAGATTATAAAATCACCAGCTTATAAGACCGAAGAAATTAAGTATGGTGACAAGACTATTGTAGCTACTCATGCATTTATTGCTGATTCTGCAAATAAAAAGAATATAGAAACAGGCTTAAGGTGGGCATCACGAGATAATTATCAGTACGACCCAGTTAAGCAGCAATATATAAAGCTACCCTCAGAATCACCAATTGAAGTTGAATGTGGAACCTTTACTGTTCCCTATCTCTTTCTATATGCTGAGGATAGTAGGACTGGTGGGCACTTTAAGGGTGGACATGTATGGAAAGCAGTATTCCCTCTAGATAGAGAAAAGGAAGATGATTTTGTTGCAATAGATCTGAGAGATGACGTACTTCTTGACTGTATACAAAATGCTAAGATAGATAAAGGTTGGATTATATCAGACTTCATATTTGCTCGAGTAGGGTCAAACATGAAGGTGCTGAGAGTAGGTTCGAAAGAATATATCGAAATGGTAAAACAGACTCAGTTTAAAAAGCAGTCAAAGCTTACTAATAACGATTTAGTATATGGCGGTCTCTACAAGTCAAAAGTAGAAACTCTTATCTATTGTGGTAGGGTAAATAAGTGGAATGTTAAGTCTACATATAATTCAATGTATAGTTATTATAGTGGAGGTCTTAGAACATTACAGGAATGGTATCTATTAGATGACCCAGAGCAGGAATATCAAAAGAGTGGATATATAAAAAGAGATCCGTCACCTGAATCAATCTTAAGGTATGAGAAATATAAAAGAGATTTTATTTTAGAACCTACATATCTAAGTAATGTAATGTGGTTTATCGATAAGCCGTATAAAAAAGGAAAGGAAGAATTTACCTCTATATTCTTCAGTGCTAAATTTACTAAGTCTCATTCATTAAAAGATAAGATTGGAGATTATGAAATACCTGAACAGAGTGAGTTTATAAATCTATTTAATACATCAGCAAAAGCTGACTGTATTAAAGGTAAGGTCATTCAAATGGTTGTCAAGGCAACAAAACAATATGCTTCGGATCAGCATATTTGTGGTGAAGGTGCACAAAGAGAGCATTACTTCAACTATATGATTAATTATCTCTGTGATGTTTCAGTGACTCCTTCTCATATACAGACACATTTAGATACTCTAGGAGTGTGGAAGTATTCTGAACATGTATTCAGTACAAAAGTACTCGAGATTGATGAGCTTATGAAGTATCTAACGATAGAGAGTGAGAAAATATAAAAAAACAAAAAAAATCGTTGCGTATTTAAATAGGAGCATAAATAATTAAAAGTGAAAGATAGTATTACAGTGAATTTAAGTCAAGATAATTGCGAATGCGGTTATCGTAATTCACATTCCCTCCAGCCGGTAGTCAAAGCTGGTTTTAGAGCTGGGGAAAAGGGAATACGGGGATAGTAGGTAAAAGTTTAGTGAAACCCTACATCCCAAAAAGATGTAGGGTTTTTTATTAAACAAATTTAGAATAACCGTTGCATACTTTATAGAAGCATATATATTTTATTACATAAGATTGATACATGTTATCAATCAACGATTTACAGTTCAAGTAGCGTTTAAATAGTTTTCCGCTTAAAATAGAAAAGCAAAGACCTCCGTGAAAAGCCTGAGGGATCAAATTCTAAAAGATTTGTTGTAGGTGTTTGTTCTTTGTAAACCTATGGTTAGTAACGAAAATTTACTGACCATAGTCATTTTAAGCTCTACAAGCAGAGCGTCGATAAGAGTATATGACTGTGTAGTCTGATCAGTATTTTTAACAGTCGAGTGAGTGAAATGCTCACCTCTGCTTTGTCTTTTATTGCGGTTAAGTGTAAGTAGCAGCATGTAAGTCTCATAAGCTTACGGGCCAGTGCGACTCTGGAGACCGCAACCACAATGGTGTTCATCTCAACATCTATCAAAATGAGATTTAATGCTCCTGTAGACGAATTGGCTAAAGTCGCTACACTTTCACTGTAGATTCCGAAAGGATAATTGTGGGTTCGAGTCCCATCGGGAGTACCGATAGTTATAACTATCCTGGTTCTCGGAGAGTTCCTTAAATTAAAAACTCCGACGCAAACGTAATATTACTTAGTATTAAATCTACTTAATGATAAAAATCTAAGCGTAAGCCAAACGATAGTTGGTGGAGCTCTTACTCGGAGTACCTATTAAAGAGAGTCTGATTCACTTCCAGTGGTCTAGTGAGAGAAGATTTTGGTATCTTTTTAACTTTAACATCAAAAAGTATCATGCGGGTCTGTTAGCTCACTAGTTAGAGCCTTCGACTGATAATCGAAAGAAGTAGGAGCGTAACCTACACGGACCACCGAAAATGAAATTTGATAATCCAAAAACAATAATTTGTAAACACTGTAACAAAGAAATTGTTATAGCTGGTTATAAAAAGAATTTGTTTTGTAGTAAATTATGTAACCGTGAATTTAAAAAGAAGGAAACTAAAGCACGTAAGACTGAGAAATTTTTAAATGGAGAGCTTAGATATAGAGAGTTTATATATCACTACTTAGTAGAACATAACGGTAATAAATGCTCTATATGTAATATTACTGAATGGCAAAATAAGTTTATTAGATTATGGGTTGACCATATCGATGGCGATCCATCAAATAATAAACCAGAAAATTTTAGATTAATTTGTCCAAATTGTGAATCACAAACTGATACATCAAGAGGAAAAAATTATGGAAATGGAAGAAAAAGTAAAGGTCTTCCATGTTATGGATGATTAATTAGTTTAATGCAAGTGAAGCCACAATAGACGGGCATCCGGCTTTTACCCGGACTTTTCGTGTGGGAGCATTACCCACCACTTGCACCATTTTTTGAATGGTGGTAGTATAATAAAAGTAATTTCTCGACCTGTGAAGTCGACTAAGCGGGAGCATTACCCGTCTATCACCCCAACACTCCCATGATGTAATGGAACATACATGCCTGATTAGCGTGTCTTACTGGTGCAAATCCAGTTGGGAGTACCGATGGTCCTATAATGTAATGAAGCATCGCCAGCCTTATAAACTGGGAGCACTAGATTGGTGCCGAGTGTCAGTTCAAGTCTGACTGGGACTACCGTAAAATTTTGGATGAGTAAATGTACAAGCGTGACTTGACCGACTTGAAATCGGATCGGAGCCGTAACCAATCGGACTGGGGGGCAGGACCTCACTCATCCGCCAAATGTTTATAGTTCGTTATTGCTCATGTAGTTTAGCGGATAAAACAGCCGGCGCTCAGCTGGCAGAGTAGAGTTCAAATCTCTGGTGAGATACTACTTTAATAAACTATAAACGGAGACGATAGACGGTGCCGAGCTTTAGTAGGCTCAATCGCATTGGAATCCATATAATCGTGAAATCCGTCTCACAATTTTCGGGAGTGTAATGGCGTCGCCTTCTAAGCGAAGTGTGCATAATTGGATTAAAATGTGGGTTCAAGTCCCACCTCTCCCACCAATTTAGAGAGACGTGAAAGACCACTTAACCCGTGGTGTAATAGCGGAATTAGTTGATAACCTCTAGTATATGCGACCATCAGACCGGTCTGCAAAGATGGAGTATACAAAAGAGGATACTAGTGAAATCCTAAAGCGCGCCCGGGTAGCTCAACTGGACTAGAGCAGCTCGCTTCGAACGAGAAGGTTTGGGGGTTCGAATCCCTCCTCGGGTACCAAATAATAACTTCTAGCTGAAGAGCTATGCAATGTATTTGAAAAAGTTGTTGCACAAACCACTAATCCTATTTGATGAGGCTAATCGAATAGGTAAATGCGAAATAGGTGTTGATAGATACATGTGAGTCTTCCAAACTTGAGTAGGGGGCGCGATACCCCCATTTCGCACCAGCTTTAACAATTAACATTAATAACCTATGAAAATATTTAAATCTCACATTGTAGGGCGTATCTTTGAAAGATATGGTTTGCTCGTAAACATGGACATCGTAAAAAGGATGAATGTTTTAGCTCTTAAATCCCCTCAATTGAGATATACTAATATTCACTATTTTGAATGGAGTGGTCAGACCATTTACGCTCAAATAGCAGGTAATAGAATAGTAACCGTCTTAACGAGACAACAAGCTGAGAGAACTCAGGACTATAATAGAAGTAAAAAGGTTGTTGAACCTGTTAGACGTGAAAGAGAATTTTGTTCAATCGGGAATTTAGTAAATTTGTAAGTAATGCCAGTGTGGCTGAGTGGTCGAAAGCACAAGTTTTGTAAACTTGAGACGAAAGTCCATCGGAGGTTCGAATCCTCTCAACTGGCTCCATGGAATTGAAACTACAGTAGACCGGTACCCGGCTCTTACCCGGACATGGTGAGGTTGCAACTACCTCCAATTCCACCGCGGTGTAAGTCGTGTATCAACGCTTATACAGAGTATGGATGAACACATTTGAGGTGTTCATACGCGATGCTCGAAGTTTTAAACGTGTACACAAACGAAACTTTAGACCCTGCGTAAAAGGGCGACTAGAGTGTGTGACGGCGTCAGAGTGAACGCACCAATTTGAAGGCGAAAGTAAGATAGAAGTAAAAGTTGATCGTCTCCCACGCTCCGATTGTGGAGCCTCTAGGTTTGAACATCGTGAAATCCTTAATACGAGTAGCCGCTTATGCCCGCTGACCAAGCAAGTGAATGGCG
>Ga0181343_1000137_pt1 | contig 34792 bp, 39 predicted proteins | sample Su13VDMLBSD_FD_130110 | JGI IMG/M metagenome (GOLD analysis project Ga0181343, IMG submission 130110) | Freshwater viral communities from Lake Michigan, USA - Su13.VD.MLB.S.D | ecosystem: Environmental > Aquatic > Freshwater > Lake | place: USA: Michigan | collected 2013-07-15
ACCGACTTCCTCAAGATCGAGAACATCCGCAACGAGCGCGGCAAGACCCTCACGATGGTCGGGGCCAGCGACACGTTCCTCGACTACATCCGGAAGAACAGCGAGAAGGCCGAGCTGATGAGTCCGGTGTGGCTTCCGATGGTCGAGCCTCCGATGGACTGGCGCGATCCGTTCGTCGGCGGATACCAGGCGAGGTTCTTCCGCCGCCGCCCGCTGGTGAAGATCCACAGCCGGAACTATCTGAACGATCTCAAGGGACGGGACATGGCCTTCGTCTACAAGGCCGTCAACGCGATCCAGCGCACGGCGTGGGAGGTCAACCCCTACATCATCGACATCGTGCGGCAATGCTGGGACCGCGGCGTTGAAATCGGTGACATCCCGCGGCGCGACGAGCACCCCTACCCGGAGAAGCCGGACGACATCAAGGAGAACGCCGAGTCCCGCAGGCAGTACCGGAAGAACTACGTCCGCGTGAAGTGGGCGAACCAGCATCTCGGCTCGAAGCGGATGCAGCTTGCGAAGATGCTGTGGGTCGCAAAGGAGTTCCAGGACAGGCCGATCTACTTCCCCGGCCAGCTCGACTTCCGCGGCCGCTACTACCCGATGCCCGGGTATCTGAACCCGCAGGGATTCGACGCCGCCCGAGCGGGGCTTCGGTTCCGCGAGTCGGTCAAGATCAACGACGACGGCGAGTGGTGGCTGCGTGTGCACGGGGCCAACTGCTACGGGCTCGACAAGAAGCCGTACGCCGAGCGTCTGCAATGGAGCAAGGACTTCCACGACGACATCATGGGATCCGGCATGGATCCGATGAGCCACATCGGATTCTGGAACAAGGCCGACAAGCCGTTCGAGTTCCTGGCCTTCTGCGACGAGTACAGCCGGATGCACCGATTCCCCGGCGAGTACAGGACGCAGATCCCCGTCAGCATCGACGGATCGAACAACGCGCTACAGCTCATCTCGCTGCTGCTGCGCGACGAGATCGGAGCCGAGGCGACCAACTGCGTGGCCTGCGAGATCCCCGCGGACATCTACCGGATGGTCGCGGACCAGGTGGTGCATGAGCTGTCGTTCTCGCAGCACGAATACGCGAAGGCGTGGGCCGAGGTCGGCATCGCGCGTTCGTGCCTCAAGCGCCCGGTGATGACGAAGCCGTACGCGGCCACGCTGTACTCATGCAAGCAGTACATCGGTGAGTGGCTGCACGACGAGCTCGACCGACGGCGCAAGCTGGGACTACCTGTTCCGTTCACCGACGTCTACGCTCCGTCGATGTGGCTGGCGCGCATCGTCCACCAGGTCATCGACCGCGTGGTCCCCGGCGTAGCCGCGCTGATGAGGTGGCTACAGGAGGTCAGCGACATCTGCGTACGGCACGACATCCCGATCTCATGGACGTCGCCGTCGGGATTCTGGATCCGCCAGCACTACCCGAAGTGGAAGCGCGAGGAGGTCCGCTGCGCCATCGGGCCGAAGATCCGCGTCCACGCCATCAACATCGAGGACCGCGGCATGAACAAGCGGGCCAACCGCAACGCGATCACGGCCAACTTCACCCATGCGCTCGATGCCTCGCTGATGGTGTGGTCCACCAACCGCCTGCACGATCTGCACGGCATCCAGTCCGTGTCGTGGATCCACGACCAGGCATCGACACACGCTCCGTACGTCTCGATCCTACAGAACGAGATCAAGGAGTCCGCCATCGAGGTGTTCTCGATGGACATTCTCGGGACGTTCAAGGCCGAGGTGACGGCGATGCTGCCGCCTGGCGTTACGATCCCCGACCCACCGGAACGGGGGAGCTTCGATCTCAACCGACTCCGTTCCGCAGACTATTTCTTCGCATGAGATCATGGAGACTGCAATGAGCAAGAAGAAGATGACCAGTCCGCGCGGCGTGGCCGTTTGGCCGAAGCTCAACGAGGCGGACAAGACGTTCGAGCCGAAGGGCGTGTTCTCGACTGGCCTGCGCCTGTCCGCCGAGGACGCCGCGCCGATGCTGGACGAGCTGACGAAGATGCTGGAGGAGTTCTACGCCGAACAGGTGAAGAAGGAGAAGAAGAAGCTCAAGCGCGCCGATCTGCCGTGGAAGTCCGTGGTCGATGACAACGGCAAGGAGACGGGCGAGGTCGAGATCCGCTTCAAGCTGACGGCGAAGATCGACACCGACGACGGCAAGAGCATCGAGCAGCGCCCCGTGCTGTTCGACGCGAAGATGCGCCCGATGAACGACCGCATCGGCGGCGGCTCGGTCATCCGCGTCGGCTTCGACCCGAACTGCTGGCTGGTTCCCGCGCTCGGCGTCGGCATCTCGCTGCGTCTCAAGGCGGTCCAGGTCATCGAGCTCAAGCAGTTCGCCCCGCGCACCGCGAAGGACTTCGGCTTCAGCTCCGAGGAGGGATTCGAGACGGCGTTCACCGACGACGACAATCCCACGGACGGCGCGCCCGGCGGCGAACAGACCCCGGCGTCCGAGTTCTGATGCTGCTCCGGCTCACGGACATCGAGCCGATCCCCTGCCCGCGTCCGCGTCTGTCCAGGTTCGGGGCCTATTACCCGGCCAACTACACGATGTGGAAACGCAAGGCGGACAAGGTGCTCCGGCAGGCCGTCAAGGGTCTGCCGGAGCACCGGGTGATCGACTACCCGATTGACGTGTGGATTTCCTTCCTGGTGAGGAAGCCGCGCGCGACTCGGCTGTACTCTCCGAAGCCGGACATCGACAACTACATGAAGGCGATCTTCGACGCCTGCAACGGCATCATCTGGAAGGACGACTCGCTGGTGCAGACGGTGTGGGCATCGAAGCTCTGGGCGGAGCTGGACAAGCCGGGCATCTATCTCTGGGTGAACAGGCATGAAGGAAGAAGCGACATTCATCCGTCACGAACCATGCCCGAAGTGCGGGTCAGGGAACAACCTGGCTAGGTATTCCGACGGACACGCATACTGCTTCGGATATGGCTGCGGGCACTACGAGGCCGGGGAAGGTGGAGCGAATCCACCACAACGAAGGGCAACTATGGCACATTCGATCCAGACGGAGATCGTGGCCCTGCCGAAGCGCGGGATCAACGAGGCGACGTGCAGGAAGTTCAACTACGGCATCGGGACCTACGGCGACAAGCCCGTACAGGTCGCGGACTACTGCACACCGGACGGCCAGCTGAAGGCGCAGAAGCTCCGCTTCGCGGACAAGTCCTTCACCGTCGTCGGTGACATGAAGGGCTGCGGCCTGTTCGGCCAGCACCTGTGGCGCGACGGCGGCAAGATGCTGGTCATCACCGAGGGCGAGATCGACTGTCTGTCGGTCAGCCAGCTACAGGACAACAAGTGGCCCGTGGTCAGCATCCCGACCGGGGCGTCCGGGGCGGAGAAGGCGGTCCGCGCGAACCTTGAGTGGATCGAGAAGTTCGAGTCCGTGGTGTTCATGTTCGACATGGACGAGCCCGGCCAGGGCGCGGCCACGGACTGCTCGATGCTGCTGACCCCGGGCAAGGCCCGTGTCGCGCGGCTTCCCCTCAAGGACGCGAACGAATGCCTTGTCGCGGGCCGCGGCAAGGACGTCATCGACGCGATGTGGGGAGCGAAGGTCTACCGACCAGACGGCATCGTGGACGGCCGCGATCTCTGGGAGGAGATCAACGCGAAGGATCAGCCGAGCGTCCCGTATCCGTGGACCGGACTGAACGAGATGCTGCACGGTATGCGTACCGGGGAGCTGGTCACGATCACGTCCGGAAGCGGCATCGGCAAGAGCTCGGTTTGCCGAGAGCTGGCGCATTGGCTCATGGGCATGGGGAACATCGTCGGCTACATCGCGCTGGAGGAGTCGGTGCGCCGCACCGCGCTCGGCATCATGTCGGTCGAGATGAACCGCAAGCTGCACATCGACCGCGACAGCATCGACCGCGAGGCGTTCAAGCTGGCGTTCGACCGCACGGTCGGATCCGGCCGCCTGTTCCTGTACGACCACTTCGGTTCGTGCGACTCGGAGAACCTGTTGGCCAGGATCCGCTACATGGTCCGCGGCCTGGAGTGCAAGTGGATCTTCCTTGACCACATATCCATCGTCGTCTCCGGCATTGACGAGGGCGAGGAGCGCCGCATCATCGACAACACGATGACGAAGCTGCGGATGCTGACGCAGGAACTGGACTGCGGCATGATCCTGGTGAGCCATCTCAAGCGGCCGAAGGAGCAGGGCCATGAAGAGGGCGCGGCTACTAGCCTGGCGCAGCTCCGCGGTTCCGGGGCCATCGGCCAGCTGTCCGACATCGTGATCGGCCTGGAGCGCAACCAGCAGGACGAGGGGAAGAAGAACCAGACCAAGATCCGTGTGCTGAAGAACCGCTTCGGCGGCGACACGGGCAGGGCGGGCACGTTGCTGTGGCATAAGGACACAGGCCGACTGTCCGAAATGGGAATGGGGTTCTGTCCGGCGGAGCTGCCGGAGTTCTGAACGAAACAATCGAAAGGAGCGAAAGAATGAAGCGTGTCGTGTTCGACATCGAGACAAATAGTCTTGACCCGCAGACGGTGGAGATCCTGTGCATCTCCGTTCTCAATCCAAAGACGCAATCGTGCGTGACGTACGGTCCGTCCTTCGACACCTTGCGCGAGGGTGTCAAGGAGATCCTGACCGCCGACCAGATGATCGGCCACAACATCGTCGGGTTCGACATCCCATGCATCGCGGCGTGGCTGCACCGCAAGGACAGCGACCTGGCGTTCGCCTGGGACATCCGGTGCAAGTCGATCCACCAGGTCGATACGATGGTCCTTGCCCGGCTGGTGTTCCCCGACCAGAAGGAGCGCGACTTCATCGCTGAAGCCGCCGGGAACAAGATCCCCACGCAGCTCATCGGCAAGCACAGCCTCAAGGCGTGGGGCTACAGGCTCGGGCTGCTCAAGGGCGATCTGCTGGAGAAGGTCGAGGACTTCTCCAAGCTGGAGTACACCGAGGAGCTGGCCGCGTACAACCGCAACGACTGCGAGGTGACGTGGAAGGTCTACTGCCACCTGGAGCCGCACTTGAGCATCGACGCCAGGTGCATCCCCATCGAGATGAAGTTTGCCGAGGTGATCCAGAAGCAGATGGCGCGCGGGTTCTGCTTCGACGTCGCCGCCGCGTACGAGCTGGTCGCCACGCTACAGAAGCGCAAGCTGGATCTGGTCGAGGAGCTTCAGCGCATCGTGCCGCCCGCCGAGGTCAAGCTCAAGACAAAGACCAAGTACATCCCGTTCAATCCCGGTAGCCGCGACCAGATCGCTGACTACCTGATGACGCAGGGGTGGAAGCCGGAGGAGTTCACTCCGTCCGGCAAGCCGATGGTTGACGAGTCGATCCTGTCGGTGCTGACGTTCCCCGCGGCCAAGTCGATCTGCGAGTACCTGACCGTGGCGAAGCGCCTGGGTCAGATCGTGGACGGCGAGGAGGCGTGGATCAAGGCGGAGAAGAACGGCCGGATCCACGGCTACGTCAACACCAACGGGGCCGTCACCGGGCGATGCACCCACAGCAGGCCGAACATCGCACAGGTCCCCGCGGCCAGCGCGATGCACGGCAAGGCTTGCCGCCGCCTGTTCCGCGCCACGCCGGGGATGAAGATGCTGGGGTGCGATGCGTCCGGCCTGGAGCTGCGATGCCTGGCCCACTATCTCGCGGCCTATGACGGCGGCGAGTACGCCAACATCGTGACGAACGGCGACGTGCACACCAAGAACCAGCAGGCGGCCGGGCTTGAGACGCGCAACCAGGCCAAGACGTTCATCTACGCATTCCTGTACGGCGCAGGCGATCTCAAGATCGGCGCCATCGTGAACGGCGGGACGCGCGAAGGTAAGAAGCTGAAGGAGAAGTTCCTCACCGAGATGCCCGCGCTCAAGAAGCTGCGCGATGCCGTGGCCACCGCGGCCGACCGCGGCTACCTGACAGGCATCGACGGGCGCAAGCTGTGGGTCCGGTCCAAGCACAGCGCGCTGAACACCCTGCTCCAGTCGGCCGGGGCCATCGCGGTCAAGCAGGCGACGATCCTTATGGACAGGGAGATCGCCGTCAGGTTCCCGGGGATGATCCACCAGGTCGCGCACATCCACGACGAGATCCAGTTCGAGGGGATCCCGCAGGCGCTTGAGGCGTTCGCTCCGTTCACGAAGCAGGCGTTCCAGATGGCAGGCGAACAGCTCGGGTTCCGCTGCCCGCTGGACGGTGAATACCGGATCGGGGATACCTGGGCAGAAACGCATTGAGTGACGGAATACCTGGCGGGATACCTAGACGGCGAGGGGTGCATACGGTGGCAGGGAAACCGTGCGTACGTCTCGATCACCAACACCTACCCGCGCACCCTGCATGAGCTGGCGCGGAGATACAAGGGCAACGTCAGGTCATTGAAAGTAGGCAAGGACGTGCACCGGACCGTGTTCCGGTGGGAGGCGACGGGACGACACGCGGTCAGGTTCCTGCGCGTGGTCCGGAAGTTCCTACAGGAGAAGCGCAGGCAGGCCGACATCGTTGTCGAGCTCTCCAGCATCGGGTGCACACCGGATACTTGCTACGTCAAGAGCCTGATACAAGAGCTGAACCAACTGAAGAGGATCGACTATGGCAGGCAGACGAAAGCTGAAGGCATTGATCGACGGGGACATCCTGATCCATAGGATCTCGGCGGCAGTCGAGGTCCCGACGAAGTGGGACGACGACATCTGGACCCTGCATTCGGACGCGCGCATGGCCAAGGTCCTGCTCGACGTCGAGGTCGCCAAGATCCGCGAGAAGCTGGGCGGCAAGAACGTCGATGTCGTGATGTGCGTGTCGCACAAGGAGAACTGGCGCAAGGCGGTCTACCCGGCCTACAAGTCCAACCGCAAGGACAACCGGAAGCCGCTGTGCTACTCGGAGCTCCGTGCATACGTCTCGACGGCGTACGCAGTCGAGTGCTGGTGGAGCCTGGAGGCCGATGACGTCATGGGCATCATGGCGACGGCGCCGAAGTCGAATGCCGTGATCGTCACCATCGACAAGGATCTCAAGACGATCCCTGCCCGGCTGTTCAATCCCGACACCGAGGAGATGTGGGAGAACAGCGTGGAGCAGGCCGACTACGCGCACATGATGCAGACCCTGTGCGGCGACCAGGCCGATGGATACCCGGGATGCCCGGGAATCGGCGCGAAGCGGGCCGCGGACATCCTGGCATCGACGTCCGACCCGGTGGCGCGGTGGAGCGCCATCAAGACCGCGTTCGAGAAGGCGGGGCTCTCGGAGTTCGAGGCCATCGTCCAGGCCCGGATCGCACGGATCCTGCGTAGCTGCGACTTCAACAAGACGCGAGAGGAGGTGCTGCTGTGGAATCCCCCGCAGGCGATGGCTTCACTCTGAAGGACAGCGGGCAACGCGAGGAGTTTCCCACCGGAAGCCGCCGCGACACCCGAAACGGAAAGGGACGGTTCGACCTGTTGTCTCCCTTCGTGATGACGCGTGACGCCGTTCTACTGGAGCGCGGCGCGGTCAAGTACGGGGAGCGAAACTGGGAGAAGGGTCAGCCCGTCTCGCGGTTCATGGACTCCGCAATCCGCCACCTACAGCGGTACATGATGGGAGAGCGCGACGAGGACCACCTGGCCGCAGCGCGCTGGAACATCGGCGCGATCATGCACATGGAGGAGATGGTCAGGCGGGGCCATCTCCCGAAGGAGCTGATGGACATTCCGGACTGGACACCGAAGCAGCCATGAACAACGCGGCCTCCTACATACTCAAACGTAGGCTGGCCAAGTTCTTCTCCGAGAACCTTGATGAAGCGGACGTCGTGGAAACGTATGTCGAGGACCTGGCCCACTACTTCCGGTGCACCCCGCAGTTCCTGGTCAGGACGGTGAACACCAGGGCGGATCGGCGCGAGATCGAGGGCATTGCCCTTGAATCGGGCTACAGGCTGGTACTCTCATATCGTCCCGGCGTGATCTTCTGCTACAGGAAATAACTCCCCTTATGGACCCCGAACAAGACGAATATCTATTGCCCGTCAGCCGGGAGCTGGTCGATGCGCTTGAGCGCATGATCCCCGAGAGGTGTCCGGATCTCAACGAGCGTCGGCGCGACGTGTGGCACTATGCAGGCCAGCGCGCCGTGGTCCGCCTGCTCCAGCGTCATCTCAAAGCCCGGATGGAATCCAACCATGTGCTCTAGTCCAAAGATCCCCGCGATGCCGCCGCCCCCTCCGCTTCCGCCGATGCCGGGGCCGCCGCCGCGTCCGCCGATCAACCCGGAACGCACGACGCAGGCGATGGCCCCCGCGCGCGGTGCATCGGGAGCGCCCGTCGCCTCCGACGCGTACACGCGCCGCGGCGCCGGACGTTCCGCGCTGACCATCCCGATGGAGACTGGCCTCAACATCCCTAGCTGACCATGAAGACCGCCGAATCCACCTACACGTCGATGGAGTCGCAGCGGGACGTCTACCTTGAGCGCGCCCGAGAGTGCGCCAAGCTCACGCTCCCGATGCTGATGCCGGAGGCAGGAACGACGTCGGCTACTGACTTCCCCACTCCGTACCAGGGACTAGGTGCGCGTGGCGTGAACAACCTGGCATCGGCCCTTCTGATGTCCCTGCTGCCTCCAAACCAGCCGATGTTCCGCCTGGTCGTTGACGACATGGCGATCAAGCCGCTGGGCGAGATGGCCGACATCAAGACCGAGATCGACTCAACGCTTTCGGAGATCGAGCGGTCGGTCATGCAGGAGATCGAGACGACGCAGATCCGCGTCGGAACGTTCGAGGCTCTGAAGCACCTGATCGTCACGGGCAACGTGCTCGTCTACCTTCCGAACGAAGGCGGTATGCGCGTGTTCCGGATGGACAGCTACGTCGTGAAGCGCGACCCGATGGGCCGACCGAGGTGCATCGTCACGAAGGAATGCGTCTCCCCGTACGAGCTGCCGGAGGAATACGCCGAGTACGTCGATCTGACGAAGCCCGGCTACGAGGACACCGTTGACCTGTACACGAAGATCGAGTGGGTGCGCGGCCGCGTCCGCGTACACCAGGAGATCGGCGGGAAGGTCATCGAAACCACCAAGGGCTCGTACCCAGAGGACAAGTGCCCCTGGATGCCTCTTCGTATGTGCCGCGTTGACGGCGAGGACTGGGGCCGCAGCTACGTCGAGGAGCTGATCGGTGATCTCCGGTCGCTGGAGGGGTTGTCGCAGGCGATTGTCGAGGCATCGGCCGCCGCGGCCAAGCTGCTGATCCTGGTGAACCCGAACGGATCCACGCGGATCAAGGCCCTCGCGCGCGCCCGCAGCGGCGACATCATCGAGGGAAATCCCATCGACGTCGGTGTGCTCCAGGCCAACAAGGGCCAGGATCTGAACACGGCGCTGCTCACGATGAACACCATCAAGGAGCGGATCAGCTATTCGTTCCTGCTGACCGAAGCCACGATCCGCAACGCCGAGCGCGTCACCGCGGAGGAGGTCCGCCTGGTCATCCAGTCCATCGAGCGTCAGCTCGGCGGCATCTACTCGGTTCTCTCGCAGGAGTTCCAGCTCCCCCTGGTCCGCCGCGTCATGGACCGGATGCAGCGGGCCAACCGCCTTCCCGAGATCCCGGAGAAGTTCGTCAAGCCGACGATCATCACGGGCATCGAGGCCCTGGGACGCGGCAACGATCTCAACAAGCTCGACGTGTTCCTCGCGGGTGCGGCCCAGGTCGTCGGCCCGCAGATGCTCCAGGAATACGTCAACATCTCCGAGTACCTGGCCCGCCGGGCCGCAAGCCTGGGCATCGACACCAAGGGACTCATCGTCAGCCAGGAGGAGATCCAGGCTAGAATGGCGCAGCAGCGACAGATGCAGATGCAGGACCAGTACGGTCCGAAGCTCATGGACGCCGTGGCCAAGGGCGCGGCGGACAATCCGCAGCTCGTCGCACAGATCACCCAGGCAGGCCGTGGAGCGGCCCCGCAATAAGAGGAATCAATGGAAAGCGTGACGATCAAGAGCCCGGAGACTGGTCCTGTGAACCAGTCAGCCCCGGCAAGCACCCCGACGGAAACCAGGATGGTCGTTGAGACGGAGAAGGGGATCCAGGTCCTTCCTTCGGCGTCCAGCAACGACGAGCGCCCCGCGTGGCTTCCCGAGAAGTTCAAGTCCGTGCAGGACATGGCGCAGGCGTATTCGGAGCTTGAGAAGCGCATGAGCTCCGGGCAGAAGCCGCAGGAACCGACACCCGTGGTCCCTCCGGCGGATGCCGCGCAGCAGCCGCAGCAGGACGCATTCGCCGCATATACCGCGGAGTTCATGCAGAGCGGCAAGCTGTCGGACGATTCGTACAAGCAGCTGGAGGGCAAGGGGATTCCACGTTCCCTTGTGGACAGCTACATCGCCAACTACCAGGCGGCGCAGACCACGCGCATGGCCGAGTCCGAGGCCAAGGTAGTCGCGTCCGTCGGTGGCCCCGAGGAATACGCTCGGATGCAAGTCTGGGCGTCCAAGAACTTCAGTCCCGACGAGATCACCGCGTACAACCGCGTCATGGAGTCCGGCGACGTCTCCATGATGAACATGGCGGTCAGCGGCATGAAGGCGCGGTTCGACGCCCAGGCGGAGCCACGGCTCATCTCGGCACGGGCCAGCAACACCACAAACGGTTTCCGTTCGATGGCGGAGATGACCGCGGCGATGCGGGACCCGCGGTACGCGTCCGATGCGGCATACCGTGCCGACGTGACTGCGCGCATGAAGTCCAGCAACCTGTTCGGAGTAACGCAATGAATGAAGCGAAGCCGGGGTACAAGACCACCGAGTTCTGGCTGTCCGTGGTGGCAATGGTCATCGGGGCGGCTTTCGCGTCTGGCGTGTTCCCCTCTGAATCGACCGGAGACAAGATCCTGGGCCTGGCCGCGACCGTGCTTTCGGCGCTGGGCTACACGGTGTCGCGGACGATGGTGAAGAAGTGATGCCATGCTCGAACGGATCGTTGCCCAGGTGGCGATGGCTTTGTTCGGCTGGCTCGACGGCCGCATCTCTCGCGGCTCTACTGCCGTGGATGCTCCGAGCGACCGTGCTCGTCTGCGCCGCGCTGGTGATCGCATCGGCAAGTGGCTGCGGGAACAGGACCGTGTTCGTTCCGGAAAGCAGCCCGATGCGGACAGGACCGGGGTTCAAGGGGAGGATCTACACCCTCCGCCCGGGAGCAAGCCCTGACGAGTGGGAGCTGTCGGCAAACGCAGTCTCCATACCCGAGGGGTACTATCTCGTCAGCCCGCAATGGGTGAGCGAGAACGAGGACAAGTAACACCGATACGACGGCGGAAACGCCGTCGCGTCGTTTCTGGCGCAGGCAAGACTTGAGCCCGCTGTGGCGGACAACTCGAAGCGAAGGCCGAGGCCGCACCGTTTCAGTCTCACACGAACTCAAGACAAGGAATCACAGAAATGCCCATGCTTCTCTCCGCGCTCGGCGCGGTCAACGGCTCGGCTGGCTGGTCAGGAACCTACGCCACCGACACCGCTCTCTTCCTCAAGCTCTTCGCTGGCGAGGTCCTGACGACCTTCGAGACGAACAGCGTCATGCTCCCCCTCCACACCGTCCGCACCATCAGCGAGGGCAAGTCGGCAACGTTCCCGGTCACGGGCATCGCCACCGCTTCGTACCACGTCCCCGGCACGTCGATCATCGACGGCTCTCTTTCGACGGTGTACGCGGCTTCGGCTTCGGCGGGATCCCCGACCACGGCGGTCAGCGTCCCGACCGGAACCTACCTGTCGCAGATCAAGCACAACGAGCGCGTCATCAACGTCGATGACCAGCTCACGTCGTCCGCGTTCATCGCCAAGCTTGACGAGGCGCGGAACCACTACGACGTGCGCTCGATCTACACCACCGAGATCGGCCGCGCGCTGGCCAAGCAGATGGACAAGAACCTCATCGGTCTTGGCATCCTCGCTGCCCGTGCCTCGACCACGATCACGGGTGGATTCGGCGGCTCGTCCCTCGACATCTCGGCCCAGGCCACCCGCACCGCCACCACGGGCGCCGAGCTCGTCGCTGGCCTGTACGCGGCGGCCGAGGAGCTGGACGAGAAGGACGTCCCGATGGAGGACCGCTACTGCGTCGTTGAGCCCTGGGCCTTCTACAAGATGATCCAGGAGAAGTCCCTCATCAACAAGGACCACTCCGAGGGCAACGGTGACTTCGCCAAGGGCACGATGTACGAGGCCGCTGGCATCAAGATCATCAAGTCCAACAACGCCGGAGCCGTGTTCGGCCAGACCGTCGCTGCCGTCACCGGACAGCAGAACACCTACAGCGGGAACTTCAGCGGAACCGTCGCCCTGGTGTTCCACAAGGCCGCCATCGGAACCGTCAAGCTCATGGATCTCAAGCTTGAGACGGAGTACCAGGTCGAGCGTCAGGGCAACCTGATGGTCGCTGGCTACGCCGTCGGCCACGGCATCCTCCGTCCGGAGTGCTCCGTCGAGCTCAAGCAGGCTTGATCCCGGCTGATCGAGAACACAGGGGGATCCCTGGGAAACCAGGGGTCCCCCATTAGGAGAACCCATGCCCGCGACCACCACCAAGCTGGAAGCCGTCAACACGGTCCTATCGACCGTCGGAAGCTCCCCGGTCAGTACGCTCACCGGGGCGCAGTCCGCAGACGTACGCATGGCGATCTCGACCCTGGACGAAGTATCCAGGGAGATACAGAGCGTCGGATGGCACTTCAACTCCGAGGACGAGATCACGCTCACGCCCGATGCGACCACGCTTGAGATCGTCCTGGGGGAGAACGTCGTCCGGTGCGATCTCAATGAATACAACACGGGCAACCTGGACATCGTGCAGCGCGGCCGCAGGCTGTACGACAAGATCGGCCACACCTACCAGTTCTCGGCGTCCCTCAAGGCCGATCTGGTCATGCTGCTGGAGTGGGACGATCTTCCCGAGCCTGCCCGGAGGTACATCACCATCCGCGCATCGCGCATCTTCACCGACCGCATGGTGGGCAGCGTCGAGCATCACCAGTTCACGGCGATGGACGAGCTCCAGGCCAGGGCCGCCCTGGTCGAGTTCGAGGGCGACACGGCGGACTACTCGATCTTCGACAACTGGTCCGTCGGCCGTGTCCTGTACCGGAGATTCTGAATGCTGATCTCTACCGCAATCCCCAGCCTGTTGAATGGAATCAGCCAGCAGCCCCCGGCGCAGCGGTTCCCGACGCAGGCGGAGGACCAGGTGAACGCGTACAGCTCCGTGGTGGACGGTCTAATCAAGCGGCCGTGCACGGAGTTCATCGCTGATCTCGGATCCAGCGCGCTGTCCGGTGTCACCGACCACATCCACGCGATCAAGCGCGATGCAGTCGAACGGTACATGGTCGTGATCTCCAGCTCCGGTATCAAGGTGTACGACACGGCCGGGGCCTCCAAGACGGTCAACGCTCCTGACGGGTACTCGTACTTGTCGCCCGCGGCGGGAACGACGTTCCCCAACTCAATCAAGTGCGTGACCATCGGGGACTACACGTTCATCCTCAACAGGACCAAGACCGTTGCGATGGACGCGACGTTGACGTCCGCGCGAAACCCCGAGGCCCTGGTCGCCATCATCAACGGCGCGTACCACGTCAACTACACGATAAAGATCGGGGCCAGCACCTACTCGATCACAACGGGCGGAAGCTCGGCAGACGGGGACTGCGTGGAGATCGCCATTGACCTGGCGGCCGCATACAACGCCGCACCAGTCAGCGGCGTGTCCGTCACCCGGACGGGCCACGTCCTGCATTTCGCCAGCTCCACGGCTTCCGACTTCACCATCTCGGTCGAGGACGGCCTGGGCGGAGCCGGGACGCTGCTTGTGAAGAAGTCTGTACAGGCATTCACGGACCTACCGACTATTGCACCGACGGGCATGAAGGTGAAGGTCGAGGGCATTCCCGGGGAGCGCGAGGACGACTACTACGTCCAGTTCACGGCCAACGCCGGATCCGGAACGGGCGAGGGCGTCTGGCGCGAATCCCTGGCGGAAGGGATCAAGTACAAGTTCGACTACGCGACGATGCCCCATGCCCTGATCCGGCTGTCCAACGGGCAGTTCGTGTTCAAGCGCGTCAACGGGACAGCCTACAGCTCGTTCGCGGGGACGAACGCATCGTGGGCCGAGCGCACCGTCGGTGACGACGTGAGCAGCCCGCTGCCGTCGTTCGTCGGATTCAAGATCAACGACATCTTTCTGTTCAAGGATCGGCTCGGCTTCCTGGCCAACGAGTCGGTCATCATGTCGGAGACGAGCGAATACTTCAATCCGTGGCGCACCACGGTCACGCAGATCATCGACTCCGATCCCATCGACATCCAGTCGGCGTTCCCACAGGTTTCGATCCTGCGCGCGGCCGTGCCCATCAACGACCGCCTGATCGTGTTCAGCGACAAGGCGCAGTTCATCGTGCAGGGAACCCAGGTCGTGACCCCGAGCAGCGTGTCGATGACCGCCGCGACGCAGTACGAGATGGACTCGACCGTGACGCCCATCGCCGCTGGCAACAGCGTGTTCTTCGCCACGAACCGCAACGGGACCCAGGGCATCCGTGAGTTCATCCAGAGCGAGAACGATCCAAACCTGTTCGACGCTCCCGACGTGACGGCGAACGTGCCGAAGCTGCTCCCATACGGGATCAAGGCCCTGGCGTTCAACTCGATGGAGGGATGCCTGATCGTCGTCCCATCCGTGTCGCAGACGTCCCTGTACGTCTACAAGTTCTTCGGAGCGGGCAGCCAGCGCATCCAGTCGAGCTGGTCGCGCTACCAGATGTCCAACCAGGTCATCGGAGCCGACTTCTTCGACAACCAGATGTATCTCATAAGCTACACGTCCGGCGACACGACCGCGACGATGGAGCGAATGGACTTCGGACCTGACCAGAAGGACCTGGCCAAGTCGAGCTCGACGGTGTTCGCGGCGTACAAGACCCTGCTCGACTGCCGCGCAGACGAGACTGCCTGCACGATCTCCTACAGCTCGGTCACGGACCTGACGACGGTGACGCTTCCGTTCACGCCGCGGCCCGACCGCAACGTCGTCATCGTCAGCAGGCTTGCCGTTGTCGCCGGAGCGGAGACGATCTACGGAGAGGTGTTCTACAAGGGCAAGCCCGCAGGCCGCACGTTCACCGTCCCCGGCAAGCTTGAGAGCACCGCGGGGACCGTGGCCATCTACGCCGGATTCGACTACGAGATGCTGTACGAGTTCAGCGAGGTGCAGCTCCGGGTCACGAACCGTACGCGCGGCACTTCGGATACGGTCACAAGCGGACGTCTCCAGGTCCGCTACTGCACGGTCTTGTACGCGAACAGCGGGTACTTCAAGGCGAAGGTCGTGCCCGACTACGGCGCCGAGTCGATATCGGAGTGGACTGGCAACGACGTGGGCACGGGCAACGCGATCATCGGGAAGATGAGCGTGTCCGACGGTCGCTTCAAGTTCCCCGTGTACGGACTCAACACCGAAGTTCGCGTACAGTTGCTGAACGACACGTTCCTGCCCTGTGCCTTCCTCAATGCGGAGTTCGAGTGCCTGTACAAGACGAGAAGCCAGCGAGTCTGATCCGCGGCCATGTCCGTCCCGCCGTGCCGGGAGACGTCGCGTACATCGCTGAACACATCCGCGGCGACGACAGGATGGAGCTTGAGGCGGGCGGGCACACCGATCCGCTGGCCTGCCTGATCGAGTGCTTCGAGCGCACGGAACGTCCGTTCACGGGAGTCTGGGACGACAAGCCCTGCGCCCTGTTCGGAATCGTCAGGACACGGCATCGGGCCTTCGTAGACGGGGCATTCCTTCAACGGGGGACCGGAGCTCCGTGGCTGCTCGGGACCGATGGAATCATCGAGGCCCGCTGGCAGTTCGCACGGGAGAGCCGGAAATGGCTCGATGTCGTGTCCGACGGATACGACTTGCTGGAGAACCACGTCCATTCCCGAAACATCGTCCACATCCGGTGGCTCAAGTGGCTCGGCTTCACGTTCGGACCCGAGATCCCGTACCCGTCCGGAGAGACATTCCATAGGTTCTACAAGGTGAACAAACCATGTGCTTCATAGAAGCAGCCGCATTGACGGCCGCAGGAACGGCAGCGGCGGGCTCGGCGTCGGCAGCGGCAACCGCCGCAGCTACCACGATGGCGGTGATGGCGAACGCCGCGATCACGTCGGCCATCGTGGGCGTCGTCGGCGCTGGCGTCGGCTTCTACGGCCAGCAGCAGCAGGCCGCGTACCAGGAGGACACCGCCCAGTACCAGTACCAGGTGGCGATGCAGAACCGGACCGCGCAGGAGCAGGCGCAGTCCCGTCAGTTTGAGATCACGTCCAAGGAGGCCACGGACGCCGCGAAGATGGCCTACCTGTTGAACGCAAAGCGCCAGCAGGAGTTCGAGTCGCAGGCCGCTGCGGAAATCTACGCCGTCTCGCAGCAGTCGCAGCGGGCGGCCGGAAGCGCCCGTGTAGGCGCAAGCGAGATGGGTGTCACGGGATCCTCCATCGACGCTCTCCTCAAGGACTTCAGCCGCCAGGAGTTCACCTACCAGACGTCGGTGCTCCGTGAGCAGCAGAGCCGTGCGTACATGGCGCAGACGGAACGCCAGGCGATCCGCGACCAGCAGTACGCGCGGATGCTGGGCGCGCAGCCGCAGCCGCTTCCGATCATCGGCGCACCTGTCATTCCTCCGCGACCGACGTTCCTCGCGGCCGGGCTCCAGATGGGGTCGGCGGTGACGGGCCTGTTCGCCAATCCCTATTTCGCCCGCACCATCGCACTAGGTGGAGTATGAGCCAGATCCCAACCGACTCCGGAATACCACGTCGCCTGCCGCAGCCGCAGACACAGGTGATGGACACCTTCGTCGGTTTCCGCGCACCTGGCCCGCAGCTACAGCAGCCTGCCGAGCTCCCCCGGTGGCAGAGCGAGCTGTTCGAGGTGGCAGAGGCGTTCAGCGGCCTGTCGAACAGCCTGTCGTCCCTGTCGAAGACCTGGGGTGCGGAGGCGGAACGCACCGGAAAGATCGCCGGAGACGAGGCGTTCACGCTGATGAATCCCGAGCAGCAGCGGAACGCCGCGGCGAAGGACTGGGCCGAGCTTGAGCGCGACAATCCGTCGCTCAAGGGGTCGTCCCCGTTCATGCGCCTGGCCATCCGACAGGCCGCGGGAAAGCGCCTGGTCGAGCAGCAGCTGGGCAAGGTACTCAACGACAACATGGACAGGCTTGCGGATCCGATGAGCGACGAGGACGCGATGACGTTCTCGGCGGGCCAGCTCCGTTCAATCATCGAGAAGATCCCGTCGGTGTACGCGCGCGATGCGGCGAACCAGTACGGAACGTCGATGATCGAGAAGTACAACGGAGTCGTGGAGGACACCAAGCGCAAGCGGACCGTGCTCAAGAACAACGAGAACTTCCAGATGGAGGTCAAGGACATCCTGGAGGAGAACCTGTCCGCGGAAGGCGACATGACGGCAGACGGTCTTGCCGAGCGGTTCAAGGTCGTGCAGGACAAGTACCACACGATCACAGGCGACTCCGGGAACCTTGCCGTGTTCGACGCGGTGAAGGGCATGGCGGAGACTTTGATCGCCAACGGCCGCTACGGTGACGCCCGTGAGCTTGTCCGCGGCATGAGCTCGTACTCATCGAACGGACAGGTCACGTTCGGCAAGATGTACGCCGAGGAGTTCTCCAAGCTGATCGACCTGGCGAACGACAAGGAGCAGGCGGATGTCCGAAGCGTACGCCAGGACGACGCGTACCGGATCGGCAAGGCGGCGACGTCGGCGCTGTTCAACGTCGATGCGTCGAAGATGCAGTCGATGACCGAGGGAGAGCTGAAGGCCCTGGCGCAGCAGACCGTGCAGGAAGCCGGGCTCGACCCGAGCTACTTCGGTGAGATGTACGACACCATCCTCCAGGTGCGCGACGGGCAGCTCGACAGGCTGAACCGCGGCAAGGACGCGGACGCCGAGGATCTTTCCGTGATGATGCGGATTCGCCGCGAGACGATGAGCCCGGATGCGGACTACGACTCGCTGGAGCAACAGGTCTACGACGCCCACAAGAGCGGGGTCATCAAGCGGGACACCGCGATGGCTCTTCTTGGCCAGATCGAGAACTCCAAGAACGTCTACAGCGACTCGGCTTCCCCGGCCATCCGCGAGGCCCGCGGCCGTCTCAAGTTCGGCACGGGCATCAACCCGTCCGATCTCAAGGGATCCGCGCTGGTCGAGTACGACCAGATCGTGACCGGGCTTGAGATGCAGTTCGACCAGGCCGTCGTGGCCGCGCGCGAGGAAGTCCTCAAGGACATGACGGCGAAGGGAATCCCCGTCAACAGCGAGTCGGTGAACCACCATCTCGGCATGAGGTCGAACGAGATCGCCACGGACCTGATGCAGAAGGCGAACGAAAGGATCTCCGCATTTCGCGCCAAGTACGAGCCGAAGGCGCTGTTCCGCGAATACATGACGTCGAGCTCCGTCCCGCAGACGGCGGCGGAAAGTCTGAACGACACGCTCAACGCGATGTCCGGCGGCGCCGACATGGACCCTGGCTTCAAGTCCGCGGTCGAGCGGTCGCGTCTCAAGTACAACCTGCATTTCCGGAAGTTCATCAACGCCAAGGTGGTCGAGCTGTCGCAGCAGGGCCTTGAAGGCCAGGAGCTGTACGACGCCGTTGACGCGGCCGTTGTCGAGGAGACGGAGAAGAAGATCGGGTGGCTGAACGATCTCAACGAGCGGCGCATGGACCCGTCGAAGGGAGTCGTGTCCGTCGAGAAGGGCTACGGCTCTTACCCGGGCATCGACATCGCCCGCGCTGCGCGGAAGGACATGGCGGCCCGTACGCAGCTTCCGGCTGTGCCCGAGGAGTTCGCCGGATTGACCCAGGCGGGACGGTTCGGAAACACGTTCCGTTCGTGGATCGAGGAGCTGAACACCGAGGACGAGGCCGATCTAGCCGAGGCCAGGACGAACGCGAAGGCCGAGGCTGGAAGGTTCGTCCAACAGGTCGGGGCGCCACGGTCGAACAACATCACCGTTTCCGGGGCGTCGATCATGCGCGACGGCGTGATCGACAACGACGCCACATCGACGTACTGGAACGCGAAGGTGCAATGGGACGGACTGTCCATTGCGGAAGTCAGGACCGGACGCACCGACGAGGGGCTTCAGATCGACCCGAAGTACCTGTTGTCCCGCGTCACGAAGATCAAGGAGCTCGACACCCCGTCGAAGTTGCGGGCCGCTTATGGACAGTACGTTCAGTCGCAGTCCGGACCATTCGCGGAATACCTTGACGCGCTGCCGTTCGACATCAGCCCGGTCGATGCCGTCGATCTGCTCCGCTACAACCTAGAGACGAATCTCGGAGAGACAGAGAACCCATGAGCCGACTACAGAGCGTGGACGACATCTGGAACTCGTACGCAGACCGACGGTCGGCCATCGAGAGCGCGCCTATCTCACCGTTCGGCCGCGGCCCTTCGCAGGCGACCGCAGGCGTCGAGGAGAACGTGTCCGGTTTCTGGGGAACGGTGTCCGACGTCGTCAAGGGCGTTCCCCGCGGCGTCTGGGGAGCAGCCGACTCGATCATGCAGATGCTGTACTACGGAACGGGCGGCATCATCGGCAACGACGAGCGCGAGGCCCCGTTCGGCGTCGAGGCGTGGCGCGGCCATTCGCAGACGATTCCCGGATCCATCTCGGAGACGGTCGCGCAGGTTTACCTTCCGTTCGGCGCGGGCATGAAGGCCGTCAAGGCCACCACGAAGGCGGTCGGGCTTGCCGGATACGGCACGGCCGCCACGGCGGCTCTTGGCGAGGAAGCGGTCATCGCGGCCGCCGCGGGACAGCGCGCCCGTGCCGTCGGCCTGGCCGCGGCCGGACGCGGCATCGAGATGGTCAAGGCGGGTGCAACGGGAGTCGCAGCCGGGGCCATCGCGGACACGCTGGCGTTCGAGTCACACGCGCAGCGCCTGTCCAACTTCCTGACCACGTTCGACAACCCGCTTCTCAACAACTCGCTGACGCAGTACATGGCGGCGGACGAGGACGACACGTTCCTGGAAGGCAAGTTCAAGAACGCCCTGGAGGGCGCGCTGTTCTCCGGAGCCGTCGAGTCCATCATTGGATCCGCGCGCGTCATCCGAGCCGGAATGCGCGCAAGCCGCATCGGGTCGGACGCGAATGCGGCTATGTTCGCGGAGCACATGACGATCCGCCGCGAACAGCGTGAGCAGATCATGGGCAGCCTGGGCGTCACCGCCGACGAGGCCGAGGTCGTCAACGCGGTCATCGACGCGACGGGAATGTCGCGGAAGAACCTGGAGTTCGCCCGGTCGGCGGAAGAGCTCGTTGACGAGGCGGGCCAGCCGCGGCGCGCGTCGGTCACGTTCAAGCAAGACGGGCAGACCCTCATCACGTTCTTCAAGACCGCGGACCGGACCAGCCCGGTGCATGAGGTTTCCCACGTCGTCCGCAGGCGCCTGCTCGACCGGAGCCTCGCTCCCGAGCACCGCTTCGGAATCACCGACATGGACATCAAGGTCATCGAGGATTTCGTCGGTGTCCGCGAGGGAACGTGGGACGTGATGTCGGAAGAGCGGTGGGCCGCGCTGTTCGAGCGGTTCACCTGGGACGGCATCGCTCCCAACAGGAAGGTCGCTGCGGTCATGGACCGTGCGGCCGACTTCATGCGCGCCGTCTACACCCGGCTCGACGCCGACGATCTTCTCCGGCAGGCGGACCCCGAACGGTACGCGGCTTCCGGTGGAGTTCCGAACCGCCTGGAGATCAATCCGGAGGTCCGCCGTGTGATGAACAAGCTGATGTCGCGCGGCCCCGTGACCACGGACGACGCCATCCGCACGTTCGTCGGAGCCAAGCGCAAGGGCATGGTCATCCCGGGATCGGGACGGCTGTACCGGACGATGCAGGCCACCCTGGAGCAGAAGCTTGACGAGCGGCAGTCCGTGCAGGCGTTCGAGTCCCTGTACGACGAGCCGACGCTGTACCAGAGCAAGAAGGCCAAGATGCCTTCTACCAGCGATCCGGCGTACCCCGTCAAGCGCGGGCGCGAAGAGGTGCTGGACCGCGTTCGCCGCGAGGTCAACCAGGGTTCGCTCGACCGAGCCGACGCCGACGCGATGGAGAAGTTCATCAGGAACCTTCCGGACGACGTGCTCGACGCGCAGGGAGTCCGCTTCCGCAAGTCGGCCAGCCTTGGAAAGTCGCAGATCGGCGGCGTCACTTTGGGAACGTACAACCGCGGATCGAACATCGTCAGCATCGCGTCCGACTGGATGAAGGCAACGAAGGTCCGTGAAACGTGGTCGCACGAATGGGTCCACGCCCTGACTTCGTTCATGCCGGACGAAGTGCTGAACCTTCTCAAGTCCGACTACACGCGCGCCTACCAGAAGTTCATTCGTCTTGAGGGCATCGACCCGCGGGCCAAGCCTGGAACGAACGAGTTCACGCAGCTCACTCAATGGATGAGCAAGAACCCGAACCGCTACGAAGAGCTGTACTCGCTGACCAACCTTGACGAGTTCCTGGCCGTCGGCTTGCAGACGAAGCTGTGGAAGCAGCTCGACATCCAGGAGAACACGCGGAGCTTCCTGGGCTACGCGCGGTACGCGCTGCACAACGCGATGGTCAGCATCAAGGCCACGGCAGGCAAGGGCACGTTCGACCGAATCGCGCGCGAGATCATGGACGCCGACTACCGCATGGCGAAGAAGCGCCGCGACTCGATGCTGGACATGATCGGCATGGGCGATCTTGCCCGCAAGGACGCGGTGTCGGTCGATGCCACGTTCGGCAACTGGATGCAGAAGGTAAGGGACGACCTAGACAACCGTAGGTCGTATATGTTCCGCGACTACCAGGCAGCGCAGGCGGCCCGCACCGAGGGCGAGATCCTAGTGGAATCCACCGTGTACCGCGACTGGAACAAGCTCGACTTGAGCGCGGAGCAGCGGGTGTTCGGAGGGACGGGCCCGGCGAAGAAGGCGCCGCAGACGACGACGCTGTTCCAGTCGGCGCGCACCGTCCAGCCACCGGAGGGAATGCAGCGGGCAACGCGGTACACGGTCGGGGACCGCGGGCTTCTCAACAACCAGGTGCTCGATTATGCAAGGCTCACCGACGAGGAAGAGGCAGAGGTTATTCAGCTTCTCAACTACGGGCTTGAACAGCCGCGTGGCGTATCGACAAAGGCGGAGTTCTACTTCACCGATGATGGTTTGAGCAAGAACGCCCGGCTTATCGAGCTGTTGAAGAAGGCGGCAAAGGGACCAGTAAAGGAAACAACGGTGTTTGCGCCAAAGACCGCAGTTTGGTCGTCCAGGGACGGGCAGATTGCAGTCATGCCGAAATCGGTTCAGCGCATTGACGCAGGGAACCCGCCGGAAACCCTGTTCCAGTCCGCCTTCCAGGGCCAGGGCGCCCCGCTTCCCCAGCCGCTGCGCCAGCCGCTTGGAGGCCAGCCGCCGCAGCGGCCCATCAACATCGCGCGCACCAGCACGGCGCAGGAAGTCCGCGACTTCATCGACATCCGCGTCCAGGAGCTTGAGGCCGACGGACGCGTGGCCATCAACACGATGACGCGCGAGGAGATGATCGCCGCGGGTGAGCGCGAACTCATGCAAGTGGCGGACTTCACGGGATACCGCACCCTGCCCGAGCTGAACAACGCGCTGCGGGCGAACGAGGACGCGCTCCAGGGATTCGTGTCCCGCCACATGGGAATGCGTATGGCGCTGTCGGAGACGGGAACCGACCTGATCCGTTCGCGCGACCTGATGATGCAGAGCAACAGCGACGTGGACATCGCCAGGTTCGTCGCGCTCCAGCAGCGGTACGACGTGCTGCTTGAGCACGTCAAGCGCAACCAGGCGACCATCGGCCGCGGCCTCAACGCGCAGAACATCATCCCCGGCAACGGCGCCATCGCTGTCCGCCTGGTGGACGAGTCGATGCTGAACGACCCCGCGATGGTGACTGACATCATCGAGGCGGCGGGCGGGCGCGATGCCGTGATGGCGATGGCCCGCGTCTCCCAGGCGGCCGAGGCCCGCGGCGGAATCGCCGGGGCGGTCCGTGCGACCAACGGCGGACGCCACGGCGTCGTGAACGTCCTGACCGAATACTGGATGAACAGCATCCTGTCCGGTCCGATCACGTTCGCCACGAACATCACGTCGAACGCCGTGGCCTCGCTGTACCTTCCGCTTGAGCAGGCGCTCGGCGCATCGCTCACCCGGAATATGCCGCTGATGCGCGAGTCGCTGATGCGGTACGGCGCGCTGTTCACCGAGGTCAGGGACGCGCTGCACTACGCTGGTATCACCCTGCGGACGGGCGACAACATCCTCGACCTGGCGGGAACCAACCTGTTGACGGGCCAGGCCACGCAGCGGAACCGCGCGATCTCCGCGGCCTCGATGCGGATGCACGACAACACGATGCTCGGCTCGTTCGTCAACATGGTCGGAACCGTGGTCAACGCCCCGAGCTCCGCGCTACAGGCGACCGACGAGTTCTTCAAGCAGCTCAACTACCGATCCACGGTCAAGGCGGGGCTCATGGCCGACGCGATGACCGAGGCAGCCGCAGGCCGACTTCCGCGCGACCAGATGGGCGCATGGGTCGAGACGAACTTTCAGCGCATGGTCGATCAGGGGCAGATGTACTCGCAGCAGAAGATCAGGGCGGACGCCAACAACGCGGCGCGCCGGGAGATCCAGGCCGGGACGTTCACGGAGAACAGCGCCGAGCACCTTCAGTTCGTGCGCGAGTATGTCCAGCGCGAGTGGAACCCGAACCAGGGCGCGCTGGCGACCCGTGCCCGTGACATCTCGCGCGAGGCCACGTTCACCACGCCGCTTCGCCGCGACCGTCCGGGCCTTGAGGGAATCAGCGCGAAGATCCAGAACATCGTGGCGCAGCATCCCTCGATGCGTATTCTCGTCCCCTTCGTCCGCACACCGACCAACCTGGCGCTGTTCTTCGGGCAGCGCCTGCCGATCAACGGCGTGATGTACGCGACTCCGGGACTGCGGGACGTGAGCACACGGTTCAGCCGCGACATGGCCAGCGCCGATCCGGTCGTCCGTGCGGCGGCCGCCGGACGCATGGCCGGAGGCTCGATCATCACCGTGTCTGCGCTGATGATGGCGATGAACGGCACGATCACCGGATCCGGACCGAAGGATCCCGAGGAGCGCGCCTACATGATGAAGGCGGGGTGGCAGCCCTACTCGATCAAGGTCGGCAACACCTACATCAGCTACAGGAAGCTCGATCCGTTCGCCACGTTCTTCGGCATGGCCGCGGATCTCCACGAAGCGTATGTCCGCGGCGACGAGGAGCAGCGCGGCGTCATCGAGACGACGCTGATGGGGCTCACGGCGGCCATCGCCAACAACATCGCCAACAAGACCTACCTGACGGGTCTGGTCAATGCGTCGAACGCCATCTCCGACGCGGAGCGCAACGGAGCGCAATACGTCAACACGTTCGTCGCTTCGTTCATCCCGTCGCTGTCCTCGCAGTCGAACGAGCTGTTCTTCGAGGACACGGCGATGCGCGACGTGCAGACGATCTCCGATGCGGTACGGGCAAGGATTCCCGGCCTTGCCGAGAAGGTGGCTCCGCGCCGCGACGTCATGGGCGAGGTCATCCGCAAGCCGGACCGCATCGGCCTGCTGCCTCCGGCGTGGCCGTTCGCTTTCTCGCAGTCGAAGAAGTCGGCCATCATCGAGAACGAGCTGGCCGCGCTCGGGGCGGGCTTCACCCCGCCGCGGTCGATGCGGAACGACGTCGATCTCCGCACCTTCGTCAACCGCAAGGGCCAGACGTCGTACGACAGGTGGCAGGAGCTCACCGGAAAGGTGCGGCTCAATGGCCGGACCCTGCGCGAGAGCATGGAGCAGGCGATTCAGAGCCCGACGTACCAGGCGCTCGACCCCACCGGAGTCCCCGGATACGAGTCCCCGCGCGTGGCCGCGCTGCGGAAGCTGATCTCGCAGTACCGTGACGCGGCGTTCCGCGAGACGGCCCGCGAGTTCCCAGACCTTATGGAAGCCGAACGGAACAGGCGGGCAACCGTGATCGGCGCACGGAGCGGAAAGCCCTTCGCAGAGCTTCTTCAATACAGCCGAGGTAGATGATGGCTAACTCATTCCAGGCACACACGGCCAACGGATCGACGGCGACTTTCAGCTGGGCGCAGATCGACGGCTATCTGTCCACCACGCACATCAAGGTGTACGTCAACAACGTCGGGCCAAAGACGGTCACGACCGAGTACACCATCGACACCACGGCCAAGACGATCACGTTCACCGCGGGCAACATCCCGTCGAACGGCGATTACGTCGAGATCCGCCGCGTGACGCCGAACACGGTCGCCGGGCTACAGGTGACGTTCAGCGATGCGTCGGTGCTGACGGCGGCCGATCTGAACAACGCGCAGAAGCAGAACCTGTTCATCGCGCAGGAGGCGTACGACACGGGCGACGGCGGCCTGGCGCTCAACGACACGGGCACGGCATGGGATTCGCAGAACAAGCGGATCGAGCGCGTCGATGCACCCGTCAACCTGACCGACGCCGCGACCAAGAAGTACGTCGATAGCATCTCGCTGTTTGGCGCGTACACGGTCCCGCAGTCGTGGGCGGCATCCGGAAACGGAATCACGGCAAACTTCGATCTCACGAATCCGGCGCCGACGTGCACGGACCCGGCGATGTTCCTGGTGGAAGTCAACGGCGTTCTCCAGCGCCCGGGCGTCAACTACACCATCGGGCTTTCCGGAAGCACCTACCGCGTCGAGTTCCTGGGCGGAGTCCCCGGATCCGGGACCAACAACATCACCATCCGCAACTTCGGCGTGGCCCGCAACGCGCTCGACGTCCTGCCCAACGCGTCGGTGACGGCGCAGTACCTGGCCACGGGCGCAGTCGAGACGGCGAAGATCCTCGACGCCAACGTGACGGAATCCAAGCTTGCCTCCGATTCGGTGACGACGGCCAAGATTGTCGCCAATGCTGTTACGGAAGCCAAGCTTGCCACCGATTCAGTTACGGCGGCCAAGATCGCCGCAAATGCTGTTACGGAAGCCAAGCTTGCCACCGATTCGGTGACGACGGCCAAGATCGCGGCGAATGCCGTGACGACGGCCAAGATCGCGCCGGGAAACGTGACTGGCGGATCCATCGCCAGCAGCACGATCACGACGACGAATCTGAATCTCACGGGCTTTGCACCGTCCAGCGGATTCGCATTGAGGTTCTTTGGCGTGACGTCGGCGGGAGCCGCGGCCTACTACCAGCCGTCGAGCTTCAAGTTGAGCGACTTCAGCGCCCCGACCGCCGCCATCAACATGAACAGCCAGGCGTTCACGAACATCGAGGGAGCGGCATATACCCCGGTGCTCAACTTCAACGGCAACTCGGTCGGCGTGGTCTACGGGTCGCGCTCCGCGGAGTATCTGAAGATCGGCAAGCTGGTGTTCGTCGCGGGCTCGATCACGCTGACGGCAAAGGGCTCTTCGGTGGGCCAGGCCCGCGTGACGCTTCCCGTCGCCCCCGCGGGCAACCGCTGCCTGATCGACGTCCAGTACGCGGGCGGCATGGCAAGCCTGACCAACCCGAACCAGTCGTTCGTGGACGTCACGACCGGGGATCTGTGGCTGTACCAGCGGGCGACTGCGGGAACGGGCGGAGCTTCCGTCACGGACACCAACTTCACCAACACGTCGTCCTTCTACTACAGCGGCTTCTACATCGCTGCAAGCTAAAGGAACATCCATGCCCCTCAACACCGTCACCGCCGATCAATCCACGGGATTGCTCAAGACCGCGAACAACCTTTCCGAGATCCGTGCCTACACGGACCAGCTGTTCGCCGTCGGGGACATCAAGCTCATTCCGGGAAGCACGGCTCCGAAGGGGTGGCTCCTGTGCAACGGAGCATCGGTCAGCACGACGACATACGCGGCGCTGTTCACCAGGATCGCCTACTCGTTCGGCGGCTCCGGAGCGAACTTCACCCTGCCCAGCATCACCGCTCCTTCGTCCGGAGGAACGACCAGCTACATCATCAAGGCGTCGGAGTACACGCCGTGAACGAGGAGGTCCTGATCGCGTTGGGCCGACTTGAGGGCAAGGTGGACGCGATGATGACGTCGCTTCGCCTACAGGAACAGGAGCTCAAGCGGATGGAGGAGCGTGTCCGCCATCTAGAACAAAGCAAGGCGTGGCTGCTCGGTGCGGCCGCGGTCATCTCGCTGATCGCGGGATTCGTTGTCAAGATGATTCCATTCAAGGGATGAACCATGAGAGTGATCGCACTAGGAAGCTTGAGTTCCGCCGCATCGACAGCGGCCGTGGCTCCGTACGATAAGTACATTGACGAGAAGGTCGGCGTGTTCCAGGTCGATTTCACCGGAGGATCCAGCGCGACCGTGGAGCTCCAGGGACGGCTGAACAGCCAGATTTCGTACACGACCATCGCCACGATCCTGGCCACGGACGCCGTGAAGGCCAAGTCGGTCGTGCTTGTGCCCGATATGCGTATGTCGATCACGACGTACAGTTCGGGCACGGCAACCGGGTATCTCGGCGTCTAGGAGGACACCATGCGGGTCATGCATTTCGGACAGATCGCCGCGAACAACACCGCAGGGACAGCCGTATTTCCCTTCGATAAGTACATTGACGAGAAGGTTGGGGTGTTCCAGGCCGAGTTCCAAGGCGCGGCCACGGCGACCATCCAGGGCCGGATGACGGCGGACGCCGCCTACACGGACATCGCCTCGATCACCAGCGCCGACGCCACGAAGATCAAGACCGTGGCGTTGATGCCGGACATGAGGATGTTCGTCAGCAGCTGGGTCGCAGGGAACGTGAACGTCTATCTGGGGGTGTGATGAATATGCTCCGGCTATTCCGAAGGCTGTATCTCGGCGCCGCAGGGCTTCTTGAGATGTCCGTGGCCGCCAGGCCCGTCAACGGCCTGTACGCCCAGGGAGATGCGGACCTGATCCCGGATCCCGCGGACTGGCTGAACATCTCGTACGCGCTGTCGTCGGGCCTCCCGGCCAGCAACGTCGTGCAGATCACGGGGATCACGGAACGCATCCTTCTCTCGATCTCATGGCCTGGCTCTTCTGGAACGGTCTACTACAAGGTGAGCACTTCCTCCTTCAGCGCCGGGGACTATGTAGTGAGCGGCGGCATTGGATGGACTTCGATCCTGACGGGCGGATCCCTGTACGTCGAGCCCAACCAGTACGTCGGTTTCACCCGGGATCAGAACAAGGTCAGCTCCGTCGTGATGACCGTCATCAACCGCAGCAACGGCGGCGCCGTCCTGGACACCTTCACTTCCTCAATCACATGAACACCGCACAGTCCATCCGCAGCGGCTACGAGACGTCCGGGGGGCTTTCCTTCGGGGTCGAGGCTCCGGTCAGCTCGGACATCCGCGGATCGGCTCCGGCGACAGAGGCACAGCCATGACCAATCCCGAACTACTCCAGCGCCTGCACGACCTGTTGACGCAGAACCTGATCGACAAGATCGAGGCAGGCGAGGCGACCGCGGCGGACCTGGGTGTCGCCCGGCAGCTGCTCAAGGACAACAACATCAACGCGCTCCCCAGTTCGGGAACTCCCATCCTGCGTCTTTCAGAAACCATGCCTTTCGAGAATGCCCAGGAAGCCGTCTAGGATTCGATTACAGACGTCCAAATCCGGACCCTCCGGATACCCATCTAAACGCACGGAACGCCTTGGCGGGCCATCGCCGTGGCTGGAACAATGAAGCAACCAGAAATCGACCCGCGGCTCAAGGACTTTCGGAACTTCCTGTGGCTGACCTGGCAGCACCTGGGCCTGCCGGAGCCCACCCCGATCCAGTACGACCTGGCGGCTTACCTACAGAACGGTCCCAAGCGGTGCGTCATCGAGGCGTTCCGCGGCGTCGGCAAGAGTTTCGTGACTTCGGCCTTCGTCATCCACCAGCTCCTGCTCGACCCGAGCAAGAACATCCTGGTGGTGTCGAGCTCGAAACAGCGGGCCGACGACTTCACCACGTTCACGCTCCGGATCATCGAGGGCATGGACATCCTGGCGCACCTACGGCCGCGCGAGGACCAGCGGAAGTCGAAGATCGCGTTCGACGTCGGCATGGCGCCCCCGAGCCAGAGCCCGAGCGTGGTCAGCAAGGGCATCACCAGCCAGATCACAGGCAGCCGCGCCGACCTGATCGTCGCGGATGACGTCGAGAGCGCGAACAACAGCCTGACCCAGATGATGCGGGACAAGCTGGCCGAAAGCGTCAAGGAGTTCGATGCGGTCCTCAAGCCGGACGGCCGCGTCGTCTACCTGGGGACCCCGCAGACCGAGGCATCGCTGTACGCGGCCCTGCCGGAGCGCGGCTACGAGGTCAGGATCTGGCCCGCCCGCTTCCCCGACGCCAAGCTGCGGGATGCGTACGGGACCAAGCTGGCCCCGATCATCGCCCAGAAGATCGACAAGGACCCGGCGCTGGTCGGGAAGCCCACGGATCCCCGTCGGTTCTCCGAGATCGACCTGATGGAGCGCGAGATGAGCTTCGGTCGCTCGGGTTTCTCGCTCCAGTTCATGCTGGACACGTCGCTGTCTGACCTGGACCGCTACCCGCTGCGCCTGTCGGACATCATCGTCACCGAATGCGACACCGACACGGCCCCGGAGAAGCTGGTCTGGGGCAAGGACAAGCCCTGCACGGACCTTCCCTGCGTCGGGCTGAACGGCGACCGCTGGTACAGGGCGGTGGCCGCCATCGACGCCAACGCCCCCAAGCCGTACAACGGCTCGGTCATGTCCATCGACCCCTCCGGCCGCGGTTCCGACGAGACGGCCTACGCGGTCGTGAAGATGCTCAACGGCTTCCTGCACGTCACCGAGGCCGGGGGCTTCCCAGGCGGCTACGAGGAGCGCACGATGAAGGAGCTGGTGGACATCGCCCGCCGGAACAAGGTCAACCACATCGTCGTGGAGTCCAACTTCGGTGACGGAATGTTCACCGAGCTCTTGAAGCCCCATCTCCGGGCAGGCCACAACTGCTTCATCGAGGAGGTCCGCCACTCGGTGCAGAAGGAGAAGCGGATCATCGACACCCTGGAGCCCGTGATGAACCAGCACAGGCTGGTGGTCGATTCCAGGGTCATCCAGCGCGACTACGAGTCGGCCAAGGCGACCGAGCGCGGCATCCACTACAGCCTGTTCTACCAGATCAGCCGCGTCGTCCGGGCCAAGGGCGCCCTGATCCACGACGACAGGCTCGACGCCCTGGCCATAGCCGTGGCCTACTGGACCGAGCAGATGGCCCAGGACGCCGACGAACGGATCAGCATGGCCCGTGCCGAGGCCCAGGACAGGTGGCTGCGGCGGTTCATGGAGGGACGTCTGATCGACAAGCCCGACGAACCAAGACCGGAATCCTGGATGGGCAAGAGATAGCAAAGAGATAGACAACAGAAAGCGACTACCTTACCAGTCACTTCCTAGGACGACGACCCCGACCTTCCCCTCCGGGAAAGACCAAGGAAGGGATATGTAGTGTCTCTATGGTAGACCTAGGATTACCTAGGATTACCTAGGTGTACCTAAACTCTTCTACAGACTGTAGATAAGACTTCTAAAGGTATCCCCGTGGTGTGGTTCCACAGTAATGAGGAACAAACCGGAGATAGCTGTAGATATCCAAGAGATAACCTTTGGGGGAGGGGGGGTTTCGTGGCGCAGAGTCTCAACATCATGGGTCTGGACGTCTCCGTCCATTTCGAGCCCATTTCTGAATCACAGGATGAGATGCTGTTCGGGTTCTGGCAGCAGGGCCCCGTCCCATCCATCACGATCAACTCCTCCTGTAGCGATGCGATCCAGGCCAGGACTCTTCTGCATGAAGTCCTAGAGGCGATAAACGACCTCAACGGCATCGGTCTACAGGAGGAGCAAATCAGGGCTCTGGAGACGGGGCTGGGAGACACCTTCTCCCGAAACCGAGATTTCTTCGCCGCGCTGCTTGCGCGCGTATAGACACCCCGCTAGGATGCAGTTCATCTTTTCCCCCAGGGCCCCGTCCCCCTCCCGTCCGATCCGGGAGGGGGGCAGCCTGGAGGAGCCAGGAGTCCCCCATGCCGTTCAAGAGCAAGGCCCAGAGGCGGTTCATGCACTCGCAGCACCCCGAGATTGCCGAGCGGTGGGAGAAGGAGACTCCGAAGGGCAAGCGGCTCCCCGAGAAGAAGAAGCCCGCCAAGAAGAAGTGATCGGGGTCCTGGAGGACCAATGGATCCGAAGGAATGGAAAGACTGGCAGTCCGTGCTTCACCACGCCACGGAGGACACCAACCTGTCCCTGGCCCTGCGGCAAGCGTGTAGGTCCGCGCTCGATGAGCTCACCGTAATCCGCGGCGACGTGACCCGCCTACAGGACAAGTGCTCCGAGCTGCGAATCGAGATCGCCGCGGTCCGGAAGATGAGCTGCTGCGGGGTGAAGCCGTGATCGACTACCTGTCCCAGCTGGCGGCCCTCACGTTCTTCCTCATCATCGGTGGCGTCCTGGGCTGGCTCATCTTCCCGCCGCGCAAGGGGCGCGAGGAAGAGCTCGTCGTCAACCTGGTCAACGGCAAGATTCTCCGCAAGGACTCGGCCATCGAGCGCCTGCTGGCCGATGCCCGCACCTTTGCGTCCTGCAACGAGCTTGAGCACGACGACCTGATCCCGTACCTGTGCGAGACGGTCGAGCAGCTGAAGCACCAGCGCGACAAGTACAAGGACCAGGTGCAGCTGCTGGTCCGGCAGCTGGACGAAGCCTTGAGCAAGGAGGCCGCCCGATGACCGCCGTGAAGCCCAAGAAGTCGCACCCGTGGGGTATGCGTAGCCAGGTCAAGCAGGAGCAGGCCAAGAAGGCCGCCAAGAAGGCCGGGAAGAAGTGAGCGGCGACCAGATCCTGCTGTTCGACGGCATGGGCCGAGCCTTTGTCGGAGCGGCAACGCATGGCCCCAGCACGACCCTGGCCGTCTACGACATGGAGAAGATGGTCAGGCTCCTGCGCCGCAGGGACCGCATGACCGACGAAGAGGCCCGGGAGTACCTGGACTTCAACACAATCGGCGCATGGATGGGACCCGGGACGCCCCTGGTCCTGCACAGGATGCCGCTGTCGCAGTTCCTGGAGGAGCAGAGACAATGACCGAGGACATCGTGACGCGGCTGCGTAACTGGGCTCCATGCTGGGCCCTCCATGACCACATCTCCATCGACTTGAATCAAGGCGCCGACGAGATTGAGCGGCTGCGGTCTACCGTGACCGACTGCCGCATTGAGATCGAACGCCTCACCGCCGAGCGCGACGAGGCGAACGCCAACGCGAAGCTGTACCGGGACGACCGGGACAGAATGTCCAAGCAGCTGCTGGAGGAGCAGAGACAATGACCGACGACATCAAGACCGAGATCGTCCAGCTCGACAACCGCTGGTTCCTGGTCATGTCCAGAACCATCCATAACCACGGCGATGTGCGGGTCCTCACGGACATCACCGACATCTACCAGTCGGGAGCCGAGGCCCTGCGTCCCCTGTTCGCCATCGCGTCCGAGGAGATTGCCAAGGCCCGCCAGGAAGCCGTCGAGCAGGCCAGGGCCGTCCATAACCCGCCGTCGCCCATCCAGTTCTACTTCAAGGCCGCGGTCAGCTGCATCGAGAACGGTCGGTGGAAGCTGGCCGAGGATTTCCTGGACAAGATGTACGGGGAGATCGTCCTGTGCCCGGGCGAGGACACCTTCGAGCAGATGCGGGCATGGCGGTCCGCCTGCAAGCAGCTCAACGAAGCCCGCAAGGACAAGGCAAAGTACAACTAGTGTCCCCACCTGGGGCTCAATCGTCGTAAATAGACGGCCGTACGCCGGGTGGGTCGGCGTCAAGAACAGGCCACAAGATCCCGTGCGTTGACCGGAGATGCGGGTGGAAGTCCCGCTTGAGCCCCAGATCCATTCTTTCCTCCAGGACGGCCCCGGCCCTAAACCAGCCGGGGCTGTCTTTCTCTGGATGGGTCCGGACCTTTGGGCAGAAAAATACGAAGGGGCATCTAAACGTTCGCGTTAGCCCGGATTCCCCCATGCCGGGGGCCCGGGCGCCCGTTCCCGCGCATTCGCGCGCGGCCACGCACGGCCACGCGTTCCGCGGCCACGCGTTCCGCGGCCACGCCCGGCCACGCCCGGCCCCGGGGCCGCGGGCCGTGCCCCGGACGACGGCGGACCACGGCCGGACCACGGGACCGCGATAGACTCCGAATCTAGCGGGCCACGTCGTGGCATCCTGCGGCCACGCACGGCCACGCACGGCCACGGCGGCCACGCACGGCCACGGCGGCCACGCACGGCCACGGCGGCCGCGGGCGACGTCGCTACCTTCCGCCGTCCCTCTGTGATTCCGTTTCTTGTGGGGCCGTGGTCCGCCGTGGCCGCCGTGGTCCGCCGTGGTCCGCCGTGGTCCGCCGTGGCCCGGCCGTGGTCCGCCGTGGCCCGGCCGTGGTCCGCCGTGGCCCGGCCGTGGTCCGCCGTGGTCCGCCGTGGTTCTCCACAAGCTCGAATATCGCGCGGCCTACTTGACCGGGGCCCGGCCCGCGACTAGATTGCGTCTAGCCGGGAACGGTCCCGGCCGAAGCTTGCCACGTCTAACCGTTTGGAGGATCGACACAATGGAACGTATCTACCGTATCGAAACGCAACACTCGCCCGGCAAGTCAACCGCGAAGGTGGACCGGGCCGCCCGCTACGCTCCGGAGCGTATCCGGGCCTACGTCGGGGCCGAACGGGCCGACGGCACGGCGCCCGCCACGCTTGTGGCCACGGACGGCCGCATCCTGTGCGCCATTCCGGCCGTGGTCCGTTCCGTCGGGACCGAATCGCCCACGGGCCCGGCCGCGTTCTACCTTCCGGCCGTCGTCGGGGCCCGTGCCGTCAAGAATAAACCACGGCGCCGCGACGTGGTCGCGAACGTCGGGGCCGCTACCGTGACCGTGGCCGAAACCGGGGCCGACATGGCCGCCACGGACAATACGGGCACGTTCCCCGCGTGGTCCAACATCGTCCCGAAACCGGACGGGGCTACGTCGGTTTCGGTCGCGTTCAATGTGGAGCTCTTGTGCAAGCTTGCCGATAGCCTGCGGGACGTCGGCCATGCGTCCGGGGATCCGCAGGTCCTGCGGTTGACGTTCACGCCGGACCGGAACGGGAACGCGGCTACGGCCGTGCTGGTCACGTCCGGCCCGAAGCCCGCCACGGTCCCGCCGGAGTGTGAACCGGACCACGCGCGGCCCGTCGGCATGATTATGCCCGTGCACGTTGACGGCACGGCCGAAGCGCATCGGCGCTACGTCGCGGAAGGGTTCGCATGGGCGGCCGGAATCGCACGGACGACGGGCGCGACCGAAACCGCATAGCGTTCCCTCCACAATCGAAACCACGCGCGGCCCCGGCATTGTCCGGGGCCGTTTCGTTTGCAGCGTGGCCCGTGCCCGTGCCGATGCTAGGGGCCGCCGTGGCCGCCGTGGCCGCCGTGGTCCGGCCGTGGTCCGGCCGTGGTCCGGCCGGGGCCGCCGTGGTCCGCCGTGGTCCGCCGCGGTCCGGCCGTGGTCCGGCCGGGGCCGCCGTGGTCCGCCGTGGTCCGCCGCG
>Ga0181343_1000138_pt1 | contig 34713 bp, 43 predicted proteins | sample Su13VDMLBSD_FD_130110 | JGI IMG/M metagenome (GOLD analysis project Ga0181343, IMG submission 130110) | Freshwater viral communities from Lake Michigan, USA - Su13.VD.MLB.S.D | ecosystem: Environmental > Aquatic > Freshwater > Lake | place: USA: Michigan | collected 2013-07-15
ACAGTGGAACAGATCCACCATCGTGCTCCTGCTGCATTCAGTGTGACCAAGTCAGACCGCTTGACAGACCGTTACGTATCACTCAACACCAGCGATGTGCTGCCCATCATGGCAGACTATGGCTACCTACCAACACAGGCTGCACAGAAACGTAGCCGCACTGCCAGCCCTCAACATGCTGCTCACATGTTGGCATTCAGCCGCACTGTTGACATCATCGAAGCTGGTGACATTCGTCCTGAAATTATCTTGTACAACTCTCACGATGGCACAGGGTCTGTGAAGCTCTATGCTGGTGCGTTCCGTTTCATCTGCTCCAATGGCATCGTGGCAGGTGATGGCTTTCAGTCTCGCATCTACCACAGCAGGGCATTGAATGGTTTTGAAGAGATGCTCCGCAACACAGTGGCTACATTGCCTGAGTTGATGGGCCGCATTGATACGATGCGTGGTGTGTCGTTGTCTGTTGGTCAAGTGCATGACATGGCAATTGCTGGTGTAGCTACCCGTTGGGATGACTACACAGGTCAAGAGCGTGGTGCTTATGCTGTGGCACAGACAGTCAAGGATGTGATGAGTGTGCGCCGCAATGGTGACGAAGGCTACGATGCTTGGACTGTGTTCAACCGCATTCAAGAAGGTGTGGTTCGTGGCAATGCAATGATTCGCTCCATCACTGAGTCACACCCTGAAGGCATCATGCGTAAGGCTCGACCAGTGTCTTCCATCAAGGAAGCTGTGCGTATCAACACCGCATTGTGGAACATTGCAGACGAGTTTGTGACAGCGTAATTGTTGATGGCCTTGACCGCTATGGGGTTCTTTTTGATGAACAATCGGTGACAGCATGGAGAGACATGCCGCATCAAGGAAGCGTAGCCCTTGGGTAATTCGGTAGCTACCAAAATGCTACGCTGGATAACGTAACCAGCAACATCAATAACATCATCTAACATTACACATGTTAGTATGCACAGGGAATGTTACATGCAAAAAGACAACGCAATTGGTATGTTCATGGGTTTGTTTATCGGTGATGCACTCGGCGCACCGTTGGAATTCATACCAACATTAGATGTACCGTACACAACTGACATGGTGGGTGGTGGTGTACACAAGACAGCACCGGGAGAGTGGACAGACGATGGTGCTATGGCGGTATGCATTGCTGATGCTTACATCAAGCACAAACGGATTGAACCATCCATCATCATGCAAAACTTCAAGCGATGGAGAAACAATGGAACATTCGGTACTCGTGATTATTGTTTTGATATTGGAACTACTACTGCTGAAGCGCTGAGTGCTTCGTCTAACAATCGTCCCTATGGTGGCTCAGCAAACGCTATGGCTTCGGGTAATGGTTCGATTATGAGAGCCGCACCAACCATCCTTACCAATCACAACAACCTTGGTAAGTGTATTGGTCACAGTGTTGCCACTGCGTTGTTGACACATGGTAATGCCGACACCATCGACTACATGTCTGCGTTTGCTCATGAGATGTATGTAGGTAAGATGCTGCCTGAGTATGCAATGCTGCGTCAGTGGACGACAACACGACCAGATAATGGTGGCGGTTCAATCATGTATGCTTACACCAATGCGTGGAAATACACCATGCGTAATGGCAACTTTGAAGATGCACTGGTTGGTGTTGTCAATCTTGGACATGACGCTGACACAGTTGGTGCTGTCACTGGTATGGTTGCTGGTAGGTTGTATGGGTATGATGCCATCCCTAAACGATGGCTCGACAAACTGGTACAGCATGACGAGTTGTTAGCCATTGCAAACAAACTGTACGATATGGGTAACAAATAATAGTGGATGAACGACAACATGCATTATTCCCAAGCTTACACCCGACAAACAAGGAGAAACACATGAGCCGCGAAGCAATGAAGCTGGCGCTGGAGGCGTTGGAGTACATAAGAAACATTGACACTGAGGTTGCATCACAAATCAAATATGGGAACGCTGCACAAATTATTGAAGCTGCACTGGCAGAGCAGCCAGCACAGCAAGAGCCTGTAGCAAAGCACTACGTAGACGGCGGTCATCTTGTTTATCCCACAGCACAGCGCCCTTGGGTTGGGCTGACGCATGAGGATATAGTAATCATTCTGAACAACGACTACGGAGGAAGTCGAGCCGACTGCATCCGATCAGCCGAAGCAATACTTAAGGAGAAGAACACATGAAGATCAAGCAATGCCCATGTTGTTTGAAGAACAGATATAACAACAGTCCAATGACATACACATGGTGGCATGTCATGGGTCACGGATACATGTGCTGGCACTGCTATGACAGACTTAAAGGAAAGAAATGAAAACCGTAATTGAAATGGCAAGGGAAGCAGGTTGGCTGGAGGAGGTTGGTAACGAGCTTCCCTGCACTGGAAGCATGAACCTCGACCGCTTTACCGAGCTTGTCCGTGCTGACGAGCGTGAGGCACTTGTTGAAAGCATTGATTGGACTGCATTGATGCGCCAAGGCGGGTTAGTCACATGGGGTGACGCTGAAGAACTTGGCGACCGTGTAGTTGCCGCCATCCGCGCAAGGAGCAACACATGAAACTAGCCCGTTACATGACCATCGTTGACCGCAACGGTGTCATCAGCTACCGATACAACCCACCCGCTGACGCTGTTGAAGCTGGCGTTGTCAAGCGTGAAAGTCTTGGCACTGGTCTAGTCGATGCCATCAACAAAGCCAATGAGTACAACGATGTGTTGGACAACTGGCGCAAGGAACATCGCTACCTGAAAAACTTGACAACCAAGAGTACAGTGATCGACCTAGTCAAGAGCTACATCAACTCCATCGACTACGCCAAGCTGTCAGTTAAGAGCAAGGAAGACTATCGCTACTACCTCAAGCGTTGGGCAGGTGACAAAGCAACACACACTACGCTGTATGCCAGCAGGCTGCAAGACCTGACAACACCAGCCATGCAGCGCATCTACGACTTACATGCTGCACACAGTGTTAGCTTGGCTAGTCATGTGCTGGCTGTGTATAGGCTGTTGTTTAGCTATGCCATTCGCAATGGCTTCACCACCTTCAACCCCTTCACTGCTGTGAAGAAACAAACAAGCAAGCCACGGCGTGTGACATGGGAGCGTGAACACATCAAAGCTTTCATGACTGTGGCGTTCAGCAAGTTTGAAACACGTAGCTTAGGACTGTTGATTTATACAGCATACTGTGCAGCACAACGTCTTGGTGACATGCGTCTGTTGACATGGGACAGCTACGATGTTGACACTGGTACGTTGTCGCTGACACAGAGCAAGCGCAGGGCGAGGGTGTCTATCCCGCTGCCTCAAGACCTGCAACAAATGTTGAAGCAACAACATGCTGAGCTAGGCTGGCAGCAGTATGTCTTTCCTACACAACGCACTGTTGCTGGCACACTACAGCCATACAGTTTGCAGGGCTTGGCTAAGGCTGGCAGGGTTATAATGGAACAGGCTCAGTTGCCTGAAGATTTACAACTCATGGACTTGCGCCGCACTGCTGTGACAGAGATGGTGATGGCTGGTGTAGCAACCACCAACATCATGAGTTTGACAGGTCATGCAACACCATCAAGCCTAACACCATACATCAGGCACACACTAAAGAGTGCAACGGTGGCACAGGACATGAGAGACTTACAACCAATGTTTAACTAAGGAAGAAAATGAACAACGTCAAACTTGTATGGAGCACCCCCGATACAGACAATCACTTAGCCTACATTGCAAGGGTCAGCAACCCCACCAACCAAGACAACCCAAGCAAGGAAGGATTGTTCAAGTACATGATGCGTGAAGGGCATGTCAGTCCTTTTGAGATGGCACATGCCTGTCTTGAGATCAATGTAACCCGTGACATTGGTCGTCAGATCTTACGTCATCGCAGCTTCAGCTTTCAAGAATTCTCGCAAAGATATGCTGACGCTACACAACTTGGTGACTTCACCACCCGTGAGTGCCGCTTGCAAGACAACAAGAACCGTCAGAACTCTTTAGAGACAGACGACTTTGACTTGATAGTGTGGTGGGCAGCAGCACAGGGTAGGATGACCAATGAAGCTACGTATCTGTACAGCGAAGCACTAAGTCGTGGCATTGCTAAAGAACAAGCTCGTGCTCTGCTGCCTGAAGGCTTGACCATGTCTCGCATGTACATGGTGGGTAGTTATCGTAGTTGGATACACTATCTGAACAGTCGTCTACATATAACAACACAGAAGGAACATCGTGAGGTGGCACAGATGGTGTTGAATGTGTTGCGTACTACAGCACCAATGACAATGAATGTATTTTTTCCAAAGGAACCATCATGACCTGTACTTGCAATCAACATAGCCCATTCTTGTGGGCACAACACCCACGACCATCCATCTTCGCTGATGACATTTCCTTCAAGGCTAAACAGTCTGCGAAGACAGCGTCACAGATTGCGACAGAGGTGGTGGCACGTAAACGTAAAGACAACATCCATCATGGCACTGTGTATGGACTAGCAAAGGAACGTGAAGATGCTGTCATTCGTAGCAGACTCATGCATATTTATTCAAAGGCAGGTGTGAAATGAAAGTTTTTATTGGACCCTATAACGATGACGGTAGCTCTCGACAAGAGGATGTGATGATAGACAGGTGGGATGTCTACAACGCCGACCACACCATTGCCCTCATTGCTGCACCGCTGCTGCAACAACTCAAGCTGACCAAGAGTGGTTCAGGTGTGGTGGACGATGAAGACGTACCTGAAGAGTTGCGTAGCACGTCAGCACCACCGAAGGAAAACGAATGGGGCATTGACGACAACTTCCACAAGCGTTGGGGGTGGGTGCTGGACGAGATGATATGGGCGTTGACAGAACACATTGATCCTGTTGGTGATGATAAGTTCTTTGACCACAGTGAAGTGGATGAAGAAGCTAACATCATGGAACAGATTGATAAGATCAAGTGTGACCTTGAAGGCTTGGATGCCTACAACGCACGTAAGCGACGAGGCTTTGAGTTGTTCGGTAAATACTTTCAGCAATTGTGGGACTAACAATGGAACGCTGCAAATTTAAACAGGGTAAGTTTAACTGCGGAAGCTATGCATTCAACCTTTACAAAGAAGGCATTGACCAAGGCGACTTCTGTGACCACCACTACTGGCAAGACCAAGCAATGAAAGCCCGTGCTGGTGAGCGTGAGGCTTGCGCGAAAGCTGCTGACGATCAATGGGTGCGCGACCCGACTGTCTCAGGCGGGGAAGCCATCAGAGCAAGGAGCAACACATGAACATTGAACAAGTCATTGTTGCATCCACAGGTATAGGCTACCTAGTCGTTGGTGTTCTTCAATGGAGCAAGGGTGAACTGAGCAACGGTATGATATGGACAGGCTATGCCTTTGCTCAAATCGGATTGTGGCTTAACATCAAATAGCTATGGCATTCATTCGTACACATGTTAGTTGTGAACACTGCGGCTCCAGTGATGGAGCCAGCATCAACGATGATCACTCCACCTACTGCTTCGTGTGTAGCACACACACACCAGCAACCGAAACCACCATCATCATCAAAGACATTATGCAAAACAAAATCAGAGAAGAGATAGATTTGTCGTTCATCAAAGCAATGAACAACGGCAATGCTGTCTCGGTCAGTGAACGCCGCATCACCAAGAGTACGATGGAGAAGTATGGTGTTGTTCGTGAGAGCAACAATCTCTACTTCCCCTACTATGACAAGGACAGTCAGCTTGTTGCAGCCAAGGTTAGACCTGTGACAGAGAAGAAGTTTTCTACTGCTGGAGATTGGACCAAGGGTACATTGTTTGGACAGAACCTATACCCCTCTGGTGGTAAGTACATCACCATCACTGAAGGTGAGTTCGATGCGCTGGCTGCGTTCCAGATGACAGGTAGTAAGTGGCCTGTAGTGTCTGTGCGTAACGGTGCAGGCTCTGCCTTGAAAGATTGCAAGGCACAGTATGAATATCTGAACAGCTTTGAAACCATCGTTGTCAACTTTGATGGTGATGAACCGGGTAGGAAAGCTGCTAAAGAAGTTGCTGAGTTGTTCGGTAATAAGTGCAAGTTGTTCAAGCCTCTGCCTGATATGAAGGATGCTTGTGACTGGCTCAGCGAAAGTAAGGAAGCTCAGTATGTTAGTCGTTGGTGGGCCAGCGAACCCTTTGTACCAGACGGCATTGTCTCTGGTAGCACACTGTGGGATATGGTGTCAGAACCTATGGCACCTGCCGATTGCAAGTATCCTTGGGCTGGATTGAACGAACTAACCTACGGCATCAGGCTTGGTGAACTTGTCACTGTCACTGCTGGTAGTGGATTGGGTAAGTCTCAAGTGTTGCGTGAGTTGGTGTGGCATCTGATCAAGAACACTGACGACAACATTGGTCTGATGTTCCTTGAGGAGAGTGTGCGTAAGACAGCATTGTCGATGATGTCACTGGCTGCTAACGTACCATTGCATTTGCCCGACACTACCGTGACCGAGGACGACAGGAAGATTGCTTTCGACAACACACTTGGCACTGGTCGCCTGTATCTGTTCGACCACTTCGGCTCGACGAGCATTGAGAACATCGTCAACCGTGTGCGCTATCTGGCAAAGGGTATGTCATGTAAGTACGTGTTCCTTGACCACTTGTCCATCATCATCTCAAGTCAAGAGAGTGGTGACGAACGTAAAGCATTGGACGAGGTGATGACCAAGCTGCGTATGCTGGTGCAAGAAACCAACATTGCTTTGATATTGGTTAGCCACTTGAAACGTCCAAGCGACAAAGGCCATGAAGAAGGTGCAGCAACATCGCTTGCACAACTGCGTGGCTCTGCATCTATTGCACAGCTTAGTGACATGGTGATTGGTCTTGAACGTAATGGTCAGGCTGAAGACTTGGTTGAGCGCAACACCACCCGTGTGCGTGTGTTGAAGAATAGATACAGTGGTGTCACTGGTCCAGCATGTAGCTTGCTCTACAACAAAGAGACAGGTAGAATGTTTGAGATTGAAGACGAACCCCAAAGAGATGTTTTATGAATGACGTAGAACGATATTGGGAAGCCATTAGAAAGAAGTGGCCTACCCCCACACCAAGCTATCACGAGCTTGACCCAATGGAACAGATGATGTTGGTACAAAGTATCAACATTGTGTTACAAATCTTAAACAACCGGAGAGCGTAATGAAAACCTACAAAGAACTTGAACGTGAAGCCTACATAGCAGGCAACACAGAACTTGCAAAGCTCTATGCGAAGCTTGCCGATTCTATGCGTAAGTTAGCGGAGGCTCCCTATGAGTGATGGAGGCAAAGGCTCAACACAGCGACCACGTTCTGTAGCCGATGAAGAATGGGCTAGTCGATGGGATGCCATCTTCGGTAGAGATAAACAACCCGAACAACCTAAGAAGGACGATGATGACGATATGGCTAAGCCGAACGCTGATAGAGGGTGACTTCTTAAAGGTCTGTACCACCGAAGCAGACTACCATCGCACGTTGAGATATTTGAAAGTGCCAATATCAGAGTGGGATAAGTGGCTCATCTCTGAATCATTGGCAACAACACACTACTTCAATACCCCTAAAGGGAACAGGGTTACTATTGTTTGTATCCCTGTTACTCCTGATGTAGACGGTATTGATGTTGCAACATTGTTAGTACATGAAGCTGTACATGTGGTGCAAGAATACTTCAGGTTCATTGGTGAAGAAAATCCCGGTAATGAGATTGAAGCATACGCTATTCAGAACGTGAGTGCTTCGTTGATGAGAGCGTACCGTGATAAACTATTTCCTAAAGTCAAGGACAAGAAAGATGGATTACATTTGGGACATAGAGACATACAAGACAGCGTTCACGTTCTCAGCGATCAGTGCTGACGAGTCGCATGTTGTGTCGTTTGAATGTTCACACCGGAAGAACGAAGCTGACAAACTGTTTAGTTTTCTCGGGGAACTCAAGCGTAAGAAGCACAGGATGGTGGGATACAACAACATAGGCTTTGACTATCCTGTGCTGCACGATCTCATATCTGTGTCTGAGAAGGCACTCACTGTGTCGGGCAAGGCTGTGGCTACACGGGTGTACAAGAAGGCACAGAGCATCATCGGTAGTGATGATCGGTTTGGGCACATCATCCATGACAGGTCACAGTATGTGCAGCAGATTGACCTGTACAAAATCATGCACTTCGATAACCCTGCACGAGCTACATCGTTGAAGGCACTTGAGTTCAACATGAAAGCTGACAGCATTGTTGACCTACCCTACGATCCTCACTCTGACCTGACAGATGACCAGATAGATGTGTTGTTAAAATACAACATGCACGATGTGAAGATGACGTTGTTGTTCTACAAAGAATGCTTAGCCTCAATCAACTTCCGTGAAGAGTTGTCGGTTAAGTATGACCGGAACTTCCTCAACCACAACGATACGAAGATCGGTAAAGACTACTTCATCATGCGTCTTGAAGAAGACATGCCGGGTAGTTGCTATCGTATTGGTAAGAAGGGTGAACGTCATCTGAACCAGACCAAGCGCAGCGTCATCAACATCAAAGACTGCCTGTTCAACTACTACGACTTCAAGCGTCCTGAGTTTCAGCTTGTGTTGGATTGGTTTGCGTCACAGTCTTTGACAGAAACAAAGGGTGCGTTGTCTGACATTGAAGAGAGCGATCTCGGTGACTTAGCTGCCTATGCTGAGATGGTGACGAAGCGTCAGAAGTGGTTCAACAAACCAAGCGACGAGGTTGTTGCTGGCTTCAAAGCTTTGCATCCATTAGGGTGGGTGTCAGAGGAGGAGTTGAAGGCTAAGAAGAAGGGCGAGAAGCAGTACAGCTATTGGAAGAACTGGAGAGTTGCTACCAACTTGAACGTTACAATCGGTGGCTTCCGTTTCGACTTTGGCACTGGTGGTATTCACGGATCTGTTGAGTCACAGATTGTTAGTGATGATGATGAGTACATGATTATTGATGCTGACGTTGCGTCCATGTATCCCAACATTGCCATTGCCAACCGTGTCTATCCTGAGCATTTGTCTGAGAAGTTCTGTGACATTTATCAGGACGTGTACGAACAGCGTAAAAGCTATGCCAAGAACACAGCAGAAAACGCCATGCTGAAGCTTGCGTTGAACGGTGTGTATGGGGATAGCAACAACAAGTACAGCCCCTTCTACGACCCGCAATACACGATGACGATCACCATCAATGGTCAGCTATCGTTGTGTCTGTTGGCTGATAAGCTGATGGACATTGAAGGCTTGTCCATTATTCAGGTCAACACTGACGGTATCACTGTGAAGCTGCCTCGTCGGAAGGTTACAGAATATGAAACCATTTGTGCAGTGTGGCAGAAACAAGTTGGTTTGCAGCTTGAGTATGCATACTATTCCAAGATGATTATACGTGACGTTAATAACTATATCGCAGTGTATACTGATGGTAAAGTAAAACGTAAGGGTGCTTATCAATACGAAGGACTTGGCTGGCATCAAGACCAAGGTGGTCTGGTCATACCAAAAGCTGCTGAAGCTGCGATGCTTCACGGTATCCCTGTTGATGTATATATCAAGGGTCACAAGAACAAGTATGACTTCATGCTCAGGGTGAAGGTGCCTCGTAGCAGTAAGCTTGTGATGGTGATGGGTGGCTGCGTTGAAGTGCAACAACAAAACATGTGCAGGTTCTACGCTTGCACTGCTGGTGGAGAGTTGGTCAAGGTGATGCCACCACTCAAGGATGAGGCTGAACCAAGGCGCATATCGGTTGGTGAAGGCTACGGTATGTGGACATGTAATGACATCAATGACTTCACATGGAAAGACATTGACTACCAATACTACATTGACGCTGCTAAAAAGCTGGTGATACAATAGGTCTAGCGACCTGAAGAATATAGGAAGCTGACCCCTATTGAATTGGTCAGCATTTAAATCAAAGGAAACTCAAATGAGTGATAAGTTGAAACTGAAAGCCGATGTATATTGGGCTGCATTGAACCGTAAAAACGAAATGGCTGATGCATACACAGTTGATCTGTGTAACCTGTCCGACAAGGCAGTGGCTGCATTGGAAGACATGGGCATCTCTGTGCAAGAAAACCTTGAGAAGAAGCCTGAGCAGGGTAAGTACATCACCTGTAAGAGTCAGCGTCCCATCAAAGCTTTCGATACTGACAACGAAGAAATCGTTGAAGACGTTGGTAACGGCAGCAAGGCAATCTGCATGATTGGCAGCTACGCTTGGACATACAAGAACAAGAAAGGTGTTAGCCCTTCGTTGGCTAAGTTGGTCATCACTGACTTGGTTGAGTACGTAGGCGGTGGCAACATCTCTGCTGACGACGAAGACGTGCTGTAAATGATAGCGTTGCTGGACAGCGATATATATGCGTATCGCGCAGCAGCCGCATGTGAGAACGAGGATGAGCTACAGGCTGTCAGGTCTGTAGACTCTCTCATCATCAACACTCTCATGTGTGGTGTAGACAAGTGTGGTTATGTTGATTCATGGAAGCTCTTCCTCACAGGCAAGGGCAACTTCAGAAACGACATAGCTGTCACAGCCCCCTACAAAGGCAACAGAGCAGACAAGGTGAAGCCTAAGCATTTGGCAGCACTGCGTAAACATCTGATACAAGAGTGGAAGGCTGACATGTCTGACGGTCAAGAAGCCGATGACTCCATTGCCATTGAAGCTACAAAGCTTGGTGACGATGGAGTCATTGTTTCATTGGACAAAGACTTGGATCAAGTGGCAGGATGGCACTACAACTTCGTCAAGAGAGAAGCCTACTACATCACTGAGAATGTAGGACTTCTGAGGTTGTACATGCAAATCTTGACAGGCGATGCTGCTGATAACATCATAGGTATTCGGGGCGTTGGCAACATCAAAGCTAAGAAGATGTTGGAAGAGGCAACGAATGAGGCAGAGTTGTTTCAACGCTGTGTTGAAGCCTATGATGGTAATGAAGATAGGGTTGTTGAGAACGCCCATCTACTTTTCTTACGTAGACATGAAGGACAAACATGGATTCCCCCCTCAAAAAGAATGACGTAGCTTTAGTGCTACGACCCATCATTACTGATGGTGTTGAATGGGATGGTAGCTTTCAATTGATGGTGACAATGGCTGGTCCTGTAGACCTTGACGAAGAACACATGAAGAGTCTGCTCACCGTTGCCAGCTACCTTGCTGCTGCTGTTCCCTTGATGGAAGAGAGCGCCAAGTTCACTGAGCTACTTAGAGACAGAGCAGAAAAACTTGTGGGACAGGTATTGATCGGTGATGGTATGTCTCCCTTGCTCACCAAGAACACCAAGTGTGAGGGAGGTGTGCAATGAAGAACACATGTGATAGTTGTATCTACCGTGACGTTGACGGCGATAAATCACCATGCGATACTTGCTGCGCTCCTAAAAGCAACTGGACTGCTAGACCAGACTATGTAGCGTTTACTAAGACCACTGCTGGTGTCAAATACGACAACGGTAAACCGCAATGGTCTTTACTACCCTTCAGGGCACTGACACAGGTTGTTGAAGTGCTTACCTACGGTGCGAAGAAGTATGCCCCTGATAATTGGAAGAAGGTGCCTGATGCTCGTCGTCGATACATTGATGCAGGCTTTCGTCATCTCACTGCCTACACCACTGGTGAAACAAACGATCCAGAAACGGGTAAGCATCACCTTGCCCATGCCATTTGTTGTATGCTCTACCTTGTAGCATTTGATTTAGGAGAACACAATGACAAAAGTAACCGTGACATTTGAAGCTGAAATTGATGTTGACGATTTGGGTGCTGAGTATTCCAACGAAGACTACCTAGTTGACACTGTCAAAGAACATATCATCTATGCCATGAGTAGGCTTGATGCTGACATTACATTTAACAAGGTTGATGTGGAAGGACTGCAATGAAACTAACAATCACTGATGCTGAGAACGGCTTTGTTGTAGCGGTGGAAGAGAACGAAGACAGCACCTTCTACTTCGTTGCGTTGGATGTTGATGATGTATGCGGCATTGTGCAGAACATCTTAATTGATCCTGCTAATATGTTGGACATGACCAACATTGCCTTTGAAGCTGTACCAAGTGACAGATAAGAAACGCAATGGTGGTGAGTGGACAGAGGCACGATTCAAATCTTTCGTGACCTCTGCCCTACGTGCGGCATCACGACGATGGCCTCCGAAGTACAAAGCTTTGAAGGAAGCCTTTGTTGGTAGGAAGGTTAATGCAAAGACTGGTAAGATGGCAATGCATTACAACTGTGCTGTTTGTCAGAAACTCTATGTTGCTTCTGACGTGCAGGTTGATCACATCAAACCGGTGGTAGATCCTAAGAAGGGGTTTATCAGTTGGGATGATTTCATCAACCGCATCTTCTGTGAGATAGAGAATCTGCAAGTCATGTGTCGCAGTTGCCACAGTGTGAAAACACAGGCTGAGAAAAAGGAGAGAACAATTGCTAAGATGCACAAAGTGTCAGATGGAGAAGCAGCCGGAGCAGATGTCAAAAGACGCAAGAAGGCAGCAGGGTCTAAGTAGCTGGTGCAAAGACTGTCGTAAACAGTCATCACGAGGTTGGTCAAAAGCCAACCCTGAAAAAGTTAAAGAGACTAAACGGAATGCTCGAAAGAAAGAAGGGTATCAATCTTTATCTAGAGGCTACATCCTGAATCATAGATACGGGATTACTCTGGATGGTTACGATACTTTACTTGAAGAACAAGACGGGTGCTGTGCTGTGTGTAATGTTAAGCAGTCTGATAAATCCTATCACTTCCATGTGGATCATTGCCACACTACAGGGGTGGTGCGAGGTCTTCTTTGTTCACCATGTAATGTGTTTCTTGGTGTCATTAAAGACGACACTGATGCTCTTAAAAGGGCAATAAATTATCTTGAAAGGTAAAAGAAATGACAATTCAAATCACTATTGAATGTGAAAACAACGATGAAGCCATGATGTATCTCAGCGCTGTTTCATACCACAATCTAATCAGTGACTTCTGCAATCAAGTACGACTTGCAAAAAAACATGACGGCGATGTGTTAAAAGTTTTTGACACTTTCGAGTCTGATTTTTACAATGCAGTTGAACATCACACTGGACCATATTAAGGAACTCAAATGAATATCACAATTGAATGCATCAAAGAAAACGAAGACGGCTCGGCAGATTGCACTGTCAATCTTGATGATGAAGCCAAAGACTTTCTAATTCGATACGCCCTTGTTGCCTGTCTCACTGAAGCAATTGAGAAGGGCAAGTCGTTCACACCAATCGAAGGAGAACAATGATGTTGTTATCTTTAATGACTGTGCTGTTTGTTGGTTTAAAACTGACAGGCTTCATCGACTGGAGTTGGTGGCTTGTTGTAGCTCCAACAATTGTACATGCTTCAGTTCTTATTTTGTTCGTAGTTGCAGCAGCAACGTTTGGTATAAAGGTAAGGACGATTAAATGAACATTGATACATATCAAACAGAAGCTATGAAGCTTCGACTGCCTACAGCAGACCGTGAGTATGCTCTATTGAACTTGGTAGCTGAAGCTGGTGAAGTGGCAGGTAAGGCTGCTAAGCTGCGCCGAGATGGGGGCGATATTGAAGAATACAATATGCACATCAAGAAAGAACTTGGTGATGTGATGTGGCAGGTTGCTGCTGTTGCCAAGGACCACGGATTCACCATGTCCGAAATATGTATTCACAATTTGCAAAAACTGTGGGGCAGAAAAGACAATGGTACTTTACAGGGCAGTGGTGATCTTCGTTAAGTGTTATAACTTCTACCCCTCCCTCACATAAGCAGCTTCGGCTGCTTTCTTTTCCTCTTAACACAAAGGTATTACCCCATGACATTCAAGGTTGAAGTTGACCTGTCCCGTGACGCATTGTTCGATGAACTTGGACTACAGCGTCTTAAAGAAAGCTACATGAAAGATGATGAACACTCTCCTCAAGAACGATTCGCATTCGTATCTGCATCGTTTGCAAGCAATCAAGAACATGCTCAGCGACTGTATGACTACTCTAGTAAACATTGGCTCAGCTATTCTACTCCTATCTTATCTTTTGGCCGTTCTAAGCGCGGGTTGCCTATTAGCTGTTTTCTTAATTATATGGATGATAGTGCAGAAGGTTTGGTCGATAATCTTTCGGAGACAAACTGGCTCTCTATGATGGGTGGTGGTGTTGGTGTTCACGTTGGTATCCGCAACAGCGACGACAAGTCCACTGGTGTTATGCCTCACTTGAAAATCTATGACGCTAGTTCGTTAGCCTACCGCCAAGGGCGCACACGCCGTGGAAGCTATGCTGCCTACCTTAGCATCAACCATCCTGACATCATTCAGTTTCTGGAGATGCGCAAACCTACTGGTGATCAGAACGTTCGCACCTTGAACATGCATCACGGCATCAACATATCTGACGAGTTCATGAACATCATTGAGCGCTGCATGAAAGATGATGACGCTGACGACAGTTTCAACCTGATTAACCCCGCCAATGGTGAAGTGGTTGAGACAGTGTCAGCCAAGTATCTGTGGCAAAAGATTCTTGAGTTGCGTATGCAGACAGGTGAACCCTACCTCATCTTCATTGACACAGCCAACAAAGCTATGCCATCATGGTTGAAAGACAAAGGCTTCACCATCAACGGCAGCAATCTCTGCACTGAAATATTCTTGCCAACAAACGAGAAACGTACAGCCGTGTGCTGCTTGTCTTCATTGAATCTGGAATACTATGACGAATGGAAAAAGGACAAACAGTTTATCCTTGATGTTATGGAGATGCTGGACAACGTGCTGCAATACTTTATTGACAATGCACCAGATACTATTGCCCGTGCTCGTGCCAGCGCTATGATGGAGCGTAGCATTGGTATTGGTACACTAGGCTTCCATGCTTTCTTGCAGAAGAAGGGCGTTGCCATTGATGGTGTATTAGCCAAGAGTTACAACAATGAAATCTTCAAACACATTCACAACCAATGCACGATTGGTGATGCTATTTTGGTTACATCACGTGGTGAGTGCCCTGATGCACATCTCAGTGGTATTCGTCGTCGCTTCAGTCATTGGACTGCTATTGCACCTAACGCAAGCAGCAGCCTAATCATGGGCAACACAAGCCCTTCTGTTGAACCCTACCGTGCCAACGTGTTCCGTCAGGATACATTGTCTGGTGCATTCGTATACAAGAACCGCTTCCTCAAAGCTGAGCTTGCTAAGATTGGTATGGATGACGACGACACATGGGCATCCATCATTGCCAACGATGGTTCTGTACAGCACTTGAACATCCCTGATCAACTCAAGGAAGTGTACAAGACAGCAATGGAGATTGATCAGCGCTGGTTGATTGAGCTTGCATCAGATCGTCAGAGGTACATTGATCAGGGACAGAGTGTGAATCTGTTCTTCCCTGCTAACGTGTCTGTGAAGTATCTGCACAGCGTTCACTTCCTTGCATGGAAGAGTGGACTCAAGAGCCTGTACTATCTTCGTAGTGAGAAAGTGAAGAAGGCAGATAAGGTTGGTGCGCAGATTAAACGTCAGCGTATCGAAGACGAAATTGATTTGAAACAAATTGCAGATGGTGACACCTGCTTAGCTTGCGAAGGATGAATATGACAAAAACTAAAGCCGACATTACACAAGAACGCACCATCTTCAAACCGTTCAAGTTTCCTTGGGCTTATGACGCATGGCTGCAACACGAACAGTCTCATTGGCTGCACACTGAAGTGCCTATGTCAGAGGACGTTAAAGACTACAAGAAACTGAACAAGGATGAACAGGAGTTTCTGACAAAGATCTTGCGCTTCTTTGTACAAGGTGACTTGGACATTGGCAGTGGCTACCATGACCATTACATTCCTTTGTTCCGTCAACCGGAAGTGCGAATGATGATGAGTGGGTTTGCTGCCCGTGAAGCTTTGCACGTTGCAGCCTATGCTCACTTGATTGAAACATTGGGGTTGCCCGAGTCAACCTACAATGAGTTCTTGCAATATGCTGAGATGCTTGAGAAGCATGACTACCTGCAACGACTCAACACAGCACCAGTGGCTGAGAAGATTGCTGTCATCTCTGCCTTCGGTGAAGGTATGCAATTGTTCTCCAGCTTTGTTATGTTGCTCAACTTCGCACGTAACGGTAAGCTGAAGGGGCTTGGTCAAATCATTAGCTGGTCCATCCTTGACGAGACTATGCACGCTGAAGGAATGATAAAGGTCTATCGTGAATATGTTAAACACCATCAAGATGAAACAACACCTGAACAGATTAAAGAGATTGCTAAGGAGATGGTTGCTCTTGAGGACCAGTTCATTGATCTTGCTTTTGGTATGGTGGAAGTTGAGAAACTTACCAAAGAAGAAGTGAAAGAGTACATCCGTTACATTGCAGATCGTCGCCTCATCTCTATGGGTATGAAGGGCATCTACAAGATTAAGAAGAATCCTTTACCGTGGGTCGATGGGATGCTCGGTACATCACACACCAACTTCTTTGAGCAGAAGGTTACAGACTACAGCAAGGGTGCTCAGACTGGTACATGGGACGATGTGTGGGGTAAGGCAGCATGAGACACTTCATTGTAAGCTATAATAGCCAAAACAATATGTTTAAGGGTGTAATGCACGTCGAAGCAATGACCATCTCTGAAGCACAAGATAAGTTTCTGAACTGGCTCATCAAACAACAAAGCTATGCACATCTTTATCAACTCTCGTTTGAGTTTGTAGAGATCGGCGCTAGTCTGTAATTTAAAAGGATAGTATGTTAATCATCGAACTGCGACAAGGCATTGGTCTTGACATTGAATTCAACCAAGACATCTGTCACATCGCTGACACTGATGAAATTGAGAACGGTTTGTTTGCCTTTGTCGGCATCATCATCCTGTTGCCATTCATCAAGATATATATTGGTGATATGAATTTGATCGGTGGTAAGAAGTGATTGAGGTTGTTGTTACAGGCGACATGCTCGTCACTGCCAGAGACAAAGCGGCAGAGATGGGTAAGCTGCGCAATAGCATTACCAACGGGGCTGGCAATATTGCTGGTTTTATAGGTGAGGCCATCGCTAAAGAAGTCATGGGTGGTGTGCTTGTCAACACCTATGACTATGACCTCATTCTGTGCAACGGTAAGACAGTGGATGTGAAGACTAAGCAGACCTCTGTCAAACCATTAGACACCTATGAGTGCTCTATTGCTGGACTGAACACAACCCAAGAGTGTGACTACTATGCTTTCGTGCGAGTCAAGAACGACTTCTCTGTAGGCTGGTTCTTGGGTGTGTACAAAAAACAACAGTATATGATTGACAGTGTATTCATGAAGAAGGGTACAATAGATACCAGCAACGGCTACACTGTGAAGTCAGATTGCTACAACCTCAAAATCAACCAACTGAAAGGACATACATATGTCAACGAATAAAGCCACCATCATCTTCACCGACGACAACGATGGTAGTTTGTCTGTTCAAATTTTGTTTGAACCTGAACAACCGAGCAAAGAAAGCAACGCCCATGTAGCAGCCATCCTTGCTCACCAGTACATTGTCAAAAAAGTTGATGAGGCTTATGGAGATGAATAAACGTCCTCAACATTTACTCGGCATCCAGTTCAATAAAGGCTACTACGCCTTTAGTCGTGGATGGTTGAATAATAGTTACGATCCCACCAGCTTGGCAGGTAAAGAATGGCAACGTGGATTTGACGCTGCCTACTTCGACAACCTGTCGCGTATTACGAAATCGTGATATACCATTTCCACGTTCCGGTAGCTCAACTGGCAGAGCAACGGATTCCAAATCCGTAGGTTGTAGGTTCGACTCCTACTCGGTTCGCCATAACAAAAGGGGTAGCTATAACGGCTACCCCTTTCATTTTGTCGGTACTTACAAACAACTACCGACGAATTGCAAGCCCACCCTTTGCAAACTTGTCTGTCAGTTTCATGACCTGATCTTTTAATGATCGTTCACTTTGCAATGGACCAATGGCTTCTTTCTTAGCTGCGATGTCAGCATCAATGTTTTCGATTTGATCTCTGAGACTGTCAATCACATCCTCTTCCCATTCTCTTGACACCTTCTCTACCAGCTTTTTCTTTTTCTCTTGTAAGTCCTTGACAGATGTTGCAAGCCCCATCTTGCTTTCAGGAATCTTTCCTTTGCTGTATCCCGCAGCTTTCACACTAGAGGGTGTAACACTACCAAGCTTGTTGACGGTTTGCTCACGAATACCTGACAACAAGTCTTTCATTTCAGCAATGTTTGCAGCCTTTTCTGTAAGCACAGTGTTGCCTTTTCTCTTTGCCAACTTTGACATTTCTTTTTCAAGATCTGTTAGCACGTCAACAATAGACATTCCCCTTGGAAGATCTCTGAAGGGTACAGTTAATTCATCACCTTCAGCCAGTGTACGAATAGTGTTGACATATCTGGAACCTGCACCACCTGTAACACTTACTGTTCCTGTTGAACGAGAAAGCTCTTGCTTGAACAAGGTGCGTACATCATTGTACATTTTGTATATGTCTTTTTCAGACACACGCTTACCTTCAACACCTTGCTTGAATGCTTCGTAAGAGTCACCAATTTTAGAAAGGTTTGTAGTGGTCAAATCCTTTTCTGAAATGGCTTTAGTGATTTGTTCACGAGCACCAACATCTCCTTTTTTAGAAGCAGGTCTTTCAAATCCCATTCTCTTCAACTTATCTGCTTCAATAAACATGTCTTCGCTTTCAAGGTGATACCCTTTAGGAAGACTAATCGGAACAGCATTATCATCTGCTCCAGTGATTGCTCTGTTATACAACGACATTGCTTCAAGCGGGTCGCCTCCCCTGCCTTTGTTAGCCAAGTCATATGTCTTTGCTGGCATATTGACACGGCGATATATGTAATCAGCATAGGGGAAGTTAACTGCACCATACGCACCAACATCTTCACCACCAAACTTTGGAAGCAATGCATTTAAGTTTGGATCTTTAGTGAATGATGGAGCACCAACAGTCATCTCAGAATGTTTACGTGGATCAATTTGTGGTGAGGCAAAACCTTTCTTCACAAGATTCTGCAATACCTTTGTTCCTTCTTCTTGACCGTGAAATAGCTGGACAGGTGGTCGCCCTTTATAGCGAGTTCTTAAATCATCAAGTCGTTTCTGTTCAGCGTTTGCAATCTTAAAGAACACATTGAACTGATCGTTGTTTGCTTTTTCAATGTCAAACTCTGGAGCATAGAAAGGACTCACCCTTTCTTTTGGTAGATTCATCAACTCACTCATCCGAGTTGAATCTTTCTCACGATACTTTGCCAGCGCTGTAGACAACACACTGTCATCAAAGTCAAGAAAGTCTGGATCACCCCGCAGTTTATCAAAGGCTTCAGTGCGTTCTTTACGAACAATATTAATTGCACCGTCAGGTCCACCAATACTGGTGAACTTGTCAATTGGTACACCGACAACACCTTTACCTACAATAGTAGGATCGGCATCAGGCAGATCATCAAAAGAATAAGACATGTTCAACGTAGGATCTTCGTTGTACATTTGATTTTCGTAATCAATGTCATCAAACTCATCAGCTTGTTTAGAAGGCGTAGGAGCCTCTATATCTTTTACTGGTGTGGTAGGCAGCACTTCTTCTTTTGGTGCTGCTGTAGGGGCTTGCAGAGGCTTTGTTGCAGGCTTAGTCAACACAGGCTTCTTACCCATCAACATGTTTGCTGTCTGGTCAATTGCAGGTGATGTTGTTGGTTCAGACAATCGTTTGCTGATAATGTCATCAATGGCAACATCTTCAACTGGTGCAGCAGCCTTCAGTTTTTTAGCTGTGTCTAACACAGACTCTGCGGCTTGACCTGCAATCTTCTTACCAATAGCTTTGGCAGCAAAACCACCTGTGGCAAATGCAGGAACAAGACCACCTGCTGCAAAGGCTAAGTTACCCAACATAGCGTTGTACTTATCAACAGCTTTGTAGTCTTTAGCTTCTTCCAGAGTGACACCGTTGTTATCTTTAGCATAACGTTCGTTGATCACCTTGCGTTGATCTTGTGACAGCTTATCAAACTGCATCTTCTTGACACGGACAATATCTTCAGACATGAACTTACCGTCTGTCTTGTCACGAGCGATGCCTGTAACGTCACGCACAACGTTTGTCAGTGCAAGCTTCTGTTCTGTGGGTGACAGTGCTTGGTAGCGTTCGTTTGCTGTGGTGCGTTCAATAGCCTTAATAACCATCGGGTTAGCAAACTCAACAAAGGTACGATCATACTCACGATCACCAGACGATGGACCATACAGTTTGTATGGGTCAATACCAAGTCGTGTAATTTCTTGTTCAGCAGGAGTCTTCTTAGGTGTCTCACGTACACCAATCAAGCTGTAGAAGAATTCACCTTCTTTGTACACTGGACCTTCACGCAGACGTGGAACAGCTTCTGGAAGTTGCTCTTTGACAACTGGTAGCTTAGACTGCACACGATTGGTAGCAGCTTCCAAGATGCGATCACCTGTGCCTTCAGACTTGATGACATTGGGGTCACGCTGAATAGCACCTTCTTCACGGAACAGATCAAAGAATTCGTATGCACTCTTGAACACAAACGGTTGTGAGAAACGAGCAGTGAAATCACCAATGGCTTTACCAACAGCAACTTCAATTTTGTCTGCTTCTTTTTCAGAAGAGAATGCAGCAAACACTTGATCAAGGAATTGGTTCTGTGTACCAGCAGGCATCTTCATACCGATGATTGCTTCAGCAGCTTCGGCGGTCTTTGGCTCCAGTCCCATCTTACGCTTAGCCATAAAGTCAGCAACAGCCAGTGTTGGACCCAATGGGAAGATGGCACGTGTGTCAACAGTAGAACCATCATCGTTCTTCATGTTGTACCACTCAGTGTCTTGATTGTTTAAACGATAGTCATATGCAGCAGCCAATGCAGCAGTACCGACAACACCCTTCGCAATGTTCTCTTGACCTTTACGGATAAGAGCCTCACCACCAGAAGAGCCAGCAGCTTTCAACAATGCACCCTGTGCCAAATCTTCTGCACCAGACATAGCACCAAAGACGCTGTAGCGATATTGGAAAGCAATGGCGTTAGACATGAAGCGTGGGAATGTAGCAATCAAGCTACCACCGGGAAACTCAGCAGCCTTAACGAACAAGTTACCCGCAGCTTCTGCACCAGCTTCAAAGGTTTGAATGCCCTTCTTCTGCACCTTTGGAGTGTAGGAGAATGTAGCCTTCAGAGTTTCATCTGTAGCTTGTTGCAAGATTGATGCAGGGATGGTTTTGCCTGCGCCAATTGTTTCGTACATGTCCAGACCAGCACGGCGCATGTGCTTCTCAACAGAGGCGTTGAAGATGGCTTTGCGGAAGAAGGCATCCTGTGCAACGTTCAAGCTGTTGAAGATCTGTGCAGCACGAGAGATCTCATTGGTTGAGCTTTCCTGTGTAGCGCTCAAGATGTTGTTACGCAATGCAGGGTTGTGTTGCAACAAAGTGTCTGTCACTTCAGTGGACAGTCCACCCTTTGCCATGTAGCCGTACACATTGAATGCATCACTCATTGTGTCACCAAGACTACGCATAGCTGTAGTGAGGCGTTGACCTTTAGCAGCACCATCCAGTGTGCGACCAACAGTGTACATTGCACCTTCAACAAGCGAGGCAGCAGAATTGTATGTTAGACCAACGCTTGTGCCGATAATGTTACGAACAGTGGTTCCAATACCAGAGACAACCCAAGCTTTAGATTCACGCTCAAGAGTTTGGACAGCTTGACCAACACGACCAAGTGCTGACACTTGACTGTCAGGTTTCTCAAACAAAGCATCAACTTGCTTCTTAAACTCTGGATCAATCTCTGTCATGCGCTTGAGCACTTTAGATGCAGCAGAGTATTGCTGCATAACCTGAGCAGCTTCTGACACAGTCATCTTGTTTGCTTTGGCAAAGTCGTCTGGTGTCAATCCTTCTTTACGAATGGCTTGTTCCAGCACAGCATCATTGACGTTGTCCAAGTTGGAGAACACTTCGTTGATTGCAGAGCTTACTTGTTGATTGGGTTTAAGACGGAATGTAGGGTCTTGATCAATGACGTGCATTGCTACACGAACAGCACGAGCAGACATATCCTTTTGAATCTTTGCATCAGTCAATGCTGTAGCAGGATTGACTTCGTCTAAGATGCGACGACCTTCAATTTTGATGAAGTCTTCGACAACCTTGTCCATGTTCTCGGTGACAGGGTCAACCAATATACGCTCAGTAGATGTGACAGGTGCGTTAGGATCTTTAGGCGATGCTTGTTTCTTCTTCAAGATGTCAGTGAGTTGTTCAGCGCCAGTCTTACCGGCGGGTACAGCCATAGCACCTTTAGCTTCAAAGAAGCCACCAACAGAACCAATCAAAGCAGCAACACCAATCTGTGTAGCGTCCAAGTCTTCAGGTGTTTCACCTAACGCAGTAGATACAGCTTGCTTTTTCTTTTGCTCAGCAACGTTTTGACCAGCACCAACAATAGCTTCAGTGCCCATCGTAGCGGCGGTGATGGCAGCAGGTGTAGCTTTCAACAACGAAGCTGTTGCAGCCTTTGTTGCTTCCTTAGCTGCAACCTTCTTCAGACCAGTGGCAACACCAAAACCGATGTAGTTGGTCAAGTCAGTCAATGCAGACTTTGCAATGTCAATGAATGGTGCAGCACCGGGTTGACCACCTTTTTCTGTAGCGTCTTTAACTTGATCAAACAAACGATTGCCCAACGCCAACTTCTCACGATCAGGCATGGGTGAGTTCTTCAGTTTGTTAAGTGCTGCAATGTTTGAGAAGGTGTTCCATTCTTGACCACGTAAGTTGGACATGAAGCCAGCAACGTATTGTTCCTTGTCTTCACCTTCTTTATACTCTTTACCAGTGGCAACTTTGTTGTAGTCTTGAACAATCTTGAACAAGTCAGGATTGGTGTAGAGTTCTTTGTATTCAAACTTAGGTGCTTCAGGCTTAGCACGTTCTTCAACAGCAGCAGCTTGAACCTTCTGTAGCTCTGTAGCACGTTGACGTGGAGCAGCAAACGCAGGCTTTGTTAGATCCACTTCAGGCTTTACGGGTGTTGGTTTTGATGGTACAAGATCATCAAAAGAACCACCGCTGGATGGAATCAAATCAGCAAAGGCGCTACCTCCACCCGTAGATGGAAGCAAGTCATCAAACATTCCCATTTAAAACTCCTGACCGGTTTGTTCTTTATAACGTTTAGCAACAGCAGCGCGATCAGCACCCTTAGCAATAGCAGCTTCAGCTTCTCTACGAAGATTTGCTGTAGGTGTAGGCACTGTAGGTTTCGCAGCAGGTTGTGGTCCAGCAGCAGCAGGTGCGGCACCGTCTTGACGAACAACAGAAGGAACAACAGAAGTGTATGAGTTCAACACCGCTGCAACATCGCGGTTGAACGGTTTACCTTGAGCGTCTGTGTAAAGCGACAAAGAGTTCTTAGCTGCGTTAGCCTGTGTCTCCAAGATTTGACGGCGAAGAGTTTCATTGTCACCAATGTAGTCAATACCAACACTACCGTCTGCCTTCTCAACAATGGCAAGTTGTTTAGACTTAACCAAGTCGCCATGCTTAGCAGCAACAGCACGAGCAACGGCAGCAGAAGTAAATGTGTTCAAAGCACCCAACGCAGGAATCTTACCTTCATCACCCTTGTCAACCTTCTTAGCCATTGCTTCAGCGCGAATGTCTGACATGAGTTTATCGTATTCAGGCTTGGCTGCTTTACGCTCTTCAGGTGTACCAAACATGTAACGATTCTTAATGTCAGCAACCTTGTTAGCAAACTGCTGTTGGGCAGATGTCAACATTTCTTTAATGCCGCCAATTATCTCAACGTCAGCTTTTGCTAGATTGATGGCATCAGTATCACCACTCCTTTGAGCTTTCAACAAACTAAGCTTGGCATCTTTCTCTTGTTCATCCCATCCTTTTTCCTTCTGAAACTTAGCCATATCAAAGGTTGCACCAGTATCAAGCTCAGGTCGTCTAGCTCCAGAAGCACCACGAAGCTGCTCAAGAGAAACACCCATAGCCTTTGCTGTCTGCTCTTCTGCTTTGGAGCCTGCACGTTCAGATACTCGGTTGCGCAACGCACCAATACCAAAAAAACCTTCTGGTTTCTGTGGAGCAACATTACCCTCAGCCTGTCGAGCAGCCCCAGAAACTTCAGGAATAGTGGTGTATGCCTTCATTGATTCTTCAAAGGATCGGTTAGATGGATTTGCTTCTCTGATTTTTACATAATCACCAACTCTAAAACTAGCAGGATTGGCTTGAGCAGCCTTAACTGCCATGTCCATGAAAGCATCATTAGTGGCAGCAGCAAACAATTCAGCGTCTGTGGCTGTGCTATCAAAGGTCTTTAGTATTTCTTTGTTCTTCAACAACTTATTTTCAAGTTTAAGATTTTCAGCTTGCATCTTGTCATAGTTTTCTTTAAGAGCCTTGACACCAAACACACCAATCTTTACTGCTTCTTCTTCATCTTTTTTGAGAGTGTCTGTAAGGGCTTTAGCAGCACCAGCAGCGAATGAACTAAATTTGAATCCCATTACACACCTTCCATCTTCTTAGGTTTACGAGCCATTAAACCTGATAGTTCCACTTCAGGTTCAACAACTTCTTTAGTAGTTTCGGATGAAGCTTTTTTCATCACCCTCCTCACTATACGATCAGGAATAACGCCAGTATCAGCGTCTTCTTCAAACACTTGATATTTAATACCTTGAAGTTCAGCAGTAGTTTTTAACATTTCAACAATGACAGGGATAACCAAGATGCCTGCATCAATCGTATGAATACCAGAAGCGACACCCGACAACATCATTGCGTTAGCAAGTGCTGCCAAAGGTATACCGGTTTCAATTGCATCAACGGTAAAATTAATTATATTAGCAGACGATAGTCTAGTTATATACCACTGAGCAACCTCATTAACTTTAACAAGTTTGGGTGGTCTATTATAAGGTCTTGATCGTGGGCTGTCTGTCCATGAAATACCGGGTGGTACAGGTTTAATAAAATCAACAGGATTAAGCTTAGCCATTCTTCATTTCCTCTCGTGACTGTCGAATACTTTGTACAAAACTAGCAATAACATCTAACTCATTTTTTTGAGAAGACTCGGAAGGCTTTGTTGGTGCTAACAATCCTTTAGCTTCTTTAGTTTTAGTTGTTCCTTTTTCACGCGAAGAAATTATATCTTCAATTTTACTCATGTAATTTTTAATATGCTGCATTTTAATCCTTTACCTTGTCTTTATAAGTTCAACAAATAGTTCACCCCAACTACTACTCTCATTAGCGTCAGCCGTAATATTAGCAACATCTTTCTGAACAGATGCAATTGCTAGATTGACAATGCGGGTTTTATCATTTTCACCAGCATTGAATGATTGTGATAACAAGTCTCTGTAAGTCTGACTCTGTTGGGCATAAGTAGAAGCAGACAAGTCTGTAGCATTCTTAGCATTGACAGCATTGGCTGCATTAACAGCGGCTGTGTTAGCTGTAGAAACTTCAGCCAAGATTTTAGTGTTGGCTATATTAATTTCTGCACTAAGACGTGAATTAAACTCAGCACGGTCATTAGCTTCTTGAGTATTGAACTTGATGATTTCATTTGCAGAATTCATGTTAGCCAAAGATATTTTATTCTTCTCAGCAGCGGTAAACTGATTTGCTGTCAAAGCCAGTGTAGCATTGATTTTTTCAATTTCATTTTCATTAGTTGCGTTAGTCAATGAAGCAGCATTTGCAGCAGCAGCATCAGACAAAATAGACTGCGCCGTCTGTTGACTCTTCAACACAGCCATCTGTTGTTTGTTGTCCAAGTTTTTCATGTCTGTTGCCAAGAAAGCCTGAGCATTCTGTACAGCAGTTTGTTGACGAGCATTCAAGTTTGCCATGTCCATCGAAGCAAATGTAGCAGCGTTAGCCAACACTGTAGCTTGCTCGTTGTTGAGATCTGCCAAGTTGATCTGCTGAATAAACTGTGCGTTAGCAAGAGCGTTCTGTTGATCTGCTGTGAAGTTGACGTTAGCCACTTCAGCAACACGAGCAGCGTTGGTGATGTTCACTTGCTGTTTGTTGCTAAGCTCTTGACCTTTCAGTGCAGCCTCAATCTGTGCATTTGCCAAAGCAGTTTGTTGCTTGTTAGACAAGTTGGTTGTCTCAAGTTGCAACGCTGTTGTGGTGTTGAACAAGTTTGTTTGTTGTTCAGCATTGAACTTCAAACCACGTTCTTGCAAAGCAGACGATACATTGAACAAAGCAGTTTGTTGCTGGTTAGACAACACCTGTCCTTTGAGGGCAGCATCAGCATTGAACGTTGCAATGAACGCTTGTTGCTGTGCAGATGCATCAATCTGTGTAGCTTCAAAGTTCTGTGTACTTTGCAACACTGCCATCTGTTGTTCATTGGTGAGTTCTTGACCTTGCAACGAAGCTCTAACTTGTAAGTTAGCCAATGCTGTCTGTTGACGGTTAGACAAGTTGGCAACATCAATCTGCATCTTGTTTGAACTATTAACAAGCAATGCCTGCTGTTCATTGGACAGATTAATCTTACGTTCTTCCAAGATGGATGACACATTAAACAATTGAGTCTGCTGTTGGTTAGACAACACTTGACCTTTGAGGGCAGCATTAGCCTGAGCATCTTGCATGAACGCTTGTTGCTTCGTAGTTACAGAAAGTCTCATTGCTTCAAAAGCTTGAGTGCTTTCAAGCATCGCAACTTGTTGATCATTGGAAAGTTCTTGTCCAACAAGAGCAGCCCTAACTTGTAAATTGGACAAGGCAGTTTGTTGAGATGTACTCAGCTTTGTCAAATCAATTTGAATGTTCTCAGCAGAGCGCTGCAATGAAGCTTGCTGTGAGTTGTTAAGGTTGATGTTGTTCACTTCAGCATAACGAGCAGCATTGGTCAGAGCAACCTGAGTTTTAACATCCAAGTTCTTTTCAGCAACAGCAGCTTTGATTTGAGCATTAGCCAATACAACAGCTTGTTGGTTGCTCAAGCTCTGTGTTTGCAAAGCAAAAGCATTGCTGCTGTTTTGTAAAGCAACCTGCTGGCGGTTGTTCAAGTTGGTCAAGTCCATGTTCTGCATAGCAGCAGCATTAACCAATGACACCTGCTGGCGGTTGTTCAAGTTGGTCATTTCCATCTGAGCAAACGTTTGAGCATCAGCAGTAGCAATAGGTGTTGCACTTTCCATAGCAGCTTGAATAATAGCAGCACCAGCCATAGAACTTGAACCGACACCACGAGCAGCCATAGCAGCATTAACTGCACGTATGGCACCAGCAGCCCAAGCAGGGGTGCCGTTATTAAACTGTGCCATCAACGTAGCCATCTGACCAGCAACAGTGGATGCTGCACTCACTGAACCAGTTTGTGCTGTTGCCAATGATTGACTAAAACTACCCTGCTGTGCAGTGGCAACAGCAGCAGCATTCAATGATGTCATTGTTGCAGCAACAGCCTGTACAGGTTCATTAAGCTCCAAGTTCTGCTTAGATACATCAAGCAGTTCTTGTTGTGTCACTGTGCGTTGTGCTGCAATAGCTGTAGACTGTGCAGCAGTGGTGGCGGCAATGGCTTCAGGAATGACACCAGCGTTAGCTGCTTCTTGTACAGCAGTTGTGGTGGCTTGAGCAACTTGTGTGTTGTCTAACTCAAATTGAGTGGCAGCAGCAGCCTGTGGTGTGGCGCTTGTAAGCGTAGCAGCTTTAACTTGGGTAGCAGGAGTAGCTTGTGCTGTCACCGCTTGTTCAGCCGGACCAGCCTGTGCAGCCTGCTCAACAATGTTTCTTTCCATTTCAGCAGCATTGGCAGCACCGAGTGTGTAGCCTGTAGCAGCCAGTGCTTCAGGAGTGATACCAAGCTGTGCAGCTTTTGCTTCAAACTGAGCATTTGTTGTTTCAGCTTCAGCCACAGTGGGGCCACCAACATCAGCGGCAGTGGCTGCTGTAGCCATTTGTGCAGATGTTGCTTGTAAATCTGGAGGTGCTGTCACTTCGGCAGCTTCTGGTGCTGCGGCTGCTGTAGCGGTTGCACCTTGAGAAACTGTACCCTGTGCAGCTTCAGCAGTGGCACCCTCAGAGACAGTGCCTGTTGCTGCTTGTTGTCCAGTCTGTGCTGCTGTCAAAGTAGGCTGTGTAGCCTGTGTAGTGGCATCAGCAGACTCAATGGGGGCAGGCGCACTAACACCCGCAGCATTTGTAATTTGAGCAGCCGTTGCAGACTGTGCAGCACCTGTTACTGGCGCACTAACTGGTGTAACTGTAGTTTGAGCAGCAGTGTATCTTGAAGCAATCGGTGTAGCGGGAGCACCCGCAATGGCTGGTGCTGTAAATGTACCACCACCAGATACAGTGCCACCAGTTGTAGTAGCAGTGGGTGTTGTAGTTGTACCACCAGTTGTGTTACCAACAACAGGTTGTGTAGTTGTAAATGTCGAAGGTTGTTCAGTTGTTACAGTCGATGCGGGTGCTGCGGGTGCTGCGGGTGCTGGTGGAGGTCCGACTAATGGTGGTGGTTCAGGTGATAGGGTTGTTGTGCCACCTGTAGTAGTGCCACCAGTTGTGCCACCTGTAGTAGTGCCACCAGTTGTGCCACCTGTAGTAGTGCTACCAGTTGTACCACCTGTAGTAGTGCCACCAGTTGTGCCACCTGTAGTAGTGCCACCAGTTGTACCACCTGTAGTAGTGCCACCAGTTGTGCTTATAACACCACCTATAACATTGCTAGTTGTAGAAGGTGTAGTGTTTGCTGCAAATCGTTGCTGTACTACAGAAAGAGGAATACCTAGTTTTGCTGCCGCCTGCTCGTTAGATATATTATAATATTTCAGGTTTGCTGCAAGGTTAGCATCACCCCTAGTATCATCTTTAACTAAAGTAGGAAGCTGATCCAAAAAAGCAACGGCATAACTATTGGGTAATGCAGGATTAAATCGTCGCTTCGCTTCATCAATAGGCATACCTAGTGCATAAGATAGTTGATTTTCAGATATACCCAACTGCCTTGCATTTAGTCTAACAAGATCATCATCATAGGCTCCAGATTCATACTTTGATCTAAGAGAATCTAAAAAACGACTAGCAGCAGTTGATGTAACAACACCACCTTCAGCATATCCACGCTTCTCAGGAACAACACCACCCTTCGCCATGCGTGTAGCAAACTTGTCACTAATCGCAGCATACTTCATACCCAATGCAGGTGAAGAATTAATGAAGTCATCAAAGCCCTGCATAGGACCGTCATATCCTAGTTTACGAGCTACGATTTCTTTTTGTTTCTGTGTGAAATTTTCAGCCATGTCTTACCTTTATTAAGCTACCAAACCTTGAAGATATACAGTTTTACCACTTTGTCGAACTGCTGTCATCACTTGTTTTTTTAAATTATTACTATCGTATGATACATGTACCCATCCACTGTCTGGTACACCTTGTGTGTAAAACTCTAAAATCAACTGAGTGAAGTTGAAGTTGTCTGCAATGTATTGTGCAAGATCTGCATTAGCAACACCGGGAATCTCAATGTCAGCAGCCTGCCCTTTGCAATGATCGCTAGTGCGACTACCACCAACAGCAGCATTTACATCAGGGCTACGATAGCCACTGTTAACTTTAATACCAACACCATATACATCACGCAATGGTTGCAACACTTGCTCACACAACATGGTTAGGTTCTGTACAACTTCATCGCTATGTGGTGTGTTGTCCATGTCTCTACGGATGGCAGTCTCACTCTTAATCATCTCATGTAGAGAGAAGTTATTAGTTAGCATTGTCATTTTGTTTCCTTATTAGTAGGCCAAGCATCGGTCAAGGCTTTTGAATCAACGGCGTGGCCGTCAGCTTTTCTTGCCATGTCTTCAAGAGCAACTGTACATTCTCCGAATACGGACGTGACGGTTGCTGCGTATTGCTTAACGGAGGTGCAGGTAGCTGTAGGGATGGCGGCGGTGGCACGGTCTGCTTCGATGCGCACCCGGTGAAGCTCAATACGAGCAGCATCGGCAGCAAGAGCATTCTTACGAGTTTGTTCTTGAGCAGCTTTAAGGGCATCATCTTTCTTTCCTTGTAAACGTTTAGCTTCTTGAGCGACCTCAGCAGTGGCTGCAACCACAGCAGCAGCATTGGCGCTTTCAATCTCAGCAATCTTTGCATCCATACGCCAGCCTTGAATGGTGAAACCACCAATGAAGGTGGCAACAGCTATGGCAATAGTTATCCAGTTCATAACGTATGGTCCTGTCGGTACGGGCTAGGCATCGGTGGCCGAGGCATAGGAGGTGGTGGCATCTGCATAGGTGGTCTAGGCATATCCGACATCTTACCACGAACGTATGCTGTTGCTGCCATAAACGCAACAACAACAGTACCCATAGAAGCAGAGAAGGTTGTAGCCAATCCAACAATCAAAGGAATCTTAGACGATTCAACAAAGCCAGAAGACAGCAACACAATCAACATAAAGGGCAAGAACAATGCAGCCCATGCCATGATGCGTTGCTGGTCTGCCAGCTTGTCCATGTTCTCAATCTGCAATATCTTTTCACTGCGTTCTATTTCAACGTCAGTGACAATACCGTCATGATCCATGTCAAACTGGTTGTATGCCGATGCTTCTTCAAGTCTCTTACTCATGCTCTATTCCTAAACAGTTCAAACACAAGAGCACCAAAATAGACGAAGCAAGCTAAGACAACAGCTAAGCAGGTAAGCCAAAATGCTTCAGCAATTTTCTTAGCACGACGAACCTTAGCAAGAGCAGCTTCACGCTTTTCTTCTTCTCTACGCTTTGCAGCCTTCACTTGAAAGAGTCGCCAATCATCAATCAGTCCTGCTCTACCATGATAGGTCATCAATCTTTCAAGCTCTGCCTTCTGTGTTTTAATTTGTTCTAATGCAGCAAACTCTTCCAAGTCTGTGTTGACTGAAGAGCCTGACTTGTTAGTCAGTCTTTTCTGTAAAGCAGCTTCGTTATCAAAGAATGAGAACAACGCCTGACCCGCAGACATAATGTCACCAGAATGCTGCACTGCTTCTTTGATGACAGCAAAGGCTGCATTGGCGGCAGCGAGTTCTACCAACATTAACGAAACAGACGTTCACCAACAAAGGTGAGAACGCCGCCAAACAATGAAGCTATGGTCATACCCATCCAAAAACCACCCTTGCTTTGATTAGCCAAAGCTAGTAGTTTCTTTATGTCGGCATCCATACTGTCTACCTTTTTACTGAGGGTATCTACAGTGCTGATAAGTTTTCCATACTCAACAGGATCAATATGTTCCATAAATAAGCTCTTTAGAAAAAAGGAAAGAAGCCGCTGGTGACACCACCAGTTGAGCCAAAGTTCCAGCCGGTGTTGTTGCCGCCGTCCACGTTGCCTTGGGATGTTGGAGCGAACCAATATCCAGCAGGGGTGGCAGCAGAGTCTGTGATTGAGCAGTAGCTGACCAGCACTTTGCCGCCAGTTCTCTTGGCAAGCGTGAATTGCGATCCCGGTGTTTTTGATTTGAGTGTGACAAGATTGCCAGCAGTGCCCGACACATTGAATTTATCCACAGTGCAAGTAAAACCGTCAACAAAAGATATTGTTGTGGGTTGCGCCGTATTCTGCAATTCATTTAAGGTGATTGAATAATTTATCACCAACTCATTTGTACCGGCCTGAGTGACTTTGTAATATGTGTTGTTTACGTTGGAGCCGGGGTTCAGACTAGCTTGAGCCGCAGTGCTGTTAAATACAATGTTGGATGTGCCACCGTTAACAGTTAATGGCCCTGCGTTGCCCATTTGCCAAGGAATGGCCTGCGTTCCAATTAATGTAATTGTGCTTGAGCCAAGATTGAACACCACCGTGCCAAGAATCGTAATGTAGTCGTAGTACCAACGGGCGGCTGTAACGGCATAGTTTGCTGTACTGAATGTGCCACGATAAAAATACAAAGTTCCGTTTGTTGCACCCATAGTCAGCGCATCACCAAGCTGCCATGACCCACCAAAACCATCAAACGCAAGTGGTCTGTCAATCGTCACCCCGTTTGTGGTGATGGTCTTTGTTCCAGAGGTGGCGGCAAAGGTAGATAGACCTGTTCCTGCGGATATTGTTAGCCCCGCAGATAAAGTCACATTGCCGTAAATAAACGAAGAATTACCTAAGGTAGTAAGCCCAGTAAAGCCAGTAAAAATTAAATTCCTAAAGGAAGAACTAGTTGAAAACGTAAATGTATCAGTAGCTGCCGAAACATTTATATCCACCACATTAGATTCAGTTGCGCCTGCAGTATTTCCATTGGCAATCGTGCGAATGCCAACGCTTCCGCTGTAGGTAAAGTTCACCGTAGGCGTTCCGGTGTAGCTAAAGTTGGTCAGGTCTGCACAAGACCACACTGTTGCGTTGTTGCCAGCGACGGCAATGTTTCCGGCGTTGAAGGCGATGGAACGGGTAGCTGTCCCCGTCCCGCTAAAAGTATTGCAGGCAAGTATCTTGCCGTTTAGGTTGATTGATCCACTTGTAAAGCTTGCATCGTCTGAAGTTAAATTATCTACAAGAACAACAGTGCCCGTTGCATTAAAAGTGACTCCGCAAGCCCAATTAACTCCAGCACTGGTTACATTTTGTGTTGTAGCTCTTGATGAAAAGCTAATATTGGTTGTCCCAGTAAATGAAACAGCAGAACTTAAAACTACATCTTTATAAAATCCCGGAGCTAAATACGTTGCGTCAGTTTGAATTATTAGCGCATTGGTTAGACCTGAGCAATTTAAACCACCAGCCACATAATTTCCAACTACAACCGTACTGCCTGCGGTTAAACCTGTATTGTCAAATACAGCGGTGTCTTGCCCCAAAGGTTGGTTCAGTGTTGATGTTGCTCCACCACTTGTCAGCGCCCAAGCGTTATCCCCCCAATTACCACCGGCTACCTTATTCCAGTAAACAGTTTTTCCAGCGCCAAAAGTAATATTTGTGTTATTGCCATAATCCCCTAGTCTAGTACCAGACCAAGGAATTACTGCGCCAGCAGCAGCAATATCTCGGAAGTCAACATCAACAAAAGATGCCGAAGTAGCAGTCAGTGTAATTTGAGAGCCAACTATTGTGGGATTGGCAAATATCAACACCCTGCAATTACCACTTGCACCCGTAACGGTGAATGTACCAAAAGTTTGATTCGTATTAAATCTAACTGGTTTATCAGCAAGCGTAGATGAGTTTGACGCAGTAAATTGATTAAATGTGGAACTTCCAACAACATCAAAACGATATCCAGAATCTGGCGCTGTTACGTTGTAATATGTTAAACCGCCTGTCTGAAATGTAACGGTATTTGTTGTGCCAGTAAACAGTAAAGAAGAGGTGCCACCGGTAAACGTAAGATTGGTTGGGTCGGTAATATCCCAAGCCGTACCGCTAGTAGCAAGGGTAACTGTACTTGCGCCAAGGTTTAAGGTGCGAACATTGGTATTGCTAGAGGAGAATGCCCCACCAGAAACAGAAAATCCGTTGGTTTTAAATGTGCCGTTTGTTAACGTTAAGGTGCGAGTTGCACCAGCAGTTAATGCGTCTAGTAAATCCCACGTTCCACCAACACCGTCAAAAGTAATGCTGGCATCTAATGTCACGCCATTGGTTGTAATTGTCTGTGCATCGGTTGCCGCAAATACCCAAATGTTTGAACTGCCAGATACCGTCATGGTGGAAGATAATACCAATGAGCCGTAAAGCTGAGGAGCTACGTTGACGGATGTACTTCCAGAAAATCCGGTAAAGTCAATTGTTCTATACGCACGGTTCGCTGTACCTAAGTTGATTGAATCAGCACCAGCGCTTATAAAAAAATCCACCGCATTCGCCGCAGAACCGCCGCCCGTTGATACTAATCCACCAGAGATTGATCTTGTACCACCAGCAATCGCAGCGCCAGTAATTTCGACGCGCCGCGAACCGGTTAAAGTTAAGTTGGTCGCAGTTGATGTGGTGTAAATGGTAATGGTGCCTATCCCCGTCAGAACTAATTTGCCAGTCGCCCCAAACGCCAATGTACGAATGTTGGAGTTAGCGGAGGAGAAGTTACCAAACATGGCGGTATAGCCGTTCAAATCCAATGTGCCATTGGTTAATGTACAGGCGCGGGTTGCACCAGAAGTCAGTGTGGCTTGAAGCTGAAAAGTGCCACCTACACCGTTAAAGGTGAACGGGTTATCAAACGTCACACCAGCGGTGTTGATTGTCTTTGTGCCCGATGTGGCGGCGAATGTGTATGCTTGAGCGCCCGCTGTACGGGTCATTCCGGTAGAGGCTTTGAAATTTCCATAAATAGTTATTGAGGAGTTGCCAAGAGTGCCTGCATATCCGGTGGGGTTTGTACCGTCAGTAAAGTCCAAATCTTTTACGCTGCTACCAGATGTAATGCCAAAAGTTCCTGTCCCCGCAGTTACTCTAAATGATATGCTGTTTGCTTCAGTGGCTGCGGTTGTTGTAATAGTTCTTGATGTTGCACTTGAGTTGGTGCAAATAATCAAAGGCGTAC
>Ga0181343_1000140_pt1 | contig 34573 bp, 54 predicted proteins | sample Su13VDMLBSD_FD_130110 | JGI IMG/M metagenome (GOLD analysis project Ga0181343, IMG submission 130110) | Freshwater viral communities from Lake Michigan, USA - Su13.VD.MLB.S.D | ecosystem: Environmental > Aquatic > Freshwater > Lake | place: USA: Michigan | collected 2013-07-15
AGAGAAAGAAAAGAAGCGGCGTGGGACAAACGCACGCATTTTTTCGATTGAAAAGTTGAGGGTCGGTCGATTTTTTGGCTGGAGCATTGCTCTACGGCCTATCGACGCACTATTCCACCTTTTTAGACTGAAGTCAAGGATATTTTCAAATGGCGCGACCAAGAACGCCAAAAGCCAAGGCGGAAATCACCGGCTATGCTGATAAGCAAAAAACTAAATTTGAATCACGCAATGAGCCGACCGTTGCCGATAATGTTGGCGACCCGTTTGAGTGGCTGAACGAACATGCGCAGAAGGCGTGGCAAGAAATAGCGTCTGAAGTTCCATGGCTTAATTGGAGTCATCGCGGACACCTGGCAATTGCAGCAAACATTCGCGGCAGAATGATGAAGGGTGATGACGTTGGCGTGCAAGCCATGAACCTTTTACGTCAATGCTATGGGCAGATGGGCGCTACGCCTGCTGACGCCAGCAAGGCTGGAGCGAAACCCGATGGCGAAAAAACAGATCCAGCCGACGAGTTCTTTGACTGAAGTTCCAAAGCATTTTAACCCACCTTACCCAACTGGGCAAGTTGATGAGTATGCCGAAAAGGTAATTTCAGGCGAGATTGTTGCTGGGCCGCACGTTCGCAATGCTTGCCACCGTCATAGAGATGACCGGCTTAATGGGCCAGCGCGCGGCATTCATTGGGATCCAGAGGCGGCTGATAGAGTTTTGCGGTTTTTCCCAGCTGTGTTGCGCCTGAATGGCGGTCAGTTCGAAGGACGCCCGTTTAACCCGCACATCTCGCAGAAATTCAAGATTGGCTGCATTTTCGGGTGGAAGCGCGTTGAATCGGATGGCGCTATCTTGCGTCGTTTTCGCCGTGCCTACATTGAAGAAGGTAAGGGAAACGGAAAGTCGCCGCTTGCCGCAGGCATCGGGCACTATTGTTTGACGGCCGATGGTGAGGCTGCTGCTGAAATTTATGCCGCGGCTGCCAACAAGGATCAGGCATTCGTTCTTTTTCGTGATGCGGTTGCCATGTATGAGCAATCACCAGCGCTGAAATCAAAGCTGAATCATTCTGGCGGCAATCCAGTCTGGAACCTATCTTATCTCAAGAAGCGTTCGTTCTTTCGTCCTATTTCGCGTGAAGGCGCGCACTCTGGGCCTCGCCCATATGTCGCTCTTTGCGATGAGATCCATGAGCACCCGGACGGCAAGGTTATTGAAATGCTGGAGCGCGGTTTTAAGTTCCGCCGCCAGCCATTGCTGTTCATGATCACGAACAGCGGCAGTGATAGAAACAGTATTTGCTGGGATGAACACCAGCATGCGGTGAAAGTTGCGGCGGGCACACAAACGCCAGATGATGATTTTTCGTATGTTGGCGAAGTCATTGACGACACGACATTTTCTTATGTGTGTGCTCTTGATAAAGACGACGACCCGTTCACTGACCCAACATGCTGGCAAAAGGCAAACCCGCTTTTTGGCGTGACGCTGAAGCACGATTACCTTGCTGGTGTGGTCAATCAGGCGAAAGACATTCCATCAAAGCGGAATGGTATTTTGCGTCTGCATTTCTGTGTCTGGACTGAAGCCGATACGGCGTGGATACCGCGTCCAATCCTTGAAACGGTTATGGCTGACTTCAACCCATACGTTAAAGGTGCCGGTCCAATCATGACATCTGGACTCGACTTGTCTGGCGCAAAGGATTTGACGGCAGCCGGTTTCGTTCGTGAGACTGGCACTAAGACAGTCAAGCGTGAGGATGGTTCTGAAGTTGAGTTGCCGACTTATGATTTGTGGATTGAAGCGTGGACGCCACGCGACACCATGGATGAGCGGTCGAAGACTGACCACGTTCCTTATCGCTTGTGGAACGAGAGTTTTCACAAAGACGAGAACGGAAACACTACTGACCAGCCATACATCCATGCGCCAGAAGGCGGGCGGGTACGGTATGACCATGTTGCGGCTTTGTTTGCGCGCTTGAACGCTGAATATGGCATCGGCGTGCTTGCCTTTGACCGATACGCTTTTGATAAATTCGAGCAAGAGCTTGATGAGTACGGCGTTGAAATCAAAACTGTTGCCCACCCACAAGGTGGGAAGAAACGCGCAAAGCCAGATGAAGCAAAGGTTCAGGCAGCTAAAGACGCTGGGCTCGAAGCTCCGCTTGGCCTTTGGATGCCGGGGTCTGTGTCTGCATTGGAAACCCTCATTCTTGAGGGCAGAATCAGAATGCGGCGCTCTCCAGTACTTCTTGGGGCGCTGATGGGTGTTGCAATCGAGACTGACCCACTCATGGGGAATCAGTGGTTTTCGAAAAAGAAAAGCACTGTGCGAATCGACCCTGCTGTGGCTTCCGCAATGGCGGTTGGGGCTGCTGTTGATGGCTTCGTTGATGTCAAGCCGGTCGCCTCGCCCTGGGAAAATCCAGAATTTAAACTGGCAGTTGCCTGACGGCGGCAAGGAAAATCAATGTTCGGACTCACCACTACGCGCGCCGCCGAAAAAAAGGCGACGCAAGCCGCAGCAGAGGTGCGCGCTAGCCTTGAGAGCCCCAGCGTACCGCTTTCGGATGTAAGCGCATGGCGCAACCTAATGGGCGAGTGGCACGCGGTAGCCGGGGTTACCGTTACGCACGAAACAGCACTTGAGGTTCCGGCTGTGTGGTGCGCAATCAACTTTATTGCGAACACCATTGCAAGCCTTCCGTTGCAGGTATTTTCGCGCACTGGAGACGGACGCGATACGGCGGAAAAAGATCCGCTTTATGGCATTCTTCATGACGCGCCAAATGAAGAATTGACTTCATTCATGTGGCGCAAAGGCATGATGACTAATGTTCTGCTTCGCGGACGTGGCGTTTCGTTCATTGAGCGAAACCTTGCTGGGCGCGTCATGAATATTTGGCCGCTCGACACCGAAAACTTAACTGTAGAGCGAGTTAACGGACGCAAACTTTACCACTATACGGACGGAGACCGAAAGGTAACGTACGCAGCGAGGGAAGTTATAGACCTGACCTTCATGCTTCAGGCAGATGGCGTCAAGCATGTTAACCCTGTTGGTAAACTCAAGGGCGCTGTTGGGCTTTCCTTGGCTCTTGAAGAGTATGCCCGCAAGTTCTTTGCGAACGGCGGCGTTCCCCCCCTCGCGCTATACGGGCCAATGCCGTCACCTGGGGCTGCTGGCAGGGCGGCAGCAGACGTAACGCAGGCGGTTAAAGACGCCAATGCAGAGCGTCGAAACGTCATGATCATGCCTTCAGGGCACGAATTGAAGCCTATAGGCGTTGACCCAGACAAATCGCAGATGGTCGAGTCTCGCCGGATGCAAATTGAGGAGGTTGCCCGCATTTACGGCATACCGCCTGTCTTTTTGCAGGATTTAACCCACGGCACATTCAGTAATACGGAACAGCAGGACTTGGCGCTAACCAAGCACTTGATTTCGCAGTGGCTGAAGGCTTGGGAGCAAGAGCTTAATTTGAAGCTGTTTCCGGCGCGCAATCGTACAAAGTTTTGCGAGTTCAATATAGACGGGCTCCTTCGTGGGGACTTCGCTACGCGGATGGCTGGCTATGCCACGGCAATCCAGAACGCGATCAACACGCCGGACGAAGTGCGCGCGATGGAGAACTGGCCAAAGCAGGGCGGGGAGGCAGAGAAGCTGCACATCCAAGGGGCAACCGTGCCTCTTGGCTCGCAGAATATTGCGGGTGGCACTGCGCCGCCTGCCTCCAATGATAACAACCCCACTGACGGGACACAAGCCACATGAGCAAGATTGAAAAGCGTGGCGGCCTACTTGGCGTCGAAGCGCGCGCTATAGATGAAAAGCGAACGCTGGTTGGATATGCGTCCGTCTTCAACTCACCGGCAGACATCGGCGGGTATTGGACCGAGATGATTGCGCCGGGTGCGTTTGCTTCTCAGTTGACTGCGGATGTTCGCGCCCTCGTTGACCACGACTCCGGCAGGGTAATCGGTCGAACCAAGAGCGGCACACTTCGCCTGTCTGAAGATGCAAAGGGGTTACGTGTTGAGGTTGATGTCCCTGACACAACTAACGGCAACGACCTTTGGGTGCTTGTAGAGCGTGGCGATATTTCCGGGATGAGTTTCGGCTTTCGCGTCACCAAGGAAGCTTGGGATGAAACCGTTGACCCTCCTACCCGAACTATTCAGGCGGTTGAGTTGACGGAAGTTTCTGCGGTTGCCTTCCCGGCATACGATGACACGACTATCGGCAAGCGATCCCTTGATGAGTGGCGTTCAGCTAATCCACAAAAGCCACTTGCAGAAGAAACAGAAGATCCGGCGGCAGCGCCGGTAACGCGGGCCGCACTCACAAAGGTGCGCCTGAAAATGAGCCTTGATCTAAAGGCTCGCAGCACGCGCTGAACAGCGCTGCCACTCACCCGAACATACCGATAACAGGACCGCCTCTGAGTGGTCTTTTTCGTTTGGAGCACACATGCCTACAATTCTTGAAATGCGTGAAAAGCAGCAGACTCTTGTTGCAAGCGCCCGCGCACTGCTTGCTGACATCAAAGACGACACCGCAGAAGCGCGTGTTGCCGAACTAGAAACGCAGCACGATGCGGCTATGGCCGAATTTGACAAGCTTGAAGCTCGTATCAAGCGCGAAGAGGCTGCCGAAGAGCGTGAGCGCGCCCTCAATGAGGCAGATTCTCGCCGCCCTGTGGCCGATACCCGCGCTGGCGACAAGAAGGTCGAAAAGACCGCTGACGAGCGCTATGCTGAAGTATTCCGCAGTTTTTTGCGCGGTGGGCGTTCCAGCCTTTCCGTTGAAGAGCGCGCGATTCTAAAAGCCGTTGAAGAGAGAGGCCAGTCAGTCGGCACTCAGACCCAGGGCGGCTACCTTGTCCCTGGCGTGTTCATGGCTGAACTCATCAAGTCACTGAAAGCTTGGGGTCCGATGCTTGATCCTGGCGTCACCCGCCGTCTTGATACGGCAAGCGGTGCGACTATCACCATGCCATCTATGAACGACACCGCAAATGTTGGCGCGCTCATCGGCGAAAATCAGCAGGTATCTGTCTCTGAAATTGCTTTCGGCACCAAGTCGCTTGACGCCTACAAATACACTTCCGGCGTAGTGCTTATTTCCGATGAGCTTTTGCAGGATGCCGTCATGGATGTCGAGGGCATTGTTCGCGATGCAATGGCAGAGCGCATTGGCCGCATCGCTAACACACATCTGACGACTGGCGACGGCGCTTCTAAGCCCAATGGCATTGTCACAGCCGCTGGCACTCAGGCTGCCGCTGGCGCTGCCGCCATCACACTTGACGACTTTATCAACCTTGAGCATTCAGTTGACCCGGCCTATCGTTCTGACCCTTCTGTTTCCTTTATGTTTAACGACGCCACACTGAAGGCTGCACGTAAGCTTAAGGATCTTGATGGCAACTACATCTGGCAGCAGGCCGATGCGCGCGGTGGCGCTCCAGCAACGCTGCTGGGCTATCGCTACTCCATCAATCAGGCCATTGCCGACATCGGAACAGGCAACAAGTCCGTGGTGTTCGGTGCCATGAACAAGTACGCGGTTCGAATGGTGATGGAATTTGCCATGAAGCGCCTTGTTGAGCGGTACGCTGATTATGGTCAGGTTGGCCTTATCGGCTTTATGCGCATGGACGGCGAATTGCTCGACACGGCAGCCGTTAAGACTCTGCTGCATCCTTGATCATAATGGCGTCACTCGAAGGGGTGACGCCAACACCCCATGGAGGGCAGAATGCTCGTAAAAGTTAACACAAGCCTTGCCGGAGCTGACTTTTCCTTTCGCCACGGAGAGGAAGTAGATATCGAGGTTTTTGCTGCCCTCGTTGGGAATGGATGGGAAGGTCTTTGCGCCCCAATCGTGAATGACGGTAAGCTGGAATCTACGATTGGGGCACCAGTCATTGACGTGGTTGATGAAACCGCAGACTTGCCTACTGCTATTGAAAATACCTCTAAGCGCGGACGGCGAAAATGAGTGTATGGACGCGGTTGGTCAGGACTGTGGCCCCAGCGTCTCCGGTTTTATCATTGCCAGAAGCAAAGCGTCATTTGCGCGTCTTACACGATGATGATGACGATGACATTATGGCTATGATTGCCGCAGCAATAGACGCTATTGAAGGGCCAAGCGGCATTGGAATTGCACTTTCCCCGCAAACTTGGAGGTTGTCATATGATCACTTCCCCTGCGAAATTATCGTTCCTCTTGGCCCGGTAACGGCAGTCACGTCTGTTTCTTACACGGACAGGAACGGGTCGCCGCAAACGGTCCCAAGCCTACGATTTGATCTGGACGAAAGCCCATTGCGCATATGGCCTGCACGAGACACGTCTTGGCCGGAAATATACTGCGAACCTGGCGCTGTGAAAATAACATTTGTCTGTGGTTATCCAGAACTTCCACAAGACCTGCGGTGGGCAATCCTTCTTCTTGTTGGGCATTTCTACCAAAACAGAGAAGCCGTTACCTATGACCTCAAGGCGATGGATTTGCCTATGGGTGTCTCGTCAATTTTGGAGCGATACCGAGTAGGCCGCTTCGCCTGATATTCGCGGCAATGACCGCAGAAGGAAAACAAATGCCAAATCGTGAAATCCATAATACACTGCACGTTGTTCCGCTTATTGCGCCCGTTGCCGCACGCACGGATAACACTGCGGTTGTGTCTGCCATTATTGACACGGCAGGATACAACGCCTGCGAACTCGTTATTGTTACCGGCACCAACACAGACACTAACGCTACCTTTGCGGTGACCGTTGATGAAGGCGATGCCTCCGATCTGACAGGTTCCAATGCCGTTGCTGCAAGCCAGCTTGTCGGTACCACAGCTCTCGCAAGCTTTACGTTTGCTGATGACGTTGAGTGCCGAAAGATTGGCTATATTGGTACCAAGAGATATGTCCGACTCACCGTGACCCCAACCGGCAATGACTCCGGCAACATCTTCCTGTCTGGCGTTGCCGTGCTTGGCTACTCGTCCACCAAACCTACCGCCAACCCGCCGCAGTGATCTAGCCTTGCGGAGCGCTTTCGGGCGCTCCTATTTACCTTTACGAAAAGGAGCCAATCATGGCAGACCTGACAATCACCGCGGCAAATGTGGTCGCCGGCGCGAACAGCGCAAACCTTACCGGCGTAGCCGGGGCGGCAATTACCGCTGGCCAGGCGGTTTACCTCGCCGCGGCAACCAAGAAATGGCTGTTGGCAGATTCCAACAGCGCAACCGCAGAAGTGAGGCAGGCCACCGGCATTGCGCTCAACAGCGCGGCGGCAAACCAGCCTATTTCGGTCCACAAGAGCGGCGATATTACAATTGGCGCAACGCTTACGGCGGGGACAGCCTATTATTTATCCGACACGCCCGGTGGGATTTGCCCTCTGGCTGATGTCGGTAGTGGTGAATATGTCTGCCAGATCGGTTTGGCAAAAAGTTCGGCGGTACTTTCCGTGGACATTCAATATCCTGGGGTTAGCCTATAGCTTGCTGATTTCCCCATAAAATCTTATATATAGGTTGCTTGGCTAGCTCGACGGAGCGAAAATCGGTTATCCAGCCGCCTGCCAAGCACCACATCTGGATAGTGAGAGGGATACTCGCGATGGAATTTTACACGTACATTTGGCGTGATACTAACGGCGTGCCTTTCTATGTTGGGAAGGGCAAGGCAGGTAGAGCATTTGATGTAAAGCGGCGCTCCGAGCAGTTCAAGACAAAAATCGAAGCAGGCGGGTGCAATGTAGAGATCGTGGATTGGTTTATCCACGAATCGCAAGCTCATGCGCATGAAGTTGAATTGATTGCGCGCTATGATCGTGCCGCAATTGAAGCTTGGGGCCTTGGCAACTGCTATCTGAACTTTCCTGATAAAGTGGAAGCTGCATGACGTGGGTTCGCTTCATTACCAACTTCGATTTCAAACCGCGCCCGTCCATCACTTTAGCATTTAAGGCTGGCGACGTGCGCAATGTAACGCGCGCGTGCGCCGCTGCTGCGATAGAGCGCGGCAAAGCGGAAAAAATAGAAAGGCCAGCCAATGCCAGCAGGAACTATGCGCGCAAGGCTGTCATTTCAGCAGCGCACGACGGGCGATGATGGGTTCGGAACGCCTGTAGTTGGTGATTTCGCAGAAGTATTCCAAGACTTTGCCGAGATCACGCCGCGCATGGGGTCGGAAGCCGTCATGGCGTCCCGCCTGAACGGGTTGCAGCCGGTGACGATAAAGGTGCGCAGCCACACAAAAACACGCGCTATTGACACTACATGGCGGGCTGTGGGGCGTGGTAGTGAGGTTTACTCAATCACGTCTCCTCCCATCAATTCCGATCAGAAAAACGACTGGATTGAGATGCTGGCAACCGTTGGCACGCAGGTAGATGGCTGATGGCAATCAAAGGACTCGATAGCCTGAATCGAAAATTGCGCGCCTTGCCGCTAGTTGCTGAAAAGCGCATTCGGCAAGCCATGGAACAAGGCGCGGATGAAATTGTCGCGATGATGAAGTCGCTTTGCCCTGCCGATAGTGGTGACTTGAAAAAGAGTATCGCGTGGACGTGGGGGCAAGCGCCCAAAGGCGCACTGACTGTGGCAAAAGTCAAGCAAGCCAGCGGCGAAAACACGTTGACGATCTACGCTGGCAACGCTGAAGCTTATTATGCGCGTTTTGTGGAATTTGGTACGGCCTCGCATATTGCTGGCGGTGAGTTTGCTGGCGCGACTATCCCGGCTATTCCAGCGCAGCCATTCTTTTATGTCAGCTTTCGCGCCAACCGCCGAAAAGTAAAAGGCCGCATCACACGCGCCATCAATAAGGCAGCAAAAGAAGTTGCGGCAGGCGGCGGCAAATAGCACCGCCAAGGACACCCAATCATGGACCCAATTTATGAGCTGAAGGCTGCGATAATCACGCGGCTTCGGGCTAATACGGCTATTGTGGCGTTTTGCGGCAACCGCATTTATGACCGCCCGCCAGCTGGCACGCTTACCCCGCCTTACATCTCACTGGGTCCATGGGACGCGATCACAGAGGATGCGGAATGCATTGATGCGGTTGAGATCACCGGGCAAATTGATGTTTGGTCTTGGGGCGCAAATGAAGCCTTTGGCAGCGCCGAGGCGAGCAAGATTGCGGGCATTATCCGCGCATCACTGCATGACGCCGAGATTATCATTGGCACCAATGCCGTCGCAACAATTAACCACCGCATCACACGCCTGCAACGCGAAAGCGACGGCGCAACCAATCGAGCGATTGTGACGATCACAGCGCTTGTTGAAGTCAATTAGCGGCTACCGACCGCAACCACCAAACATAGGAGGCCGCTGTGGCTCAACCGATCACAACACGCTTTGGCAAATTTCGGATTCTACTAGACCTTGCTGGCACTGGCACATATAGCGCGCCTTGCGGCTTTACCAGCAAGAGCTTGACGCTCAATAAATCACTGTCTGAAGTTTCAATTCCAGACTGTGACGATCCTGATGCTCCTATCGTCATTGCCCGCGATGTTGAATCTATTAGCGCCTCCGTATCCGGTGAAGGCGTTCTTGCCGCATCGGCTATTGTGACGTGGCTTGATGCGTACGAAGGTACGAATTCCGTCGCTGTGAAGGTCGAAGTTGAGTTTTCGACTGGAACCGTGACTTGGACAGGCAATATGCACATTGAATCACTGGAAATCGGCGCAGAACAGGGTGGACGCGCTATCTTGAACGTTTCGATGCAATCTGATGGCGCTCTTGTTCGCACGGATACATTCTGATGTCTCGTGACGCCAGCATAGAACTGCCAATCTGGGACGGAAGTTATACCTTCCGTCTCGGTTGGGGAGAATTGGCGCTACTGCAAGAAAAATGCGATGCAGGCCCTTACTACATCCTCAACCGGATGCAGGCAGGCGCATGGCGACTGGAAGACATTGAAGGGTGCTTGCGGCTTGGCCTTATCGGTGCAGGGCGCAAGCCTGAAGAAGCGACCAAGCTTATCGCCACGCATGTCAAGAGCCGACCTGCCGGTGAATACGTGTTGCACGCCACGCTTGTTTTGCAAGCCGCCCTTCTAGGCGCGCCGGATGAACCGTTGGGGGAGCCAGAGGCACCAAATCAGACGGACCAATAGATGACCTGCCGAGAGGTAAGATCCGGTTTGGTGCCATTTACGGCACGGCTGCTGCGATAGGATGGACCATTGCAGATGTGAAATCGTGCAGCATGTGGGAGTTTATGGCAGCCGTTGAAGGCTACGTGAAAGCCAATTCACCCGATGACGGAAAGCTGTCAAGCGGTGAGGTTGATGACATGTGGCAGTGGCTAGAAGCTAAGGCTGCTTCTGACTAGCTATGAGTGCGATGAGTGCAGCGGCTTGGCGGTCGCTGGCTTCGCGTATAGCTATCAGGTTGTTGAGTATCGCACCAAGGGCATAGATGCCCGCGCCGGAAATCATAAATGGCAAAGCGTACACAAGCAACATGACGCCGCCGCCGCGCGTTGTTATTGCTGCGACTATGACGCCAGCAAGTGTTAGCCAAAACACGGCTCCACCAGCAATCTTTAAAAATCCATCCATGCCCATCTCCATTTTGATGACTTTTATATTAGTCGCATAAAAAACAAAAATGTCAAGCAAAAAGGTAAAGTCATATGGCTGCAACAGATCTTGAGCGCCTAGTTGTGCAACTTTCTGCCGACATTACCAAATATAACAACGCGATGAACAAAGCGCTTGGACAGACAAATAAGCAAGCGCGCGCTATCGAAAATCGCTTTGCGAAGATGAATAATGGCATTAGCGCTGATTTTTCAGGGTTGGCCGGGAAAGCTGCTGCTGCTTTTGCGGCTATCGGTGGCGTTACCGCTTTTAAAGAATTGTCCGACGCGGCAACGCGCATTGATAATTCTCTGAAGGTAGCTGGCCTTTCCGGTGCGGAGCTGGAAAAAGTGTATCAGAGCTTGAATAAGGCTGCCGTAGAAAATGGCGCTCCACTAGAAACTCTCGCTGAGCTTTATAGCCGAGTGGCGCAGAACCAAAAAGAGCTTGGTGCGTCATCGACTGATCTTACCAGTTTTACTGACAATATTGCGTTGGCTTTGCGCGCCTCTGGCAAATCTGCTGAAGCGTCAAGTGGCGCATTATTGCAGCTTGGGCAAGCGCTTGGTGGCGGGACTATCCAGGCTGAAGAATACAACAGCTTGATTGATGGTCTCCCAACCGTGCTTCAGGCAGCTGCGGCAGGCTTAAAAGAGGCGGGCGGATCTGTCGCGAAGCTCACTGCATTGGTGAAGGACGGAAAAGTCTCCAGCGAAGTTTTCTTCCGAGCCTTCGAAGCTGGCGCGCCGATGTTGCAAGAAAAGGTCGCTAACTCTGTCTTCACAATTGAGCAATCTCTTGGAAACTTGAAAACCGCATTGATTGATTCAGTCCGTGAGTTCAATAATGCCACTGGTGCAAGTGAAAGTTTTGCTGGTGGAATTAACACGATAGCCAAAGCGATCAACGATTTCGATATAACAAGTCTGATCAATAAGATTCGTGAGGCGAAAAACGAGCTTGACGCATACCTGAATAGCATTGGTAATGCTGACGTATTCAAAAGTCTAAACCAAACGCTTGGCGCTACTAACGCCAACAACGAGATCATCAACCCTGATGTTTCGGCAGCCAACGATAAAATTGCTGGTCTTGAGCGCGACCTTGCTTTGTTGCAAGAGCGCATCGGCATGAATACCGAAATGGGCTTTGATAATACCGAAGCTCTTGCTCGTATTGGCGAAGTGCAGGCGGCATTGGCCAGCGCAAGGGCTGCTGCTGCTAATTTGCCTGCGACAGTGGATTCATTGAATGTTGTGCCAGGATCTGGGATCGAGCCTACCGTTGCCACAACAAATGGCCAAATGGGCGGTTCAAGTACACGCGCTACGAGGCGCGCGAAGGTTACCCCTGTTTCCATCACTGATTTCAAGCCACCAACTACCAAAGCAAAGAGCGGCGGCAGTGGCACCAAGAAAGAATCCGACTACGAAAACGAAATCCAAAAAATCAGAGAGCGCACCGCATCTTTGCAGGCTGAAACAGCCGCGCAAGCGCTTGTTAACCCGCTCATTGATGACTATGGTTATGCGTCAACCAGAGCAACTACAGCCCAAGAACTGCTAACGGCCGCTCAAAACTCTGGCTTGGCGGCGGGCAAGGAGCTGAGTAGCGTTGCGCAACTCTTGAGCGGCGATTTCGCTGGTCTGTCTCCGGCGGCACAGGCGCAAGCCCAATCAATGTTGACGCTTGCTAATGGCTATGCGGCCGCATCGGCTGGTGCTGAGAACTTGCAAGATAGCCAGCAAAGAGCGCGTGAAGCGGCGGATGAGTTTAAATCAACCGCAAAGGACGTTACGAGCGGGTTTATTTCCGACTTGCGCAGTGGTGTTTCGGCAGCCGATGCGCTATCTAACGCCTTGGACAAGGTTGTTGATAAATTGCTGGACGTTGCGCTCAATAGCGCGTTCGGGATTGGCGGTGGCGGTGGCTTTTTGTCGCTGTTCGGGCTTAAGGACGGCGGAGCGGTCAAGGCTTACGCCGGCGGCGGCAAGGTGTCTGGACCAGGTGGCCCACGCAGCGACAAGGTGCTTGCGCGCCTTTCCAATGGTGAATTTGTTGTCAATGCAGCCGCCACGAAGAAAAACCGTGCGTTGCTAGAGGCGTTGAATGGTGGGCTACCTGCCTTTGCAAATGGCGGCATGGTTGGCTCCGCGCCTAGCTTGCCGTCTATCAGCAAGGCGGGCAGCGGCGCTGGGTCATCTTACGCGCCAACCTATGTCATTGACGCACGTGGCGCTGATCAGGCAGCTGTGGCGCGTCTAGAGCGCGGGCTTGCGGAACGTGACGCCACGGAAAGCAAGCGGGTTGCCGGATACAATCAGCGCAGCCAGGTTCGCAAAACAAGAGCTTAAAAGGAGCCGACATGGCACGACTATTGAGCTGGCCTGTTGGCTTGCGTTGGAACAAATGGAAGTGGCTTGCTGGGCCTGAATCAATTGGTTCTTCTAGCAGCACTTCTGTTGGCGACTTCACGCAAACGGTTGCATCGCCGTTCGGCGCACGACACATTCAATTGTCGTTTCCAATCCTAAAAGGTAAACAAGCCCGCCGAGCGCGTGGGCTTGTTACGGCACTGCATAAAGGGGCCAACGCTGTTCGATTGCATATGTGCGATTGGGACGGCATGTCTTTAGCGGACGCTGGCGTTTCCGTCACTAAAGCACAGCTGCAGGCTGGAGCGCCATGGAACAATGGGCTTGGATTCGACAACGGAGAAAACTTCCATATCTCAAAGCCGAATGTTGCTGTTTCTGAAGCGGCGGCAATAAATGCAACCATCATCCAGCTATCTGATCAGTTCTGGGGACATGAACTTGGAAGCGGTGATTGGATTGGCTTCTTCCCGCTGCACTTTGGCCTTTACGAAGTCACCGAAGATTTTGGCGATGGGCGTTATCGCATTTGGCCCCCATTGCGCAAGGCTGTTCCGGTTGGAAGCTATGCCACGCAATATCCAACCATGGCAATGCGCTTGAAAGCTGACAACTTGCCGGATGCTGATCGTGGCGCGGCTTTTCTTGAGGGGCTTACGATTTCTCTTCTGGAAGTGTTCGACTACGACGCGCGGGATTATTTCAATGACTGATCGTGACGTTACTACAATGCGCCGCCGCCAATTGGCCGCGCTTCATACGCAAGAGATGCAGGATGCTTTGTTCCCGCATGTCGGCAGGCCGGACGATGAAATCAGCGATGAAGAAAAAGCCGCCACACAAGCAAATGTCACAGCATTGGCGGCGGCGCATCGTGCAGAAATAAAGGCTTGGCAGGCCGCAAATTGAGGTTCTGACATGGCTAATATTTTTTCAGCAGACGACCGAGCTTTTTTACGCAGGCCGCATATTTCCCGCGTTTGGTTTGCCGAACTCGATTTGCCATCCGGGATAACGAGACTGCACAGCGGTGCCGGTCGCGTTATCGTTGGTGGCTATGAATGGCGCGGGATTACCGATCCAGGCGGTAATCAATTGGTTTCGGTTGGCGCTGTTGAGGAGCCTCGCTTTGGTGCCGCCGCTAAAATCGACATTGTGATCAGTGGCGTCAATATCGACTTGCTGCGCTATATCAAAGACACAGCGCGAGCGATGGAAGGCCGAAGAGCAAATATATATTGGTGCGCGTTTGACCAAGAGACTGCGGATCCGTGGTCTGGTGGAATGAAGAAGCTCTGGCCGGGGCGTTTATCGTCGCCAGTCATTCGCTGGGCCGGTACTGGCGTGCGAACCATATCGCTTGCCGTTGAAGGCCCATGGCAAAGCCAAGATTATGCGTTTGGCGGAAAATGGAATCCGGCTGATCAGCGGCGGCGCTATGCTGGCGACAAGGGCTTGGATTTTGTGGGTGTCGAGGTGCAGGAGATTATCAAAGCATGAGCGATTTTGATCTTGCGGCTAGAGCGCTTGCGTACGCCGAGGCATCCATCAACGAGCCTACGGTTTGGGGCGAAAGCGATTGCACTGCTTGGGCGCGCAGATGGGTTGAGCAAATCCACGGCAAGCGCATGAAGCTTCCTAAGTGGTGCAGCAAAGAGCAAGCTCTGGCTTATATCGAAAAGGCGGGCTCGCTCGAAAATCTTTGGTCTCCAGCAGTTGAATCCTACGGTTTGCGTGTCCGCTACGGTGAGCCGCAAGCTGGCGATGTTGGCATTATCAAGACACATCTCTTCCCGCAAGTCGGCGGAATTTTCTTGGCTCATGGTCTTTTTGCGTGGCGCGCAGAGCCGCACGGCGCGAGAGTAATTAGGCCGCGTCCGAAAACAATTGTCAAGGTTTGGGTGTGCAATGAAACTATTTAGAGTTCTTCTGCTCACCGGAGCGGCGTATGCTGTAGCAACGCAAGCTCACGCTGAGGTCGTCAGTTTTTCAATTTTCAGTGCACTTTACAGCATCGGTGTTTCCGGTGCTGTTGCCAACGCTATTTCTCTCATTGCAATTCCAGCGCTTGCTATTGGTGCATCGCTGGTGTTTGGGAAACAAAGCAGCGCATCCGTTACCGCAAGCGACGCAAAAAGCACTTTTGAGACTAGCGAATCGCAGGTTATTGAGGGCATTGGCCGGGTCAGGATTGGGGGGCTGAATGCCTTCGGTAATTCTGACGGCTCCACCCGCGCACGGTTGATTTGCCGGTTGCAAGGCCCGATTGACGCGGTTGAAGAATATTACATTGGCGGGCGCGAGGTTGTTGTAGACACGGACGGGTCAGTCAGTTCGCCTCCGTGGGCAAGAGCTGGTGGGTCGTGGTGCAATTGGCAGGACAAAAAAGGCGACGGCTCGGAAACTGCATGGTCTGGCCTAATGTCACTGTTCCCCGCGCTGTGGACTTCCGATCACAGAGCGAGAGGCATAGCGCAAAGCCAGATTATCTGGTACAATCCCGGACTTTCTGAGGATAAATATTTTACCCTTTATCAGGGGGGCATACCAGACACGGAACAGCTTATTCGTGCATCAAAAATCTACGATCCACGAACTGGCGCGACCGCATGGTCAGATAATGGCGTGCTTGCTTGCGCTCATATTTTGCAGCGTGATCCTGTTTTTACAGACGACACAATTGATTGGGGCTTGATTGCGTCTGAAGCCAATAAGGCAGACGTTCTAGTTGCCACCCGTACCGGCACGGAAAAGCGTTCGCGCGCGTGGGGTGTTTGGGGTTGGGAAACCAGTCGAAGCGAAGTCATGCAGCAGCTCATGGATTCCGTTGGCGTTGAATTGCGGACAACGGACGTTGGTAAGGTTTGGTTCCAGTTGATTGACGACGATCACGCGTCTGAAGTTGATTTTGGACCGAGAGACGGCGTTGAGGTCTCTTGGCGAAGTGGGCCTGAAGCCGTAGAGCGTCCAAATATTTTGCGATTGAGCTATTACTCGCCAGAGCGGAATTATGAATCGGCTGAAATCGATTTGATTGGCAAGGCGTGGGCAAGCGTTGATGACGAGGTTGCTCGGTATGGTCCGAAATACCTTGACATCAACCTTCTTTTCTGCCCGTCCGCAAGCCAGGCACAGAGAATAGGTCGGCGCAAGTTTGCGCAGGCGCGCGGCGACACAGGATCAATCAGTACTGACATGGCTGGTCTTGCCGCATGGGGGCTGCTTTATGCGGAGGTTGCGTTGCCCGATTTGGGCGATGTGCTGCCTGTGCGAATGGAAGCGCCTCGCGTAAACGACGACAACGGTACAGTTGAAATTCCTTTCTCTGTGTGGCCAACATTGACAGCGTGGAACCCGGCAACAGACGAGGCGGCGGCACCAGACCCAATCCCAGATTTTGAATATGAATCTGACTTGACGACTCCGAACGCGCCAAACGACGCCACACAAATCACATATCCAGATGGCGGCAAAGAATTTCGCGTTGGGTATTCTTTGCCTGCACAAACGATTGATACAATTGAATGCACGTATCGTTCTTATACTTCTGGACTGCCAAACTCTTGGACTGGCATGACGGAAAGCAGCAACGTCTGCGCGTTTGCGAATGTCGATCTTACCGGGTCTACTATTGATGCTCGCGTTCGCGTTTTTTACGAGGATGATGGCAGCTATTTTTCGCCGCTGCTTAATGCAGGCGTTGGACCAAACAACACTGCCTGTGGAGCTCCGACCGCAACTGGCGGCATAACTACGCCGGACGGCGGCATACCAACCCTAAACTTGTCCGTTACGGTTCCAGAGTTGCGCGCCGCATCTGTCACGCTGGAGAGAAGTGTCGGCGGAGTATGGTCTGTCGTTAGCCACCAAAACATTAGGCCGGGTCAGACGATTACGTTTTCCAGCGCCGCTCTGACCGGATCTTCGGTCACGACATATTGGCGACTGCAAACGCGCACGTCGAATGGGACTGGCGGGCCTTACGCTACCTACGCATACACCACTGCCGATACAAGCGGCGGAAGCGGCTAACACAGCACAAAGAATCCAAAGAAGGAACTACAAATGGCACTCGTAACAAAAACAGCGCAAGACATTTTTGCACCTGCAGATAACAACGGCCAACCGCGAGCCCCCTCACTTCAGGAGGTGCAGGTATGGGGTACGGAGATTGAGAATGTCGCAACCGCGCTTGCAACGGCTTCCGCTGCGTTTGATACTCGCGCTAACCTGTACTCCTCTCTCGGCTACTCCGCCAATACTATGGCGTGGGTGGTAGCAGATACGACGGTAGCTTACAACGGAATCTATCGGAAGTCTGGCGCGTCCGGCTCTGGCGCGTGGTCGCGCGTTGCCGACCTGCCATACAGCTTTATTGTGGCGACCAACGCCGGGGCTGGAACAGCGAATGCCATTATTGCCACGACATCAATTCCAGTCAGTGAAAGTGCGCTTGTTATTCTTCCGATCGCGGCGACCAATACGGCTAGCCCTGTGCGCGTGTCCTATAACGGCGGATCATTGCTGACCATCAAGTCAAACAATGGCAATGATATTGTGATTGGTGGGCTGGCTGCTGGAATGCATGTCACAGGGGTGATTGTAGGCGATGTGTTCCAGCTGGTCAGTGATCAGGTGAGTGCAGCTATCGCCGCTGCTGCCGAAGCTTCTGCGCAGGCCTCCCAGGCGTCGGCCAACAATGCAGCCACTCAGGTCACGAATGCAAGGGCTTGGTCCGATCAGGCGCAAGCCTATGCCGCGACCGCCAACCCGATTAACTTCGTGCCGATCCGTCCCAATTTGTGCCCGAACGGTGGCCTCGAAAGTGGCCTGGATGGCATTTCTTTGTGGAACAACGTGGATGGATATTATAATAATGGAAACCGATACGACAGTCCGATGTGGGGGGCGGTGTTATCGATAGGTTTGACCAGTGGCGCAACAACTTATCGGGTGCAATGGCCAAAATTTCCTGTTTCTGCAGGATCGACGTACACTGTTACAGGCGATGCCGTGCTATTCGCAACCGCTGGGAATGTGTTTTACCAATTAGTTTGGTTGGATGCGGCTGGCGTAGAGACATACGGCAGCACAAAGTTGCTCGGAATCGGACGTAACTTTTCGGATACAGCCACAGCGCGTCAAGACATGGCCGTTGCATCAGTTGCGCCCGCAGGTACAGTCCAAGCCTATGTTAGATGTGTGTTTGACGCCCTGACCGCTCCCGCAGCACTGCAGGTCCGCCAATGTAAAGTTGAGCATGGCACAATTCCGGCCAGCTTCTACAGCCAGTATGTACCACCCATTACCAGGATGATTGAGGTGTATCCCGAAATGTACGGGGTCAGCACGAGCAATACGGCTGCACTCAATGACATCGGGTGGGCACGTGTTAAGGCCGCGATTGAGGCTATGTCCGGATCGTATGGGGTGACCATACGCTTTCGCGCAGGCCTTTACAGATTTACGTCGTTGCCTTGGCCCAACCGACATTGCACCCGCATCCTTGGCGCAGGCCATGGCCTCAACGGCACGATACTTGAGTTCGCCAGCACCTCTGGCTTGCCAAACCCCATCACGATCACCGGATTGCAGCACTGCGCTATCCGAGACGTTTACATCCGACAGTCCATCCGTGTCGCAGGGTATGCAATCGTGCTCGATGGAGCAGCCTATGTCACGACGATTGAGCGTGTGCGGATTGACTACAGCCACAATGGCATCTGGGTAAAACATGCCTCTGAAACGGTGCTGCGGGACATTGAATATCGCTATCTGATCGGCTCTTACGGAACCCGATGCGGTGGTGCGACAGGCGGTTGCTACGGAGTAACGTTTGACAATGTCCGTGGCGACAACCCGTATCGCCCAAATCTGGAACCAAAAGTCAAAAAGGTTGGAACGGCAGTCAGGGTCAATTGGCAGCCCACACAGGCGTATGTTGCGGGCGAAATCACAGTTGCCAATAACGCTATCTGGCAATGTGTGGTCGCGGGAACAACAGGCAGCACATTTTCTCCTGCGATACCGGGCACGACGCCGACAGATGCGTTCACGACCAATGTCACCGATGGTACCGTGCAATGGGCATTCATCAGTCTCAACAACCTCGCTTGGTGTGTGCAGGACAGTTTTGCTTACTCCTTGCGACTGGATAAGTTGATTTCGTTGAATGGATCGCAGGGCTTCGCGATGCGTGACACGCTGGCGACAGGCTCCAGCTATCCAATGTGGTGCCTCGTTGGCTTTATTGAGTGTGACCATAATCATGCGATGGCCATTAATCTCGAAGCCGGTGAAGGGTTCTACACGTCACTTGTTTGGGCTGGATCTTGCCTGACAGGCAACGGCATAACCATCGGATCAGGTTTCCGTGGCGAGGTTGCTCTGAATAACGGCACGCGGGTGCACGGTAATTGGCAGCATGGAATTCTGCTCAACCCCGGTCCGGTCGCCACCTCAATCATTGGTGTGCAGGTTTCCAACAACAGTCAGGAAAATGTTGGAGTCTATCATGGCATTGCTGTTGTCGGTGGCTCGACTGACTTCACCATATTGGGTTGCGGCATTGGCGTCAGCGCACACATACAAGTCTCGCAAGGCTACTCGATATTTATCGGCGGCGGCTGCTCATATGGTCGCGTGGCTCTCAACCGCCTCAGAGGAGCATCGGTTGCCAACATCGATCAAGGCACAGGCCATAACGATGTGCAGTTCAGCATGAACTGACGAATGCCGCGATTTGACCATCCGTTTAAGCCGGGTGGTCAGGGTGCACCAAACACCCTAACGACGGGCCAGATTTGCGCTCAGACCCGTCCGACAGCACCACACGATAACCGTCGCACCCGTACCCTGCAGGGCCGGGTCTCTGTGACTGAGTCGTGAGATTTTGGAAATGGTAAATCGTGAAACGCTGCGTGATGTCCCCAACACGCAGCCTCCTGCCGCATGGATTGGCGGCAAGCGCACCCTTGCTCCGCTTCTGGTCAAGATGATCGAGACCGTGCAACACCAGACCTATGCCGAGCCATTTGTTGGCATGGGCGGTGTGTTCTTCAGGCGCAGGCAAGCGCCCAGGACGGAGGTGATCAATGACCGCTCCGGTGATGTGGTCAATCTGTTCCGTATCCTTCAGCGGCACTATCCGCAGTTTATGGACACGCTCAAATTCCAGATCACCAGTCGTCGCGAGTTCGAGCGGCTGCCAGCTCTACGATGGTTTACGCCGACAACTTCTAAACCAAAGGAACCCACACCATGCTTATCAAGAACTGGCGGAGCGTGCTTTTGCGCGCGTTGTCTATGTGGGCTGTCTATATCGCAACAGCCCTGCAAATCGCAGAAAACGCGGTTCCGTATGTGGCTGATCATTTGCCGTGGTGGCTGCCGGTCGGTGTCTTAATTTTATCGCCAATTTTCAGAATCATATCACAAGGAGGCTTAGATGCCGATCAACAAGATAACGGCAAGCAAGCGCGGTAAAGCTGCGCTTGCAGCAGCCATTGTTGCTGCGGGTGTTGGTGGATGGCAAACGTTCAAAGACAGCACGCCAGCTACCCCGCCGCCAGCCGTTGTGCTGGCAACGAATACCCTGATCATTCCATGGGAGGGCTTGGCTCTCAAATCTCATTGGGATCAGTTCGCAAAGATCTGGGATATTTGTTACGGCGAGACGCTCATCAATGGCAAGCCTGTCCAGCCAGGAATGAGCTTCACCAAGGCGGAATGCGGTGCCATGCTGAAGCGTCGCGTCTTCAATGACTATTACATGCCGCTGGTTCGCAAAGTGCCAAAATTTACAAACTTCCCGGTCTCTGTGCAGGCGGCGATGGTTTCTGGTGCTTACAATTTTGGGGTGGGCGGCATGATCGGTTCGCGCGCGATGGCGCTGGCACTTGACGGCAAATATCGTGAGGCTTGCGAAGCGCAAACAGCTTGGAATAAAGCGGGCGGACAGGTCGTCAATGGCCTCGTCAAGCGCCGCGAGATGGGGGATGCGCAGCGGATCGGTGAAGCTGAAGTTTGCGTTTCTGGGTTGACACCATGACAGCACTCTGGAGCAAGCCAGCAATCTACATCTATATAGCAATTGCCGCAGCGCTGGCCTTATGGGGCGCTTATATCCATGTGTACAACAACGGCTATGAAGCGGCAGAGCTGCACTACAAGGCAGAGATTGCCGCCAATGCCGCCGCCATTGCCGAAGCCACAGCCAACGAGCAGCGACGGCAGACCATAGCCAACAACGCCGCAAAAGCGCGTGAGGCGGCAGCCATTGCCGAGTTGGAAAAACAAGAATCTGAAAATGAAGAACTCAGACGGAGGCTGGCCGATGAAGCTATGCACGATCCTGATGCTGGCCGCCCTGCCTTTGGTGTTGGGAGCGTGCAGCGTATCAACAAAATTCGTTAGCAGCCCGCCACAAATCGCGATGCCTGATAGCAAGCTTCTCCGTGCTTGCGGCAAGCCGGTGGATGTTGGCACCGCGCCATTGACACAACAGCAAGCCGAGGATATGTGGATCACCGACCGATTGCGCTTGTTGGATTGTTACAGGCGTCACCTTGCTTTGACGAAATTCATCATTGACCGCGACAATGCGCTTATGGGGAACGCCGAGGGCAAGCCATGAGCGGACCTGAAATCATGGCAGTTGTCGGCTTTTTCGTTGCCGTTTCCGGCGCTCTATGGGGTGTGTGGTGGCGTGTTGAAGGACGTATCTCCGCAGCCAAGGACCGCGCCGACAAGGTGGCTGAAGATCTGGCGGCACATCGACTACACATTGCAGAAACCTACGTCACTAAGGCTGGGTTGCAAGAGCAGACTACCCAAATTATGCGAGCTATCGAGGGCGTTGGTTCTCGTATCGATGGCATGAATGAGCGGTTAGACCGCGCATTTGAACACCCGCACGTCACGCCATTGCCGCGTCGTCGTACATCCAGCGATTAACAAACTACCGATAGGAGTCAATCCATGGCTACCGAACTTCTTGCAACCGGATCAACGGCTGCCTCTTCTTCTGATCTAGTTGTTGCCGATGGCTCCACGGTTACTGTGGCACTCAAGGGCGACACGACTGGTGAAGCCTATGTACAGATCCTTCTCAAAGATGACGCCGGTGCTTACGCGGTCATTGGCGCAATTTCTCCATATCTGCGCGCCGTTGTGATTGCCGCGCCAGGCACATATCGCTTTACGCGCCGCGCTGGTGCGGTCTGCGGGGTGTTCAGTGCTTAAGACTCTGCTGTCCTCTGTTTTTAGACCGCCTTTACGGGTTAGTGTTAACCAGCCCGCCAGAGGAAACAAGTTTACGCCTTCCGCCTTCACAATGACGCAGCTTGCAACATCTGGTCGTATTTATCAGCGGTCAACAGCGTCTGGCGGGACGGCGGGCAGAGGCTACGGATCGATACCAGTCACGGTAAACGTAACGCAGGCTGGAAACATTAAAGCCCGCTGCCGTGCTGTATCGGATGGAACGACAATTTTGCAGGCACCATGGACGGCGGCAACGGTCTCTGTGGCTAACGGCGCTGTTTCAATCAACCGTGTGGCGGCAAGAGCGGAACAATTCTATCTAGATTTGTCAGCAGACGGCACGACGTGGCAAAATGGCACGGTTCCAATTTGGATGGGTCGTCTTGTTGGTGTGTCTGGTCAATCGCAAGCCGTTCGGCAAATTGCGAAGGTGTCAGCCTATGTTGGCACGATGGCAAGCCTTGGCGTCACCATTAGCCCGAACGGCGCGCTATATGCTGCGGTTGACGATACAAGCATTACAGTTGCCACGGCTGCATGGGCGTTACCATCCGATTCTGGACCGTATACCAGCACATTCGCCGCGGAGTTTCTGCGCAGACAAGTCGCGTCATATGGTGTGGCATGCGGTCTCGTTGGCTATGCGAAGGGCGATACCGCTATTTCCGACTGGGCAAGCGGAACAGCGCAACGCAATAAGCTTCTCGCGACACTAGATGCGGTTGGTGGGTTCGAGGCGTTCTATTGGCATCAAGGCGGCAATGACGCCGGGGCCGGAACGACGAAGGCAACGTACAAGGCGGCGCTCGACAACCTCTTTGCTGACCTTGCCGCGCATAATCCTATCTTTGGCACGAATTTCACGAAGTCCATCACGGCAATGGCAACACGGCTTGCGGCTGGTGCCGGGACCGTTGCGACCGTGCAGGCTATCCGTCAAGCGTCAAAAGAATGGGCAGCAGCGAACAGCGGAATTTACCTTGAGCCGCATGACCTCAACCTAGAAGACAGCGTGCATCAAGGCCAGCCGGGTAATATCGTTCTTGCGCAACACCTGCACCGCGCATTTGCCAGCAACGACATCGGCCCTTCGCTGGGCACGCCAACTCGTGCTGCCGGAAGTGCCGTCATTTCAGTTCCTGTTTCGCTGCCAACTGGCGCAACCTCGATCGTTCTGACAGGTTCGCCGCAAACGCGCTTTACGGTTTATCCATCTGGGACCACTACGGGTGCGCTCACTGTGTCATCGTTAGCGTGGAGTGCAGCAACGCAAAGCCTGGAATTGACGCTATCATCTGCTCCAGCGGATTCGCAGGCGTTAGACGTTTATGCGTTCTTGCATCCAGACCCAAGCGGCACGACTGCGAATGCCAATATGATCCGCGATGACCGCATGGAAGATGGTATCTCCGTTGGTCGATCTCTTGAGCCAACAACGGCTGGCCCTGTAGTTTGTGCGGCGGTTGGCCCTGCAACGGCCCCGGCTCAAATGTCTGCGCCAACTTTGGCCGCTATTGACGCTTCAATTGCGGTTACACGCGCTGCGGACCCAAGCAATGGCGGATCAGCGATCACAGGCTATGACCTGCGGTACTCTACCGACGAATCGACATGGACAACCGTTGCGATGACAACCAACCCGCATACTGTCAGCGGACTGACGAATGCAACACTGTACTATGTCCAGACGCGGGCGAATAATGCCATCGGTAATGGTGCGTGGAGTGCTTCGGCGTCCGCAACACCTGCAGCTGTAGTGAGTGCGCCGCTTTCTGATACATTCGCCGCGACAGATGGTACCAACCTTTCCGCCCATGCAGCCGACACCGGGCAGTCATGGACGGCTGTTGTCGGGACGATGCTTATTGCAAGCAATGAGGTTTACGCCTCTGCGTCTCCGTCAACATACCGTTCGTCTTATACGGCGGCATCCGCAAACGCCTATGTGCAAGCAACTTTCCGATTCTTGTCGAGCTTGGCAAGCTCTGCAAATTGGCTGCTTTGCCGATCCACTGCGACCAATACTTGGTATCAGGGCGGCTATCAGCAGGCAGGGGCAAGCGGTGAAGGCTATTATCTAGGCAAGACCGTGGCTGGCACCTTTACAGTCATTGGCTATTATGCTGCGTCTCCGACTGGTGATAAGGTTGTCAGGATCGAAACATCAGGTACCACGATTCGCCTATTGGTGGATGGCGCTCAAGTGATTTCGGCAACAGACTCGTCCATTACCGCTGCCGGTAATGCTGGCATCAGACAAGGTGGATCTAACGCTGCGACGACGACAACCGGCGTTCATATTGACAACATGACCGCTGGCATTTTATAACTTCTCACCAAAGCCCCGCCTGCCCTAACCGGCGGCGGGGCTTTTTTTGTTTTTGTGGTTGACAGTAGCATCGGCGTGTGCCATGCTTTAATAAGAAACCAGAGGAGTTTTGAAATGCCTTATATCGAACATCTGCATACGAATCCAAACGGCGAAAAAGTAACAATTTACATTGATGATAAATTCAACATAGCCACACTCGGCGCAGGGTCAAAAATCGGCGCAGGGTCAAAAATCGGCGCAGGGTCAAAAATCGGCGCATGGTCATCAATCGGCGAAGGGTCAAAAATCGGCGCATGGTCATCAATCGGCGAAGGGTCAAAAATCGGCGCAGGGTCAAAAATCGGCGCATGGTCATCAATCGGCGAAGGGTCATCAATCGGCGCATGTTCATCAATCGGCGAAGGGTCAAAAATCGGCGCAAATGATGAATGCAACCGTCCCGCCTATATGGCCCCGCTTCCATTTGGTCCGCGTGAGTACTACATAACCATGACCAATAAAAACATGGCAATCGGTTGTGAGTTGCACACTTTTGAGTGGTGGTGGCATGCATCTGATCGCGATATTCTTGCGCTAGACGGAAGAAAAGCGCTGGAATACTGGGCCAAAGCAAAGCCGCTCTTGTTTAGCGCGGCTAAAGTGTTTGGTTTTTTTGATGAAGGCATGAAAGCCGCGGAAATTGTGGGAAGCCATAACCAATCAGAAAGAGGAGATCAATTATGAAAAGCATTACATGCGCATTATTGGCAGCTGTAGTGTTGGGCAGCCCAACATCTGCACAAACGCCAGCAACCACACCACCCGTCCCAGTTACAGACGCCGCAACCGTCCGCATCACAGTGCCAGACGGCCTTGGTTCCGGCGTTTCACTCGGTAATGGCTTTATCATCACAGCCGCTCATGTGGTAGGCGATGTCAAGTCAGTCAAGGTGAAATCACGCGCTGGAACAGAGGTTGATGGCGCAGTGCTGTGGGTCAGCAAGGCGTATGACATCGCCCTGGTTAGGGCAGAACAGAGCTGGCAAGGCGCAAAGCTTGATTGCGGCGTTGCTCATGTTGGAGACCAGATTTCAGCAGTTGGCAATCCTCTTGGATTGGACTTCATAACGGCATACGGTCGTATTGCGGGCGATGCGCGTGAACAAGGGCCGTGGAAGTTGGTTTATGTCACAGACATGACGACTGTCATGGGCCAGAGTGGCGGCCCTGTGTTTTCAGCAAAAGGTGAGCTTATTGGAATCACTGTTGGCGTGATCAGCGCCCCAATGAAATTTAAGGAAGATTATATTCATTCTATTGTCGGCTTCGGCTTTATCGTGCCGTCGTCTGTAGTTTGCGAACTGATGGGCGGGAGGGTTTGATGGACACGAAGGAAGCGAAAAAGATAGCTAAGTCTTGGGGCTGGAAACTCGACGAGCTTCTTGAAGCACTGGAGAACGGCGGAACGTCACTAGACCCGGTGAAGAATATAAGCGCAACGCAAACAGCGCATGAAATCATCACCACGGCACTCAAGAGGGCAACACCATGACCCATTCCTCCCCAGTCTATCATCTTGATGGCGACAAGCCCAAAGCAGCCCGCCTTATCGTGCTCAACACATGCTGGCTTGCGTTCGTAGCATGGGCGGCAGCTATGGGCCATGTGCAGTTTGTGTTCACCCATGATGTGTCGCGGATCAGCTACGGCATTGCCGCAGTGCTTGCCATTGGCTTGCTGGCTGTTGCGTTAGGACGCACGGCTCACCTTGCGAGGTTGGAGGTCTGGCTTGTGACGCTTGGCCTGATCGGCAACGTCGTCGGTTTTATTCTTGCCCTGCAAAACATCGACACCGGCTCACTGTCGTCACCTGACGGCGTGCAGCGCGTTGCTGCGTCATTGCTTGCCGGGATGGGCGTTGCGTTCTGCTCGACGCTTGTGGGCGCTATCGGCGCGCTGTGGGTGTCTACGGTGGCTTGGGTTGTTGGTGAGAAGGTGGCTGTGTGATGGTGGAAATTGTTGACAAGCTACGGTCCCGTCTCGTTTTTCACGCGGACCAAGTGGAGCAGCTTGCTTTCGAATTGGCCTTTGAGTTGGAGGAGGCGAAGCTGGGCCGGAACGACCTAGTGTCCGTCAACCGCGATAAGTTGCGGGCTGTCGCGATACGCGTTCTTTCTCGCACATGCGCCAATCTTGAAGCGTTGAAATCTGAAAACGAAGATTTTCGAGCAGGCATCAAGCGCTTGTCGGATGAGGAAGAGTTTTGCGCAGAGACGACCGGCGACAACCCATTCTCAATGGTTCACCTCGCCGCCAAGCTTGCCGCCTCGGAACAACGCATCAAGGAACTTACAACCGAGCGGCACGTCCTATGCAGCATTGCATTCATCGGCCCTGATGATGTGGCCGAGGCGGCGTTAGAGGCTATCCGGGCAGTTCTATCCGCAGCGCCGGAGCCATCCCTATGACCGCCATCCTCACCCGCGACTTGCTCATGAATTTCTTGATGGGCCTAACTGCCCTTGTGATTCTAACGCTGGCGGCAATCAACCCCGCCAGCACAGAAACGCCAATGTCTCAACCGGGCAACCTTGTCGTCTCCGCGGCATGGCCCACCGGGCCAGACGACGTTGATTTGTGGCTTTCCGCACCGGGAGACCGCGGCATTGGCTACAGCAATAAATCCGGCAAGGTCTGGAGCCTGCTGCGTGACGATCTAGGCATCGCCAATGACACGACCCCATTGAACTACGAGTCCGCATTCTCGCGCGGACTACCAGACGGGCAATATGTTGTTAATGTGCGCTGCTATTCGTGCCTATCCGCCGTGCCTGTTTCTGTTGAAGTTCGCTTGGCAACGGGAGTGTTGGTTTGGAAAGGCACCGTCAATCTATCTGGCTACAAGGATGAAAAGACGGCGATTGCTTGGGCCATGCGGTCGGGTGCTGTTGTGACAGGCAGCGAGAGTTTTGTTTTTCGGAAAATTAGAGGAGGTGAGTGAATGGAATTTACATTAGCGCTAGCAGCATTTTGTGGGTTGATGTCGGTTAAGGCTGCGATTGGGAAAGACACATGGAATTGCGTTATTCAGGCATTCCTTTGCTCTTTTAATTTATGGGTGGCGCTCTCACGGTTGTTTGCATCATGACCCAAGCCCTAACCCTATGGCTAGCCTTCGTCCTAGCAGCCGGAACAATCGCCTTCTTCGGCACCAAGCGGCAGGCAATTGCATTTGCAATTGTCGCGATCCTCACAGCGCCAGCCACACTCTTGCCGCTTGGCCAGCCGTCACCACTCAGTCCACCAAAGGACGGCACGGTGCTCGGCTCAAAGATCGACATCGGGCGCGCTATCTATGTGCTGCTGGACGGGCCTACGCCGCGCTATTATGTCCTGCCGTATTCAGAGCAGACGGCCAAGGCGTTGCAAGATGCGCAGTCAGCAGCGGAAGGCTCTGGTGGTTCCGTCGTCATGCGAGCTGGTGAGGATGGCTCACCTGGCTTTGCAGAAGATGCGCCGCCGCCAGAGCCGGTCAAAGGCGCGGAACGCGCTGTTGTAGGAGGGTGAGATGGACTATAGCGAAAAAATCGTAGAAGAGCTATATGTGCTCAGTGCCGAATTTATTGTTCTAGCTATTGTGCTCGGCGCAATTTGCTATATTGTGAAAAAGCGGCTTGGGCCGCTAGATGAGGAGTGAAGTTATGAATGTGAAAGCTTTTCCGTCGGCAGCAAACGATCAGACAAAAGGGGTGGACCTGCGCGATTGGTTCGCAGGTCAGGCGATAGCCGCATTTATCGCTGGGAGCTTCAATATGCATGACCGTGGCGAAGACTTGTTAGACGAATCAATTGCGCTTGAATGCTACCAAATCGCCGACGCCATGCTCGCAGCCAGAAAAAAGGAATCCTAATGAAACAACCAATATCAGACGAAATTGCCAGACAGGCAGCGGAAGCATACGCCACCCACGGCACACAAACGGCAGCCGCTATTGCTTTAGGCTGGCCTCGCAAGACGCTTTGCAATCGACTCAAGGTGGCTGCGGAACGCGGCATGTGCGGCACGAAGCCAGTATTGCCGGGGTTCCGTATCAGCCAGGTGACGAATACACCGAAAGGCGACTTTATCCAGCAGAAGCCAGAGCGTGGTCCAGAATGGGAAACGCCAGATGGCCATAGCATCAAAGGCATTTCGGCGCTTGTTGATGCGGATGGGAGGACGATTCAGCAATGGGTGAAAACCACGCAGGCTGCGCAAGACCAAATGGCGGCTTTCCGCGCAATGGTTGAGGCTATGAAAGAAGACTTGCCGCGCGTCACGATGACGTTTCCGCCCGCAAGCTTTGAGTCCGACCTTTTGAATCAGTTCGTTGTGACAGATTCGCATTTTGGTATGTTAGCCCACCGCGAAGAGACAGGCGCTGATTACGATCTGAAGCTTGCCGAACAACTGTTGCTGGATTGGTTCGCCGCTGCTGTAGCGTGCGCACCACAGGCACACACAGCCGTTCTGGCTCAGCTCGGCGACCTGCTACACCATGACAGCCTTGAAAGCGTCACGCCAGCCCACAGGCACGTCCTTGACGCTGATAGCCGCCTGCATAAAGTTGTGCGGGTTGTTATCCGCACTCTTCGTCGCATCGTTGATATGCTGCTGCAAAAGCACAAGCACGTTCACGTCGTCATGGCGTCTGGCAACCACGACCCGGCGTCTTCCGTGTGGGTGCGCGAACTGCTGGCAACGATCTATGAAAACGAACCGCGTGTGACGGTTGACACAAGCCCTATGCTGTACTATTCATATGCGTGGGGTTCGACTGCGCTGTTTTATCACCACGGACACAAGCGCGGGATTAACAACGTTGACGCTACCCTTGCTGGTATCTTCCGCGAGTTGTTTGGTATGTCAAGACACGCCTATGCCCACATCGGCCATTTCCACAGTGATGAGGGGCGCAAGTCTGCCCTGATGTATGTTGAGCGCCACGAAACCCTTGCCGCGCCTGACGCCTATGCCGCTGGCGGCGGCTATCTATCGGGACGGTCCGCCAAGGTCATCACATACAGCAAAAGGTTTGGTGAAGTCGGCAGGAGCACGTTGCGGCCTGAAATGGTGTCTGGGCGGTATGCAGCTGCGAATGACAACACCAAAAAGGAGGACGCGGCTTGAACATCAGTATTGAAGTCAGCGGCACATTTGAGCCAAACGAGCCAGCATTCACCGAATTCATTGATCATTTCTTTGCCATCCAGAAGCAATCATTTGACGAGGACGGCGGGATGCATACGGCGGGAGTGCAGATGATGCTAGCCTACGATGAGGGGCAATTCACTGTCGAAGAACTAATGATGCCCGCCTAACTATACCACTTCCACCAACAAAGTATAACACCCCTGCCGTCACCAGCGGCAGTCACCACCAAGAGGAGAAATAACGAATGGATACAACAATCAGAGAACTGCAGCTTGCCCACGTTGCTCGCCAAGATGAATGGTGCGCGAACCAAAAACCAGACCTTTCTTTTCGTGGCAACGAAATGGCGGGTGAGGTCGGAGAGGCGTGCAACGTCATCAAGAAGCTGGAGCGTGAGCGTCAAGGGTGGCGGGGGTCGCGGGACACGGTTGACCATTTGGGAGATGAGCTTGCTGATGTTGTCCACGCTGCCATCCTTTGCGCTATTACGGCTGGAATCGATCTTGCACCATACGTCATAAGCAAATTCAACGATACCAGCACGAAGAATGGACTTGCTACCAAGATCGGCAGTGCGGCATGACAAAAAATTACGCAATCGCAGATTTGCACGGCAGGCATGGCTTGCTGACAAAGGCTATCGAGCGAATCGAGATGGGAAGCCCAACGGGTGGCACCATCGTTTTTACTGGCGATTACGTTGACCGTGGGCCATCAATCCAAGAGCTTTTGAAGGAGTCCGCCAATGTCGCAGCATAGTATTGAAGATACCTTCATGATTCCAGGCATGGGCGCGCAACCAGTGCCGCCACAGAAATATGTGGCTGCGAATGATAATGTTGTGCAGCCAAATGAAAAGCTGCGCCGCATGTTGAGTGGTCAGCTAACTGACGCGGAGAAGGAAGAGATTGATGAGGCGCTATCGGGGGCAAGCGGCTGGCTCGCCCGTGGCGTATTTATGGAACATTCCTGTCCAGATGAACTAATTTCCGTAGCAAGCGGTGGATATGCAAAGCCATCGGATTGCCGGCCTATTCTGAGTAGTGAATATATTTATGAACAGCGCCAGCCGAAAGTTGGCGAAGTATGTGCCAGCAACGGCGAGCTTTGCATTTTCGATGGAATTGACTTTGCGCCAATTGCAGCCACCCCACCCACTGAAACAAACCGTGGCCCATACGTCGCTACAGCATCTGGCCGCAAGTTCTATCCGCTAGACCCGCGACCAGATGAAACACACATCGAAGACATTGCGCATGGCTTGTCTATGTTGTGCCGCTATAACGGGGCTGTGAAGCGCTTCTACAGCGTTGCGGAGCATAGCGTGATGATTGCGCGCAGCTTGAGGCAATACGGCCCTGTCATACAGCTGTGTGGCCTTCTGCATGACTCCCCGGAAGCACTGTCTGGCTTCGGTGACATTTGCGCGCCGATGAAGGGAGAAATCCCAGCTATCTCCGATATTGAGAAGGATATCTATGTGCGGGCCGTGTCGGTACGCTTTGGGTTGCCGCCATTTATTCCACCGGAGGTGCACGAAGCTGACATGCGAATTCGCAGCAATGAAGTTCAAAACATGGCACCCATGGAATGGCACGCCGCATACAACAACCCGCTTGGCGTGACGCTTCAATACTGGACGCCGGATCAGGCGGAAGACGAGTTCTTGGCTGAGTATGTTCGGTTGGAACGGTTGGTTAGAGGAGTTGTGTGATGACACTAACTGAAAACCCACAATGGAACATCTGGCGAATAAAGAGTAAATATGCGCGCGCCTTATTCACTGTTTTTATCGTCACACCACTACTTCTTGTTGTCACTACCATAACCGCCTTCCTCGCTTTGATTGTCGGCGCTGCGCACGGAGCGAAATATGCATGGTACATATTCAGTGAGGTTGTTTTAGTGGACAACACATGGATTGGATATTGGCGCGCCATAACGCTTAGGGGGAAACCGTGAACCACTTCCACGTAGGCCAAGAAGTCGCCTGCATTGATGACACCACCTTTCCAGAGCAATGGCTCGGCATCCAGAAAGACAAGATCTACAAAATCCGCTGGATTGGCATGTACAAGAGCTATCTCGCTGGAGAGTACCTTGGCGTGCTGCTGGATGGCGTAACGCGCCCATGCCCACAGTTTGGCGACAAAGATGTGCCGTTCCGCGCAAGCCGGTTTAGGCCATTGGTGAAAGATCCGATTGCGGTGTTTCGTGGGTTGCTTGCTAGTGGGCCGGATTTGGCGAAGATTAAGAAGAAGGAGGCAGTATGAGCACGATGATTGAACGGGTGGTAAAGGCTATCCTTAAGGCTCAATTCTATGATTGTGAGCCTAATATGTACGAAAGCCTAGATGAGTTTTATCGCACGATAGATGATGAGCACATAGAAGCAGCAAGTTACATGGCGCGGGCCACCATTGAGGCGATGAAGACCGCCATGGAAAACGACATTGATTGGGATGGGGATGCAGTTCGCACCTACGTTGCTGGAATCGACGCAGCACTAAACGAGGAGACAAGAAAATGAAGATTGTTGTTGATTACATCGGCGCTGGCATTGCTAGCGACAATAGGCACGCACAAGACATAATGAAATCTCTTGGAATAAGCTATTCTTCGTATCGGACTCAATCAGTCGCTGATTGTTGGATTTTTGAAGGGTGCTCCAATATTCCAAAGGAGTTGCCAAGCTATGTCCGCGTCATTCAAAAGCCATGACGGAAAGGATTGCGGCAGCCGCCATACAATACGGCGCAACAATTAGCCTTCCTCCGCCGGCAAGGCATCACACAATAATCCAGACAATGGATCTTGAAATGGGTGTTGGTGGCGCAAGCGCGACACCAGATAGGCAGGGGTTCATCACAGACAAAGGCCGCTTCGTGAACCGTGTCGAGGCGTTTTATATCGCGAGTCAATCCGGTCAAATCGTCAATCAGGCACAAGGGCCGCAACTTTATTCGGAGGATCTATGGTGATGACACTACAAGACAAAATCGCAGCAACAGCCGACAAATGCAAAACAGTTGCGGAATGCGCGCTGCAAGAATTCAGCGACAACTTCACGCTTGCCGCCGTATCGCAAGACGATGGCTGCCTAGCTGCAATCCCATCGAACCCGTCATACATCCCACCAGAACTTGAACCACTTGCCGCAGCTATCGGCAAGGCCCCGGCCAACGACAACACGGACAGCTTCTTCGACCGCGCCATGCGTGCGCCTTGTGGTGCTCCGCTGCCAAACGCACGCCGCGACATTAAGATGCATATCGTCAATGAGGCGGCAAGAGTTGTTACCGGAGCGCGCAGGAAGGACTACGGCACCCCAGAAGACAACTTTGAGCGAATTGCCAAATTCTGGCAGGCGTATTTTGAAAACACCGGGCGCGGATCTGTAGCAATTACCGCGCAAGACGTTTCGCCAATGATGCGCCTTATGAAAGAGGCGAGGCTGTGTGAATCGCCGAATCACCTTGACAGCTTTGTTGATATTGTCGGATACACGATGACTGGAGCAGAGGTGAATGGCGTTGAGGTGGCGGGGTGATCGATCTTCCAGTGTACTATATGCCTATGCCAGTAAATGAGAATGGCGATGGGCCAGCATTTGGCGATGAGGTATCGCGCATCATTCACGAAGTATGGGACCCGCATTGCAACACAATCTGCACCGCCCCCACAGAAGAACTAGCGCGTTTCATTGCAGATACCATCATGAAAGGAAAATTGCCAGATGTCAGTTGACCTAGATGAACTTGACGACCTCATAAGCAGATACGTGTTTAGCGCAAATTTTGATGGCGACACAAGAGAGGAGAGCGATGCTATTCACGAATGGGTGCGCGCAGCCGTCCTGGCAGAGCGCAAGCGGTGCGCTGAGACTACAGACAAACATCGAAACGACCTTACGGCAGGAGGTGAGGTCAGGCTGGTCGCGGCTTACATCAATCGCGAAATCATGAAAGGAGAGTACATCAATGTGGAACGTCAGAGTGGTTCAAAGAAAAGCAGTAACGCGACATATGATGAATATGCCTTAAAATACGGAGCACGATTCAAGCTATCACCGCCACACAACACCAACCCCGCCACTCACCACGGCGGGCTTTTCTTTTAACACTCTTGCGGTTTGCAAATGTAATATCGCATAATGCTCCGCGATGATTCATAAGACACCCAGTTTGTATCTAGCCAACGCACACCATTGAATTAAGACCTGATTTGTAATCAGGTGTAAGTCTGTAATTGGCGATTTTGCGCTAACTAAATATCAATGACTTAGGTAAAGCAAAACCGGCAGTTTGCAATAGCAGGCTGCCGGTTTGTTGCGTCAAGAACTAAGGTTTTTGGGTTAGTTTTTGCTGTGCTCTTCCAGTTTCAAAATAGCCTGCTCGGCCAGTTGGATCTTCCCGCCTAAATAGTGCGCGTCGAGAATCGACTCCACGTCCTTCAGGCTATGACCTGTGATTGACGCGATCTGCGCTGTGCTGCATCCAGATATAGCCAGCCGCGTGACAGCCGTGCCGCGCAAGTCGTGGAACGTCAAGCCAACAATTCCGGCAAGTTGCGCCGCCTTGCGCCATGACGCCTTAAAACCGTCGCTTGTCCATTGCTTGCCGCGTGTCGTCGTTAAGATCGTGCCGGCGTTGCGAGGTAGTGCGTCCAGCATTGTCCTGATAGGCGCTGCAAGTGGCACAGCCACACGCGCTTTTGTCTTGCCTTGATGCACTCGCAAAGCGTGACCGTCATAGCTTGACCACTCGGCCTTGAGCAAGTCACCTTGCCGCTGTCCAGTCCACAAGGC
>Ga0181343_1000142_pt1 | contig 34467 bp, 43 predicted proteins | sample Su13VDMLBSD_FD_130110 | JGI IMG/M metagenome (GOLD analysis project Ga0181343, IMG submission 130110) | Freshwater viral communities from Lake Michigan, USA - Su13.VD.MLB.S.D | ecosystem: Environmental > Aquatic > Freshwater > Lake | place: USA: Michigan | collected 2013-07-15
GAAGGAACTCGATCCTGTTGCGTTCGCGTATCAGTATCAGCAGCAGCCGGTGATGACATCGGATCTGGTCGTGTCGCCAGACCTTCTTGTTAAGGGTGAGGTTGTTACCGAATTTGACAGTCTGGCTGTCGGTATCGACCTTTCCGCAAGTAAAAATGAAACAAGTGATTACACAGCGTTTGTATTAGGAGGGAGACTTAAGGATAATTACTACATAATTGATGCGCATCAGTGCCGATCCATCGGAAATCTTGAAAAAATCGATCTGCTGTGCGACATGTTGCTGGAATGGGGCATCCTGACGCAGCAAGATGGGCAGTTTTTCCCGACGTATTCCACAATTACCCTTGTGGTTGAGTCCGTGGCGTATCAAGCGTCCCTCGCAGCTGACCTTAGGCGGGTACTTCTTAACGAAAGAGGATTAAGCAACCTCCATATTCATGAAGTTAAGGGATTCCGAGGAGACAAGATTGCTAGATTTAGAGGCACCCTTGGGCTGCTAGAAAACAAAAAGGTAACTTTTAACAAATATCGTAAGTTTGATGGTCTGTTTGACCAGTTGATCAACGTCGGTGCTACAGCTCATGACGATTTGTTGGACGCATACACTTGGTTGATTACCTTTTTACAGCGTCGCGGGAACTTCTCGATCGAGTACTGATGAAAACTCACACTTCAACGCTTTCTGGGTCCCGGATGTGGGTCGCCATAACGGCTCACCAGCCTTTAAACCGTATAAACTCGTTGGTTAATACTGTTCGCGCCTACTTAGACTATGAATTAGAGGTAAAAATAAATATTTACGTAGATTATGAGTCGGAAAAAGATGTAGAGACCTTAAAAAGTATTCTAGAACCTTATTTTTCCAAATTAGATATTGAGATCAAAGTCTGCGGACCTGAGTACTCCGGATGGGAGCTCACGTGGGCTCATAAAACGGATTTAGTGCTGGCATGTATGAACTACACAGCCGATTTTTATGTTTATCAAGAGAACGATATGATCCTGACTTATGAAAATTTAAAATATTGGTTTAGGTGGAAAAACAGGTTAAGTGCAGCTGGTTTTGAGCCGGGTTTCGTCAGATACGAGGAGTACGGGGACCTGAAAATCCCCTTCGATAACTACCACACGTTTTCTTTGACGCGAGAAACCCCAAACGTCTGGCACGACGTCGGATTCGAGGTCAAAAAGATGCTCGTGGTCGACCCCGACATTAAGTTTTTCGCACAGGTATCAAATCCTTACTACGGTGCGATGATCTTAAATCAGGATGATGCAATTAAGTACGTTAGAAGCCAGAGTATGGATCCTGTTCGGAGCTATGAACTTGTTGGGATCCGTAACTGGCCTTTAGCTGACCGCAGTTCTATGGGTTTAGCTTTTGAGAACGTTCCAGCAGGGCATGAGCACCGTCGTTGGATCCCCGTGGTTGAAGAAAACGGTAAGTATGTACCGCATAAATGCTGTTTAATTAAACACGATGATACAAAGTACACTAAAGAGCTTCTTAAGAAGTCCAGTAACTTGATAGACTGTAAAAAGATGTTTAAATTGTGAAGTGGCGCATCGAGGTGCACAGTATGTGTCGGTGTGTTATTTTTTGAACGGTCACCACTACCAACAGACTTTACTTAGAGATGACGCGTACAGAGTGCGACGATTTGTCGAACGAGAGCAAGGAACAGTCTACTGGTTTAACCCAGCTTAGTGATCCTGTAAATCACCCAGCACATTATACGCAAGGCGGCATCGAATGTATCGAAGCGATTAAAGCCGCACTCGGTTCAGAAGGTTTTAGAGCGTACTGCCGTGGAAATGTACTTAAGTATCTCTGGCGCACCGAATTTAAAAACGGAGCTCAAGATTTACAAAAGGCAAAATGGTATCTGGATCGGTTAAACGAAGAGAGCTGACAGTGAACCTATAATGTAGGAAAAGAAATCACTCATGGACGTAAGAGCGTTTGGATCTATTTACGGGCAGAGTGCTTTTCTGCCTTATACAAGTGGATTTGGTTGGGTTCCCTCTCAAGGTCGTGTCAACTTTCCAGCTTGCCGCGCTATTTTCGTGGATTCCCCGGGGAATCAATCGAAAGGTACTCTTGTCGTGGAGTTAACTGATGCTCCTGGGCAATCAGCTCAAGCTTTGAATTTACAGGGGGATACAATTTTCCCCTTATCTTGTACCGCTCTCCTTAGCGGAACTATCGGCGGAGTCTACGTTTTATACTGATGGCCGGAATTGCCGTTAAGAAAGACAAAGCGAAGTGGGCGACCGCTAAAGCAAAAGCCCGTAAAAAACTAGGTGGGCATTCCGCGCGAGCGATGCAGCTCGCAACGAAGTACTATAAAGAAGCAGGCGGTACTTACGAAGGTAAAAAATCTTCGTCCAACCGTTTAAGTCGCTGGTCTAAAGAAGACTGGCAAACTCGTGAAGAGTACGAAAAGTCTAAAAAAGACTGATTATGGACGCAGAAGATTTTCTTAGCTACTTTTCTGGCGGATCTACATTCCGCGAAAGGGCTTTTAACGACGCCGCCGGCCTTATTAAAGCCATCCATAGTTCGCCAAAATCGGACTCAATCACTCAGGGTCTCATTAACCCCTTAAAGAATGAGATGTTGGCTAGAGCGTTAGCCGCCAAAGCTATGATGGGTACAAGTGGCTGACAGAGCACGCGAAAAAGGACGCACTGAGCGATACCTTCCGCGTTCCGCGTGGGCTTCTCTCAGTCCTGAAGAGCGTCGCGCTACCGACGAAAAAAAGAAACGAGCTACCGCAGGTAATAAACCTGTAAACACTCAAGTAGCCAATACAGATAAAGCACGCGAGGCAAGGCGCCGCGCTTCCGAGTACATTAGAAGAAAGACTTCTAAAGATGGCTGATCCCTTCCTCGAAGCTGGCGATCTCTTTACTCGCGCTTTTAATGCACAAGAGTTGGCCTCCCGTCGTCAGATGAGGGCTCAACGGGCCAGTATGCGTAGTGATGAGTATACAAGTCAACTAGATGATCAAGCATATAACGCTCCTGTACCTCCTATGAACGCACCTTACGGTGTTTTTGAAGAGGAGTTTCAGCCCACGGGGGACCCTATGGAAGATATGAAGCAGGAGCTGATGCAGAAGACTCGGGCAAATCGGCGGGCCACGGAAGCTCCTATGGTTGTTCGCGCCGGGAACGGCAACGTTACCCCGAGTATGCGTTAATATACTGACAGCTTCAGAGATGCTGTGCTGTTCGACTGCTTTCTGTATTTTGACGAAAAAGAGCTCTTAGAGCTTCGTATTAATACTCTGAAAGATGTTGTAGATGGTTTTATTATCACTGACGCAGATCGTACGTTTAAGGGGGATAAAAAGGACTTTACGTGTGTCGACACGATCCGTTCTTTAGGTCTTCCGGAGGAGAAGATTCAGGTTTTACACGTCGAACTACCTCCTCCGGATATTGCGCCGAATCCATGGGTTCGGGAGTACTCCCAGCGAGATGCTCTGGCCGTGGGTATGCGGATGACCCCTCCTGATTCTGTATTTTTCTTCAGTGACGTCGACGAGATCCCCAAACCTGAGGCTCTTCTAGCTGCGGTCGATTTGGCGAAACAAGACCCTGAGCGCTGCGTCCGTTTATCAATGCCTATGTTCTACGGACGGGCTGATCTCCGTGTTGTAGATCCAGAGCGCGATACATCTAAACCCCCTACAAACTGGACTTGTGGAACAGTTGTTCTGCACGAGCACCTAGGTCAAACACTTTCAGAGATCCGTCAAAATCCAAACGATCTTGTTTACGGAGATTGTGATTCCGGCTGGCATTTCTCTTGGATGGGAGATCCCGCCCGCATGAAGCGTAAGCTTACGTCGTTTTCTCACTGCTACGACGATATTCCGTACGCTCACGCTCCTGCGTATAGTCAGGAGATGCTGGATTATCTTGACGCTTACAAAGCTGAAGCCGGTGGTAACGATCCCTTAGGACGAAAAGATCATGTTCTGGAGCCCTATCCGCATGAGCTTTTGCCGCCTGAGCTGTTTAAAATAGAGAGAGTACGCGAGTATCTACTTCCCAATGGCTGATCTCATGACGGAGCAGATCAAAAAGCCTTTCGCTGGTCGTCAAGGCGGGGGCGAAAAAGAGGGTTCCGAGCGTAATGAAGTCCGTCGTGAAGCTGTCCGTAAAGCACGGAAAGCTCGTATGATGCGTACAAGGGAGCGGGAAGCCGGTTCTCGCTGACTTATAAAGGAAAACGTCGATGCCTGCGGACAACCTAAGCGTACGGCAGCGGTTTAATGAGATTCTAGAAGCTTCTAGAACTCAAGATCGCAGCAAACAATCTGCGACTATGGTTGTCCTTAGTCATCTGCAGCAAATGACGCTGCTGATGATGAAAAAAGGGCTGTTTTTTTACTGCGAGCAAGATACCTATAAGGCTCGGACAAAATTTGTCGAGGATCTCATCCAGCTGAACCGTCTGGATATTCGGTTTCCTTCGATTATTCGTAACTTTCTTATCGACGGCTGCGGGCTTTTTTACTTTCGACCGGATCCAAAATTAAAGTATCAAATTTACTTCTTCAACAAAACTCAGTACAGGGTTTATCACGACATCAACGGTGAGATCGAAGAAGTCGTAATCATTTATAGTTATAAGATTCGCAACAGCGCTATCGGTCTGCCTGCAGATACGCAAGGACAGAATAAACGGTATGTTCGAATATCTATAACTAACGACAAGATTACAGAATATGAAGCTAATAGTGAGCTCAGTTTTGAGCTTGAGCCCGGATCTTTAATTACACCTAAAAACAGTCGTCCGAATACACTCGGATTTATTCCGGCTGTTGAGGTTCTAAACAAGCCGAACGCCAGCGGTACAGAGGGCGAGGGCGAATTCGAGCCCTTCATGCAGCAAATTGTTCTGCATGATCAGATGATGCAGAATATTGCTAAGAACATCGAGTTCTTTGGCAATCCCACGCTCATCAGTTCACGTCCCCGCAGTGATCTGGTCGAAGCTTCGGACGCGGATCGTACCTTCCGCCCGACCATCAGCAGCCAAAGCGGTTTTGCTGGACTAGATACTCCGTCGACTCGCGTCTCCGAACCTTTCGGTTCTCAGTCTGGTCTCGGCGGACTTCGTGTCCCTCGGATTATCGCGAACGTAGAGCCCTCCGACCGCGTGGGCTACATGACACCCGACCCCGTTAACGGGGATATGAACCGGTATGCGCTTTTATTACGAGAAGAGATTCGAACAGCCCTGGGTGGGGTTGATGAAATATCAATCAGCGCCGGAGCCACTGCGACGGAAATTAAAGGGCTTATGGGTCGCGCTCAAGCGACTGCTCTTCGTAAAAATAAGAGTTTTCTGACCTACGGTTTTTGTCGTTTGCTGGAAATGATCCTGTACCATCAGGAGCAAATTTTCCGCGAAAGTTTTATTTCGGTTATGGGTTTAACCCCGCCGAAGGAACCTAAAGAACAAACTGAAGAGACACTGCTTAAATACCAATCGAAGCTCACAAAATACGAAGAAAATGTCGATCTAGCGATTCAAGCTGCACTTGCCGATAACAAAGTCCCACGTGGTGTTTTTGGACTTCCCCCTGATGGAGATCGTGCGGTAACGTATCGATTCCAGGGTGATGTGTACGAAGACACTGCGTACGATATCAACCAAAAGTCAATCGTAGTCCGGAACTTGCAAGAGCTTGGCGTAGATAGTGTCGAAGCTCTGAAGTATTTGTTCCCGGATAAAACTGATCTGGAACGTTCGGAAATGTTGAAGGGCTTTCCTTTCCGAATGATTCAACAAACGCAGGGCGCAATGTCGCAATTCTTGCTACTATTGAACCAGATGCTACAAGCCCCGCATCCGTTAGCCCCTAATCAGCCTTTAGCGGCTGATCCTCGGCTAAACCTAACGCCCTTACTTTATAGGACGTTTGACCACCTCGCGCAAGAACTGACTTACTCGGGCAGCTATGAGCCAGCAGATCCCAGCTTCGATCCCGAGCCCGGTCTCCCCGGCGGTAGCAGCCCCTCAGGCGGCGGCCCCGGCGGCGGACCAGGGTTCAACCGCTTACCCGCAATGGGTAGCCAGTACCCAGGCGGTGCCTTCGGCAGTTATGCCCCAAGCGCCATCGCCGGCACAACAGGCTACGGTCCCTTCTACCAACAGCCAGTACAACCAGTCTCTGTCCGTCTCCTCCCCGAGCAACCCTTGGGAAGCAGCGCTGGGCAGCTTGGACCGGATCGTGTCCCGGCTCTCCCCGTCGCCCAGCCAGACAGCACCGTCAGCGCAACCCCAACTGACGGCGGCGGATATTCAACAACTCAGTCAGCTTTCACAGGCCCAACCGTGGGCTTACCAAGCCCCTACGGCTCAGCCGACCTACTACAACAACGGGTCTACGACCCAAACTTCCTATCCGACTTCTACGGAACAACAGGCTCCAAGCCTAAGTCCCGAAACATCCGCCGTCGTTAATCACTTCGGCATCGAGGCTCCGGGTATCCTCAACCAGTACGCCACCACGCTCGAAGATGCTCTGATTCAGCAGCATCAAGTGCTGGAGGAAGTTTCCAATCGCGGGGCTGCTATGGAAGCTATCCTGACGGATCCTGATCACTTAGCTGATTACACCAATCGTTTCTTTACCGAAGTGTATCCTGTAGACGAACAGCAACCTGTTCAACAGTACAATCCTCAGTACGATCAGGTTCCCGCTGTGCCCGCTTCCGCCGTGGCCGGCGCTCCTTCTCCCGACGCTGATGTTCAGTGGCAGAACTTCAGCCAAGTCATGAACCAGAGCCCTGAAAACGCTTGGCGTTACCTGTCCAACATGGGTCCCGAAGCGTTCCGCTCAAAACTCTTGTTCTTGGACAACGCCTGACCTAAACTCAGGGGTGATGGGGACAAACCCCGCTTTGAGCGAGCGGGGTTTTTTATTGTCTAGCGGTACGTTACGATTGAACTAGCGTTTTTTACAGTTGTGCCCTTCAAGTCGGAAAGTCAAAGGCGCAAATTTTATGCCATGCAGGAGCGTGGTGAAATTTCGAAGGAAAAAGTAAAGGAGTACGAGGAAAAGACCAAAGGAAAACTGCCTGAGCGAGTCAAGGCGAAGAAAAAAGCTTCCGAGTATATTAAACGTAAGAAACAGAGCTCAAATGGCTAATCCGATTGGTCGCCGCAAGCGTATTTCTCCTGCAGATGAGCTGGAAACATTAAAAAAAGAGCTTTCTGAGCTGAAGGCTGCTTATGAACGCGACATGACTCTGATCAGCAATGATATCCAGACTTTAAATAACCAAATTACTCCCGCTACGCCTGAATAAGGCTACAATACATGTAGTTGGTGTAAATAAGTGGGCTACATTCCTCTCTCCAACTACAAATACGCCACCGGATTACACAGAATTCAGAGCGGACCTGTTTCTGAGGGCTTTATCGTTCTTAGTTCTGGAATTCAGGACATTGGTGCAGATTTAGGCATCGTTGCGCCTGGTCCGATGACCTCTGGCGTGTACTCAACCACAGCGTGGCGATCAGTCCCACCCGCTGTATCGGGTTATTGGACCGATTTTCAGGATTCCGACTACCAAGCCAGTGGAGTTCTGAGTGTTTATAACGGTTACAGAGCGTTAAGCGTTACTACGATTGCTAACGCCAAAGTTCAGACGTCTCTTGGTCCCGAATTTGGGATCAGAGACGCTGGCAAATACACGTATTTCGGAGGTTCAGCTCCGGATAACCAAGATTACACTCCTTACAACACTCCGGAAGGGAATACTGCTGCGCAGGGTAAGACCGGCGGTGGAGTCACTCACGGTCGTTATGAGGGCGGTCTTCTAACAAACAGCCTCGGTTCTCAAGGTACGGCTAATCGAGCTGAGTGGGTCTACAATCCTCCTGTTTATTGTAAGACTTATACAGAGACAATTCGTTCTACTGCGCCTGGTTTGATGTCGGCTGCTTTGAGGTATATCTACAGGGGCGGTGCAGCTCGTTATGTATCTAATTACGGCTCTATTTACCTGCAAGGTTCCGAGGGTGTACGTAATTTGGTACGTACGTTCAGTCCTTCTGTCAACAGCAGCAATCAAAAATCGATCTAACGCTAAAAATGCGACATTTTCTCGTAGTTTAACCGCTATTTATGGTTAAACTTGTTTTGTAGTTTCTGGAGATATCGACAGTGTTTGTCGATAATGATTTCCCGAAGCTTCTCGGCGCCGAGCTCTATCGTCCGCACCCCGCGTACGTTGTAGAGATGGCAGCAGAGCCTGTGGTCGTTCACGACTTCAGCAAGCAGCCAGGCCAGACTGTGCAGTTAGACCGCTACAGGTTCTGGGGCAATCCGGGAAGCAAAGAGTCACGTGAGCGTACTGCAGAGCAGACCATCGGTACTGCTAACAGCCGCAACATCGTGAAGGACAAAGTGCTCGTGACTCTTCGCGAGTACACCGGTCCTGCTGACCCGAGTGACCCCACTCAACCGAGCACCTTTAAGATTGCTCGTGAGACCCTGATCACCGCTCAGCGTCTGCTGCTGGATACCGGCAACCTGACCGCTTTCCACCAGTCGATCGGTTCGCTGACTCTGCTCGACGACTACCGTCGTTGGCGCGACCGGGTGTTCATCAACGAACTCCTGAAAGCAGTTTCTAAGGGTCAAGCTTCTGACACCCAAGGTGGTTACTACTACCCTGGTGATCTCACTGTCGGTGCGCTTACCTATAGCAACGCCGAACAAGCTAAGTTCGACGTTAAGGACGACCTGCTGCGCGTGGTGAAGAGCCTGCGTAAGCGTAACGTTCCTACCTATCAGGACGGTTTCTATCGCTGCGTTTGCGATCCTACCTTCCTGATGCACCTGCGTCAGAACAGCGATTTCCGCGAGGTCGCTCGTTACCCTGGCAACGGTCAGATCAACCCCCTCATGTCGGCAATGCAGCCCAACGCTGCGCTGTACATGGGTCAGGGCTTTGGTCAAGCCACCTTCGTGGCTGGTGAGCCCATCATGCCCACCGGCTTCGTGTTCGAAGGAGTCCGCTTCTTCGAATCCACCAACATGCCTTCTCAGAATCAGACTGCCACCATCGGTGGTACCGCTGCTTCTTACGAGAGCGCTATTGGTATGTTCTTCGGTCCTCAGAGCGTGGGCGTCGGTATCGGCGGCAATAACGCTCAAGTTCTGTTGAACAACAATGACGACTTCAGCCGTTTCATCATGATGATTTGGAGCCTGTACGCAGGTTTCGAACTTCTGAATGCTGATTTCGCCACCATCGCGTACTCCTTTAACGCTTGAGGGGGTAACTAACGATGACCATCAATCCTAATCAGCTTCAAGTTGCCAAGATCTATCCTGGTAACTACACCAACGTTCTGCGTTATTGGCACGACCCCAAGTCTGTGCCCAACATCAGCGCAAACGACACTGCTGAGACTCTGACCAACCAACCTGTCGGCGGCCCCGTCGGCGTGGTTATTCAACCCGGTTGGATTGCTCAGCAGGCTATCGGTTACGTTGACCTGTCTTATCAGGCCAATGGTTCCGTTAATCAGCTTGAGTACTACACTCAGCCTTACGGCTCTGGTCTGAACGGCTCTAACCAAGCCTTCATCAGCGCTAATGTGATTATCCCCTCGCCGGATTATCACAAAGATGTCCGTGCCGACATCGCAGACGGTATTACTGTGCCTTCGGGTGCTCTTGTTTACCGTGCTTCCCTGCGTGTCGACGGCGGTGATGTGATCAGCAGCGGTGTGGGCGGCGGCAGCGCCACTCCTCAGCTGTCTCTTACTCCCGCTGTTAGCCAAGGCATTCGCAACGACGGCACTGTTGTGTCCGGTCAGTTCGCTGTGTCTGTGACCGGCGCTAACAGCCGTATCGCCAACGGCAGCGTTAACTCGGTTAACATCTTTAACTCGACTAACCTGTCTCGCCTGAGCGCCGACACGACCTGGCGACTGGTCGCTACCCGTAACCTGGGTGGTGTCGTTGCATCTGGTCTGGCTCAAGCCTCCGGCACCTTCGATCCCCGGGCTCAAGCTGGCAAGCTTTCCGGGAAGAACAAGGCACTCGCTATCTGCGAACTGTGCTGGATCGTGCCTGACGCTCCTCCGAAGCGTGATGATGTTGTCCTCCAGCCTGCCGGCGTGGTGGAATCATCCATCTACACTTCGACTGTCCCTGCCTGATAAACTTCAGGTTCGGGTGGAGACCCCTCCTTCGGGAGGGGTTTTTTATTGTCAGTACGTTCCGGATGAGAAAGCTTGTTTAATTAAACGGATCTCCTCTGGGTTTAACATCTGCTCTCGTTGTACTTTTTGAGCTAGTTGGCGGATAGCAGCGTCTTGCTGTTCGTTGTGTAATCCGATTTCTTTGCCTTGGCCGAGTCGGTAGGCTAAGCGTCGTAGTTGGGCGTCAGGGTTAACGTTTTGAACAGGAGATTTAACGCCAAATGCTCCAAGTAACTGAGGAATAACGTCTGCACCCATTGTCAGAACCCCTGCACCTACATTTCCGCCTCCCACGACAGCTGCGTTTAGTAACCGCTGTCCCCTACGCGGTTCATTTGGATTCACCAATTCGTATCCAACGTTCGCCGCATCCAATAACGTATTAAGTACAGGAATCGCCTGTCCTGCTAAACGAAATTTAGTGGGGTTCGGCATTTGGAAGGTACGACTGGCTTTTTTCAGTCTATCTTGGGTAAACTATCTTAGATTATGGCTACATGATGACTGCCACTCAAATGAAGGAGTACACCTACAAACCCAGCGGTGTCAAAGTAGATCTCTTGAGTACTCACGACGATGGTGAGTACCATATGGTTCGATCTCAAACGACGGGTAAGGTATTTTTCGCTTACAAAGAGCAGCTCACTGAGTCCGTTAAAGAGCCTGAGGAAGGGGCAAAACCCGTTAAGCAGCGCCGTGGCCGTCAAATTGTTCGCTCAGAAGTCCCGGCGTTGAACCGGATCAATCTGAACAACGCCACGCCTCAGATGTTGACTCAGATTCTTAAAGGTGTCGGCTTGAAGACCGCGACTGAGATCTACGAGCTTAAACAATCGTTGCCTGGTGAGCGTTTTACGAAATTGGATCAGCTTCGTTCGATTAAGCGTGTTGATTGGGATGAGGTTCTGGCTGATGATTCGATTTATGTGGAATAACGTTTAGATAAGCGAACTCGCCAAAATACCTAAGAGCCGCTTCGTTATATGCGGTGGCGGCTTCTTCCTCTGTTGAATATCCTCCTAAACTTATCGTTTTGTAGTTAATTTTAATTCTGGCGTAAAATCTACCATCTCTTTTATCGTTATATACTCCTTTATATTTTTTTGATCCTCTAGGTCTTTGATTTGCGGCTTGTTGAGATCTTGTCGCCAATCTAAGCTTCCCCATATTTTCATAATCATGATCTGCGTGATCAATCTCTAAATTTCCTGGATCTTTATTTGTTTTAAGAGCATAATAAACTCTATGGTTTAAATAAGCCATATTAAGTAGAGAAAACTCGTAATATGTCAAATTTTTTCGTCTGCATTTATTGCCCACGGGGTCTCCTATTTTTACTCTGTTAGATGGTCTTTTGATCCACCGTAACTTCTGAGGGATGCTTTCATCTATTTGTACCCACTCCCGGATCAGATCTACATCTATAACTTTTGAATTCACGTAGACTAAGGCAAGTCCTAGGAGTATAGCGCGTGGCTCAGTTCACTCAGCAGGAGTTGGAACAACTACAAAGTTATCTTGCTCAACAAGGTGTTGTATTTCAACCTGACACAACAGATGCAACTAAGAGAGAAGTAATATACGCGGCAGTAAACCAGCTTACTAGAAATAGTCCACAAGTTTTTGGATATAGACTTGATGATTTTAATTTTAGTCGTACTGCGTATTTCCTAGGTTATAATATTGCTACAGTGCCCGCTGGCGATTACGCCAGGTTAATGGAAGCGTGTAATAGCATCCCCAGCGAGTTCTACTATGACAAAATAGTTGAGCAGCTAGAGCGCTGTGCAGATGCTGAAAGATTAACAGAGCTTGCTACTGGGCGTGCAACCAGTCGTCAAGAAACTATTCTAGGTGATGTCAGCCGTTCTATTAACATTCAAGACAAACGAGAAACTGCACGTATCTGGAGAGAGAATTTTCTATACGAGACCGATAGGTTAGCGCATATGCTCTATGTACCAAACTATAGGGATCCTGTTGCTGCTCGTTATCGATTTGAACGGAGTGGGGGCGAATTCATCCAAGCTATTCCTGGTCCTCCTGATGTGTCACGAGCTGATCGTCTGTTTTTCTACGCAAATTGGCGCTAACATACACATAAAGTAGAGCACTCTAATGGCTGGGCTTTTAGGAGATTTAGTCGGGGCTGGGCGCCAGGGAATGCGCGAGTTACAGACACTTGAGCCTGTTCTCCGTGCCTTCTTTGAGTCCTTTGTTAAGAAGGGCGGCCCTGTTCCGGTTCAGCCCCGGATTAATGTTCCTCCGAATCCCGCCACGGGGCGATTCCAAAAACAACTTCCTGGTCCTCGCGAAGTTCCTGCAGGCAGTATCCCTCGTCAGGCTCAATATCCCCAAGCTCCTCAGGCTACTCCCGTCGGTCCTCGCCGCGGTCCCGGTGTTCCTCAGGCACCCGGCCAGATGCCGCTCCCAATTCGGGAGGCGCTTTCTACTCCGGGCACAACAATTATGGGGCGTTCAAGCGCGTTAGTCCCTAGCTCCCCCCAAGCACCTGTACCAGCGTGGGTTCCTCAATCCCAGGCAGCGCAACAGCTTTTGTCGACTGACCCGGGAACTTATCGGTCGATTCTGGATATTTCCAATAAAGCCAGCGATGCCTATGGCATTCCTGCTGCTGAAATTTTTGACAATCTCGTAGGCCCTCGTGGCATCGACTACTTACGCGCTCTGGAGTACGGCGAGCCTGGTGCTCTAGTTCGGCAGGGTTCTTCTTTAGCAACAAAAGGTGGAGCGAGTGGTATTCCTGGTGGTTTATCTCGCCCCGGCAGTGAAGTTCCTGGTTCTTTAATTCGTTCTTCCGGTGGCGAGGTTACTGACCCGATCATCGAACGAGTTCGGGTAGAAGATATCACCCGTGGTGGAGCAATGACTCCCGATCAAGAGTCTGCTTTAACCTCTTTTGCTAGCCGCCCTCTCATGGGAGGCGACGCTGTAACGGCCATGGGTACACGTAATGCTGTTGGAGGTACCCGTCAAGCTGATCTTTCCAACCTTTATAAAGCTGCTGCTGGTTTAGCAGGTGTGGGAGGTCTTGGGGTTGCTCTTGATCAGTATGAACGCGGCCAGTATGAGAAGCTTGTTGATCAGATTCCCTTCGTAACGGAGGCACTGAGCCCTGAGTCTCCTATGGGTCCGACCACGGCTAATCCTGAAGTCGGCGCCAAGATTCCCGCAGTTACCGGCGGCAACCCTGCGGCTCAGATGCCTGCTCCTTTAGGAACTCCGAACCTTCCGAACACCGCTAACCCCCCGGCTCCGGAAGCGATGGAACCCGCGATGCGCGGCATGACTCAGCCCGGCATGATGGGCGCAGGGCAGGTAGTTATCCGCACTAATGACGGTGAGTCGAATTATCGTCAAGCTGCTGCTAATGCTCAAGCCCAAGGTGCCGGTCGCTTAGGGTCTGGCGCTCGTGGTATGTACGCCGTAGAACGAGCTGCAGCTACGAGGGCAGGTCAACCTGAAGCTTCGATTGCCGCTCTGCGAGGTATGGGCGCTCCGACTGCTCTCGGTATTGAGACCGACGCTGCTTTCGAGCAATGGGCTAAAGCTAACCCAGTGTTGGCCTATCGCCTGATGGAACAGCGCCGCACGATGCCTAGTCAGCAAATGCCCGTGGTAAAACAGACTGAAATTACGTCTGAAGCCGGTACAAATGTGAATAAACTAGTAGAAGGCTCGATGAAGATGGGCGTGGAAGATCCTACCGGTCAATTCCAAGGAAGTGCCGATCTTCGTCAGTTTATGGCCCCTCGGTCTGCCGCTTACATCGGGCATCCACCCATCAACATGTACCGCTGAGTCCGATGGCAGACAACTACCCCACTCCTTTCGCTTTCGGCGTTGGCGCTTTCTCGCCGAATGCTCCTAAGTTAGATCTCGGAATCGATTTCTCTAATCAATTCCAAGGCGGTTTTACTGAGTATGGGCGTCAGGTTATGGCGCCTAGTCCTGTTAAACCGGGGCAGTCTTTCGGGGAATTAGCTCTGGGAATCGGCTCGATTGCTGAGGGTATCGGAAATGTAATCCGAGGTGTTAAGGGTATGGAGCCCGCGCCTATGGGTATGGCCACGCGTGCTCTCTCTGACTACTTCGGTCAGAAGCAAGACACCACTTTAGAGCGTATTCTTGATCGTTTATTTGCGGAAACTCAGGATAAGTTTACCCGCAATGAACGTTCTTCCTCTGAAAGCCAAGCGCAGCCGGCTGCGTGATTCGCACTCACTAATTTAAAGCTCACACATGGCCTCGACTAGCACCAACAAGCAACCTTGTCTTGTAGATCGTCCTTTTCTACGGGGCGCGCGTATTACCAGCGCGACTCCCGTTGCGGATCCTACGAACCCAAATCTCACCGATTTGGTTCAGCTTGTCCGCGTGGGTGATCTCCCTTCTGAGGACGCTGCTTTAGTCGAAGATATTGCGATCGTCTCGAACGAAGACTACCCAGATAACAGCGGTAGGCGAACCGTTGATATTGGTTTTTACGTCTACATGCCTAATCAGGCAGCTCCTTCAACTTCTTCCGCTCTGATGATCGGTCGAGTTGAGGTCGGTCTGAGTGGCTCAACTGTTGGTTACCCTCAAAGTGTTCAACTTTTAGCCACCAACGCCCCTACACCTCAAGTAGGTAATACCGCTTTAGCCGCTCCGATTGAACTGGGTAAGTCTGAGGGTTTGTACCTTGAAAAAGGCTACATTCTCTGCGCAGGTTACCTCGGTTTAGGTAATGCGGCTGTCTCTGGCGGCTTGAGTCCTTCCGGTATCACGATCCTGGCTCAAGGTGGATTCTATTGATCCATGGCACGCCGACGCGGGTCAGATAGTTTTAACTTCAACTCGTTCAAGACGAGCGCGGGTTTAAACAAAGTACCGACAATTAAGGGTTCTGATAATCAGGGGGAGCTTCTGCGCCCCCTTCCTTTTGAACGTCGGTTTAGACCCGCCGTAGGAACTAAAGACTTCAGTGTCCTAAGCGATTACGATTACGCTTCGCTGTGGTCGCGATGGCGTCGTGGTTATGAGATGTCGATGTACGCTCAGGAGGCGTACGGCGGATTGACGTACAGTTTTAAATACTTCGTCTCCGGTACCCCGGGAGTTGGTGTTTTCCTCCCTGGTCTCTGCTTCATGTACCCAACAACTCGGGTCGACATGAAGATGTGGATGGTGGGTGTTCGTCCACGTGATTCGTTCCGTTTTATTGACTTCGACTACGCTATTCAATCTGTAACAACTTACAACGAGACCACTTACGCTGTTCGTCTGAGCAGCAACTTCGGGGCACCGATTTCCTTCTTTACGGGAGAAGTAGTTTCTAATCGTTTCAACTCGGACGGGACAGATAAGAAGTTTGGGTTCAATAATTACACAGTTACTGCCGTGGGCATTAACGGTGTGCCTGCTAGACCTTCTTATGCTCCTATTTTCAATACATTGTTTCTCTCGTTTTCAGCAGATAACAGCTGGTCTGTTGTTGACGAAAATAAAATGACGATTCCTGCATCCGGTCCACCCGCTGTTGGTGAGTACCTGACGACGGAAATGAGAACTCAATGTACGTGCCCGGATTTCTTAGGTAGGGAAGGTTTTGATCTTTACCAAGCTTCGATTAAACGTAAATACCCCTACACAGGCGTCTTGAACACGGCGCCTGGTTTCTACGACGCGGGTGTTGATCAGACCAATCGTATTTCTAATTCGTTAGATAACCCTGGTTTTGCTAGAACGTTTGGTTTTATATATACTAACGAGATTTATAACATACCCAGTTATACTCAATCCGTTTATTCTGACCCTAACTTTTTTTACTACCAACCCAAGTGGTGTAAGCATATTTACGCCGCTATGTGGGATTTACAGCGTAAGTACGATCAAGAGAATATGACGGCACCGTGGCTACCACAGCCTACGGACGAGCCTATGAACGAGTACTACCGAGAGAAGTTCGATCTCGATCTTAAAAAGCAGTCCGATTTCCTTCGTCGGGAAAAAGATTTGCGTTGGTGGCAGCGCTACTCGCCGACAAAAGACGATATGCCTACACATATGACATATCCTGATATGTATAATATGATGTCTAAAACATTAAATTACGGGGATTTAACTGGACCATCAACAATTAATAAGGGTTACTTCGAGATGTTTACGGTCGACGAGTTCGACCCGTTTGCCCCTATTAATTTTGAAAACTTAACGACCTATGACGGAGGAACGTATGAGAACGGTGTCCTGGTAGAGCAGCCGACTAATATACTGAATGGGGGCGAGTACGCCAATGGTGTTCTAATACCACCAACTGGTTTCCCGTCTCTCATTAATGGTGGAACGTACATCTTTTTACTTTGTTTACTTGTAAATTATTTTTACTCTTATTTTGTTTAATCTACCACTACCCACTTCCAATTTTTTTCTTTCTTTATTAAACAAATACACTGAACTGTTACATTATATTTATCTGCTAACTCTTTTAAGGATTTATTATTTTTTAAGTCTATTTTTATTTTTCGTACGATGTCTTCTGTCAGTTTACTTGTACCTACAGCTTCTCCTCTTTTGTAGGGTGGAGGAGAATAGCGTCCATGATCTCGGGTATCTTTTACGTTCTGTTTTTGTGTACCAGCGTATAGATGTTCCGGATTGCAACATTTTCTATTTCCGCACTTGTGCAGTACAGACAGTTTTAAATCGAACTTTTCGAATAATTTAAAAGACTCTCGATGTGCGCCTCCTGCTTTTTTATCCCAATACCAGTTACCATATCCACTAGAAGCGCAGCTCTTTTTCCACTCCCAGCATTTATCAGGAGCTTTTATGTCTACTGATTGCACGAAGTACTCCCAAACGCTTTGAGGTTCGTTCATAAGTTTAGTAAAAACCCCTCCATTAAAGCATGACCTCCACTCCTTCAATCCTTCTTCTCAAGCGCTCTGGTCTTTCATCGGATCGACCCAGCGGTGTTGTTGTACAGGGCGGCGAGCTCGCTATCTCGCGAGGTGCTGTTGATCCTGGTCTTTATTTTGAGGACACCGGAGGAGCTATTCGTAAAATCGGCCCTCCGCACTATGGCACTACGGCGCCGAACTCAACTCCTGCAGGTATTCCTGGCAACTCGGTTGGGGAGCTTTGGACAGATAGCAGTAGCCCTAACACTTATTTAAATGTCTGGACTGGTTCAGCGTGGGTAAAAGTAGGTGCTGGTTATGCTGACTCATCTGCTTTTGCAAATCAAGCTAGTACTGCACTTATAGCGTCTGGGGCTCTAACAGCAAATTTTGCGACTCAAGCTAATACAGCGATTTTGGCTTCCGGAGCTATTTTGGCCTCCGGAGCTATAACAGCAAATTTTGCGACTCAAGCTAGTACAGCGATTTTGGCTTCCGGAGCTATTTTGGCCTCCGGAGCTATAACAGCAAATTTTGCGACTCAAGCTAGTACAGCGATTTTGGCTTCCGGAGCTATTTTTGCAAGCGGGAGTTTCTCGGCTACTTCATCTACCTCTATTCTTTCCTCTGGGAGTTTGTTATCCAGCGGTACCGTTATTGCCACAGGGATTCCTGTCGCTGCGATTGACACAGCTTTACCAGTATCAGCTCGGCAAGGGACGTTGTTTTATCAAACGACAGCCCCGAGTGGGCTTTATATCTACACCTCCGCTGGTTGGGCTCAGGTTTAACCGCGAAGAGTCGCTTTTAACATCCAAGAAGCTTTAAACATCTGGCCAACGAGATCTGCCATGTAATTTTCGACATCCGGAGCTTTGATTTCGCGGGCCAGTTCGCCGATTTCTTTAGCCTGCATACCGATTTTCTCTAGGTTTTGCAGGTAAGTAATCAGCATTTCGCGAGCTTCGTACGATTTAACATGCTTGAAACCTTTATAAGCACCTAGAAGACCTTTTTCGCACATCGGCATGAGTGTGTCCATGGTCCGGACAAACTCGGTGACTTGATCGAACTGCTCAATGTGAGCTGAATACTGCTCTTTTAAGAATTCGTGAAGGGGCAGGAACAGAGGCCCTTCAATATTTAAGTGAATTAGATGAGACTGGGTGTAAATCTGGTGAAGGTGTGACGAAAGGGCCACGAGTTGGATCAACAAATCCTCCAACGTGACCCTTCGCTCCTCTAGTTCTTGAATTACTACCGTTGTTTCCGAGGGAACGAGCTCAGACGCAGGCGTGGATTCAAAAGAACCAGAGAATGTCATTTGTTATCAGGCTGCGAGAGCCATTTCGGTTTCAACAGTATCTACTTTAGCTGCAGAAGTACCCTGCAGATACTCTTCGAGTGCGTCTTTCTTGATGCGGTACAGGGATTTTGCACCATTCGGTTGCAGGTTCACGTACACGGAGGTCGGCCAGCCGCCGGGTTGGTTTGCTTCAGATAAAGCGATGCGCTTGCGCACAAAACCGGAGCTGCAGTTCAAAAGTTCAGCGGTTTCAGCAATGGTGAGCAAGGTTTTACCGTCCGACATTGTGTATGCGGAAGAAAAGTTACTGAGTTATGGTACCACTATTCGCGCTGTGGTGCTGGGTCTCCGGGCTTTGTAACGTCAATTTAAGCTTTTTGTAAGTATGATGAGTCTAGTGCGTGAGACTCAAGGTGATCCGGATCGCTGGGGAGGTTTTTAAAGGATATAACCAGCCGAAACGCGACGTTCAGAGTGGCAAGGAGTACTCCGTTGCGGCCAAGGAGGGGAACAAGGTCCGTCTCGTGCGATTTGGAGACCCAAATATGGAGAATCGTAGTGATAACCCAGAGCGTAGGAAAGCTTTTAGATCACGTCATAGCTGTGATGAGAAAAAGAGTAAATTAACACCAGGTTATTGGTCTTGTAAAAATTGGTAAGCTCTGTGCACTTTAATACTTTAAGGTAATCTGGGCTAGCATTAGGGAAGCCGAGACTCCGACCGTGGGCAAGCATCGCAGCGGCAGGACCGAGTTGTCCTGCGGTTTACACGTCGAAGACGAGTTCGTCCTGACTCGCATTCGTAATCGAGCAAAATCTATTGACGACCCGACTAAGCGGGACCAGTTCTTCTGGACGATCGTCATCAAAATGATCTGCAAAGAACGTGCGTATAAGACTGTTATGGATCAGATCGGAGTGTGTGTAGACACGAACGTCGATCTTTTTGACGACGAAGACCTCTCCGTTAAAGAGTAGATAGAAACGGTAAAATTGACGTAAGGATATTAAGAAGATGCCTGTTTCAAACCCGGTAGCACAACAGTGGTTAGACCTAATTGCTTACGCAGAAGGTACTGATCGTGCTCGAAAGGGTGCAGGCTATGACGTAATGTTCGGTGGCAGCCGCTTTACGGATTTCAGCCGTCATCCGGATCGGGTTATTACCACGCCTACTTTTCCAAGAGGTAGTGCGGCTGCCGGACGTTACCAATTTATGCCTGGCACTTATGCGGGTGTGGCTAAGCAGCTTGGTCTTAGAGACTTCAGTCCCAGCGCCCAAGACCAAGTTGCTCTTGAACTGATTGAGCGCCGTGGCGTTAACCCCTATGCAGATCGTCCTACGCCGCAAACTGTCGCAAAATTAGCTCCAGAGTGGGCCTCTCTCCCGACGTTACAAGGTAAAAGTTACTATGGTCAGCCCGTTAAATCCTTTGCTGAGCTTCAGAAATTTTTAGGCTCCACTCCTGTTCAAGCTGGGCAGACGAGGCAAGCGACTGCTCAACAGACTGGCACTCCGCAGAAACCTAAATTCAACTTTCAGGAAGCACTTAATAGTGTTCTACAGAAGTTCGCTGTTCAATCGTTAGGGCCTCAGTCTGCTGAGTTCACACCTGAAGTGCAGCGTTATCTCGCCGTGGCATCTGATGTCGATGCTGGTGACTCGGACGTCGTAGAAGACTATGAGACTAAAGCACTTCAATCGATGCTGAATGATGGCGGTGCGGCTACGGGAGCTTTTGGTCTACTAAAAGACGTACTTGATCTCAAGCGACAGGAAAGCGAATACAACAAAGCCGCTACAGTGGAGACTGCTCCAACTACTCAGAGTGCGGAGGAGTTGATGAGCATTGTTGATCTTGGAAAACGCTTGCAGGAGAAGGGATTTCGGATAGGAGAGCACCCAGCATTTGGTAAAGTTGGACAGCACGCTCCTAAATCTCATCACTACGCTGGCCACGCTCTGGACATTACAGACTGGGGCGAAGGCGATTGGAAAACACGAACAAAACAGTTAGGGGAAGCGCTTAGGTCTGCTGTTCCCGGTGCGGAAGTGTTTCATCCGGGTTATGACCCTGTGGGAGGACATCACGAACACGTACATTTTGCGGTTCCGGGAGGTCAGGTTCGTGTGACTGAGCAGTTAAGAAAACTGTTAGGTTGATTGTTATACTTGATTCAGAGCTGTAGTAATCATGGGCGCTTCTCCTCAACAAAAGGCTATGGAAGCTGCTAAAGCCTCCGTCGAGGAAGCTCAAAAGCAACAGCAGCAGCTGTATCAAAATATTAAAGGTCGCTCTAAAACATATCAAAACAAAGCTTTAGGTCAGCTGGAAACACTTGAGGGTGCTGCTGGTACAACTCTGCCTGACTATATTGCGGCAGCCAAATCTCAGTTCGGCGAGATTCCTACGATTCAAGCGACACAACAGAAGTATCAGGATATGTTGAGCAACTTTGATCCAGGTTTAATTGGATCCGCGTCTGATCAACGTTTGCGTGATTCGTTGATGCAGAGTGCTCAACAGTATGCACAAGGTATCAGCAACGTGACTGGTGAGGTAAGTGGCCGTTTATATAAAACTCTCGATGAACCCCAAAAACAATTTGAGCGTCTCGCCGGCAGCGCCGCTACTAACTTACAGTTAGATCCCATGGCGATGATGATGGCTACACGCCCTAAAACTATTCGTTCTGATGTCGGATCGATGAAGGATCTGTACACCTATAACATTTGATGCACATCCCTGCGTCAAAACATGAACGCCGTGTGGGGTTTCACGCTGAAGCCCCATTCGCTAAGCACGACTATCGTTTTCGCAGCAGGGATGTAATCAGAATGGCTGGTAGTGTTTGGTCGGAGTCTCCGGCTGAGCACACTAAAAAACTACAACGCGAACGTGAGGTAGAACGTACAAGGCACTCTCCTGTAGGTTTAGGATTCGCTAATAGGGATGACTTTGGTCCGGATAATACATTCCCTAGCGTAACATCGCTCAGCAGTATACGCGCCCCAGAGGACTATATGCCTCGTAAAACTCCAGGACCCTATTCTCAGTTTTAAGTAAACTAGGAAAGTAAAAAATAAAACCAAAGCATTTATTGGTGTTTACTTTTTGAAAGTCCTTCGTATCGGTCAGAATTCTGGGGTGATCTTTCATAATGCAAACAGGAAGGTCAAGCCCGATCCGCTGCGTGGTAATCAAGGCAACTTCTGAAGAAGTTAAAAACAGAATCCCTTCGTCAAATTCAGCTTTTCTGTAGCGACGAAGCATTTCCTCCATCCAGATCCTTTGAGCTGATTTAACGAATCTCCTCTTTTTTACGTAAAGTCTGTACTCAGGAGGTTGTTCGTTGGAGTACAGCACGCTCTTAGGCGGATATAGATAGACGTTTTTTGACTTCCACGGCTGTTTGAGACCGTTTTCACGCGGAGAAAAATATTTTTGAGCGCCCACGTACGTATTCGCGTTTTCGCTGGATGCGGGATCAAGCTCGATAGATCCGCCAAAAAAAGCAGCCGTTGTCGCCAGCACGTTGACTGGCGATATGTAATCTTCAACGGCGCAAGGCATCTTCTGAGTATTCCTTAATCAACTGATCTACTTTATCTAAATCAATGACGTGCACCGATAAACCAAATGGTGCGACCATTACAACCACGGGGGCATCTGTTTCTTTTTCTTTGTCGATGACGTTGATCAACTGAGACAGACAGTCCGCCAAAGAGTCATTCAACATCTCTTCAGCTAGCGCCCTGTCCTTAGCGATTTCAGAAACAGTCATGTACTGACTCGCTTCAGAGTTAGACGGGTTAAAGAACAAAGCACCCGCACCTTTGGCTTTGCGGAACTCTGCGTACAGCGTGGTTACGTCGCCGAGAATCATACGAACCGTGTTTTCGGAAACACGATTCTTCACTTCACTTTTACCGAACAGCATGTTCTTGAGCTGTTCGCCGATCTCACGAAACTTGTTCATTGTCGTAATTTGAAAAATTGTTCCAGGCGTCGCTCAACACTTTAGTCGAGTCGTACAGGAAGTTCGAAGGGTTGTTTTCCGAAGGATCTAGTTTGCAGTAGTGACGCCCTTCAACTAACCCCGAAGCGCCTCCTGAAACAATACCCTGATGTATCAATTTGTCTATACGCACACTAGGAACACCTAAGCGCACCGCCAAAGCTTTTTTAGAAATGAACGCTGTGGTGATCTTCCCGCTTTTTGAATTAGCGATCATTTGAAGTGAGGTGTCGATGTTGTTCAACACCTTCAGGATTTCTAGAAATTCAGATTGTTGTGCCATGTTGTTTTAAAGAGGGCTGCACCGCCACCCAGTACTAGGCAGCGGTGTTCAGTTACCGTCTCCGAGAAAAGGCAAAAATCGGAGAACACCCTCAGGGTACCAGACACCGGCCTTTCTTACTGGTCTGGTGGCTTCACTTTACAGGAGGTTTTCCAGTTGTGTTGCAAAGTCTTGAGGTTCGTCAATCAAGAGACGGATGAGATTCGTCAGTTTGTAGTCGATTTTAGAGGTGTTGACTTCTCGCTCATTAAGGATTAGCCAGTATTTATAAGCATTCAGAAGGTACATATGGGTCTGTTTAGCTCGTAATGCCTGTCCCTTCCACTTTTCGTAGTCAAAGCTATTGGAGTGCCTAGAGCTACCTGTCTTTAACTCCAGCTCGCGAATTTCGATCTGAAGCTCGATGTCCTTAATGGTGTACTCGATCGACGAGATTTTTGCCCGACATTCGTCGAGAGCCGTGGGTTGTTTGTTGTCGGTGTAGATCCAAGTCGGGAGGTTATCAATAACGTAACGCTCTTCCCAGAGGCAGGGCTTTACGGGAGCAGTAAAACTCATTCGTTTAAAACTGAGTGAATTAAGGGGTTAAATCTACCGTCGATACAGTACAGAACATGCGACTCGAATTCAATCTGCTTAACCAGACCGTATTTTTTGAGCCGCTTCAGCTTTTTAAAAACATGATCTTTGGATGTTCTTAGCCCAGCTGTTAGTTCTTTGGCTGACAACGGTTGGGCGTAGTTTAGCAGATGCAGGATTTCAGCGTAGAACCTTACACAGGCGCGGAGTTCTTTATCGTAGAAATCGTTCGTAGCGACAGTGATTTGTTGTGCTTGATCTCGATTAAGTCCTTGATCATCTGATTGGGTAGATTTTTTTGAGTCCACGTAAGGACGTCGAGCCTGATCTCAGGCGTGACTTTAGCAGCCGGGCTCTTGGCTCGCATCATGTGATATGGATTGATGCACTCTGGATCACCACACGTCGTTAAAATCTTGTCCTTGCGGGACAGTTCAACACCATAAAATTTCGCAAACACGAATCGGCGTGGTCTCATCAGGATCTTGTCGTGTGAATCGACAAGACGGCTGAAGCAGTTCGGAAGATACAGGTGAGCGTCTTGGGTGATCTCGTGACGGTTCTGAGCGAACCAGGCTGCGATCCGATCAGAGTCTGATTTGGCGGTCTTCAGCTCGGTTAGGCAGATCGGGCAGGCGAACAGACCGAATACAGGTCTGATTTTTTTAAAGTCCTCAGGGTGCAGGCAAATCTGGTTAAAGCGGCGGCACTTGCAGGTCAGTGCTTTGGCGTTGACGTATGTGTCGACGCGGAAGTGGTCGAGGGTCTCGGTTTGAAGAATCTCACCCTGAGTCTCACCGGGATCGATTGGGACGAGGAGACCGAAGACGGAAATCAGTGTGCTGAGAGACATGGAGTGCACCTAGTGCTATGGAGCTCACCTAAGCATAGCGTGTCGGGAGCCCTTCTAAAAAGAAGTTTTTCTATTAAAGGCTCTACTTAACGTAAATTGCGCGACGCATGAGTCTCACTGGTTTTCGCTCATTTAAATTGCGGTGTAAATCGTGCTAATTGCGATTGAGCGTAGTTTATTTAAGACGATTATTTTTAATTACGTAGCTAAGGCTATTTAGATGCAATTTACGTTAAGTAGAGGGCACTCAGAGAAAGTTTTTGTCGAGAGGGTTCACTTTTGCAAACCGTGGGGGTAATCACGACAACTATAGGTAAAACCTTGTGTTAACATCTGAATATCCAAAACTTGCTACACCTACCATGACTTTTAAAGTCTGCTGGGAAGCGAGAGCTCCTAAGGCACCTCCTACTGACTTCTGGGACCGCTGTAAGGAGGAGGCATTCCTGTCTAACGTACCTGCCTGGATGCTGGCAGAAGAGGGCTTTACGCACGAAGAGGTTGACACGATGCGCCGCCTCCGGTAAGCTCTCGGAGCACCCAAATCAAAATCATGTTCAACATGCAGCGGAAAGGCGCCCAGAGCCGCCGTGATCGGTTCTTGCGCTTTTACGAGCTCTACTGTGACGGGCTGACCTACCAACAAATTGCAGATAAAGAAGGCATTACTCGGGAACGCGTACGCCAGGTGCTGCACAAGGGTGCGACGACTGAGGAATTTAAGAAGCTGAAGGAGCTGATCGATATGCGCCGCCAGAACTCGTGGCGGACCAAAGAAATTGAAAATCTTTTGGCAACAGGCAGCTCGTGTCCGCAAATCGCTAAGCTTTTAAATATTTCTGTTGACGCCGTAAAACGTGTGAGTGCAAAGCGGACGAAGCGCCTGAAAGTTGAGCGATCTACCTGTTAGTATTTGCAGTTTAAAGCCCCGGCGGTGCGACAACACCCTGGGGCACGATCAACCTGTAGCACCAGGCCGATGCCTAAGTTTAGACCACTGCCTCCGCTTGAGCGGTTAAATGAGCTGCTGGAAGTTGTAAAAATACCAAAAGATAAATTTGGGAAATGGTCTGGTTTAGTTTGGAAGGTTGACAGAAGTCGGACCGCAAAAGCAGGTTCACCAGCGGGAAATAAAAAAGTTCATCACAGTAAAAAAGATCGGTACGATTGGCAGATAATGATTGATGGTGTAAGTTATTATGCTGCACGAGTTATTTATTATATGGTGTACAAAGAAGATCCAGGGGACATTCAGGTTGATCATGAAGACCGGAACCCTTACAATAACAATTCTGAGAATTTAAGACTTGACCTAGACGGAGATATTCAGCAAGCTAATCAATCACTTCGTAAGAACAATCAAAGTGGAATAAGTGGCGTTACTTTCCATAAACGTATTAAAAAGTGGCAAGCTTATTTAACTGTAAAAGGGAAGCACATGCACCTAGGTTACTTCCTATGTAAGATAGAAGCAGCTAAAGTTATTAGTGAAAGTTATATTTTTTATGAACTAGCTAAAAAAGGGCGACCTCTTCCTGACTTAAATAGTATCGAATGTGGTTGCGTTCAGTGCACCGGAAAACGCGATATATCGCCAGTTGTCTGAGGTAGAATCCTTATTAGGGGGATCTTTTTTAACTGATGGCCGAGTTTAACAGTCCCCCGTGCCCAACTCACGGTTATTTACCTCGTTCACTCCACCCTGAAAATTTTCGGGGGGCGGTAGACGCTATCGTAGAAATTATCGACAGTGTTTCAGGCGTGGGCACCATAAGTTACACCAAATGTCCTTACGGATATGAAGCAAATTTTGGTGGATTAGTCCGTGCTTTAGAAGATCTAAACGCATCAATAAGCGGCATTGCTCCTGGTGTTGTCGGCGGTTCTGGAATTTACATCACTGAAAGCGGCGGAGTGTCCGTCGTTAATGCCGACTACGGCGTAATTACATCCGGCGGTTTGAGCGCTGGCACGAACGTCGCCTTTACCTACATCCCCGGTCAAACCGTCATCAATACCTCGGCGACCCTGAGCGGGGCAGCCGTGGCTGTGAACGTACAAGATACCGCACCTCTTGGCGTCGAAGGCACGCTTTGGTACGACACAAACCAAGGGCGTTTATTCGTATACGCTTCTGGGGATTGGTATCAGACGAATGCAGATGCGTTTGCTATCAAGAGTGCATACGCACCGTCTGGTACAGGTCTTAATGCTCCTACCCGAGACGGTCTGCTCTGGTATAACACACAGATCGGCACCCTGTTTATTTACGACGCTGTTACCAGCGGCTGGTACGAGGCGGCTCCTGGGGATAAAGGCGCGTCTTACTCGACCGGTGCTCCGATTCCCGAGAAAGAAGGTGAGCTCTGGTACGCCACTGATGAATCTGTGCTTAAGGTTTGGAACGGCACCGATTGGATTTCGGTGTAGACTGCTCCGGTCTGACATGACTTCACATGGCAAAGCCTAAAGGCCAAGCTTTGATCCAAACAAAGCCCAAGAAAACTCGTCAAGGTAACGGACTGCACTCCAAGCCCAGCCATGGCCGCAAGAAAAGGATTGGCCAAGGAAAGTGAGTAGACTTAGTTAAACTCGTGTAGAAAAGTGGCGCTCACCATTTTTAGGGCTGGGGAGAGTATCGACGTCGGCGATATCGTCGCAGTTACCTCGAACAGCGTGGCTCGCAAAGCCGTTGTTGGTGACGCCACCCGTTTCAAAGCCGTCGGTGTTGCCCTGAGTTCTGGTTCGTTACACGCACCGGTTCAGGTCGTCGTCGACGGTGAGGTCCACACATTTTCGGGTCTGACTCCCGGTGACTACTTATATCTAAGTAACTCGCCGGGAGGTTACTACACCAGCTACTACCCGATGGTGTCTGGACTGAGCGACACCCTTTATGGTTCCGCAAACATCGCTGCGTTTGCTAGAGCTACATCTACGTCAGGTGTTGTGCTGCAGCCCTCGACTTCACTGTTAGCTGACGTATCAACTCCCTACATCGTCACTGAGGACAGCCCTGTCGAAGGAATTTACACGATTCTTACTGAAGCTGGCGATATAATTGAGCAAGAGGGCTGAGCAACGTGGCTTCAGAAAAGATTTCTCAGTTTAATAGTCTTACAACCGTTGCTAGCGGTGACTATTTTCCTGTTGTAGACGTATCAGAAGCGTTAGACGCTAATAAAAATAAACGCGTACAAATCGGTGTACTTGACGATCGCTTCGTCAATTCAGACGGCGATACGATCACCGGCACCCTGACTGCCAGTGGCATTGTTGTTCCTAGCGGTGGTTCCCTCACCATCATTGATGGCGCTTCGGTCACCGGGCTTCCTGACACCACTCAGCTGATCAACCGTTCGATCCCTGAGATCAACCTCAATTTAATCCGAGGCGACACCTGGGACGGTTTTTACATGTATTTACAGGAGGCTGATGGCTCTCCTGCTAATCTCTCTAATTCCACTGTAAACTCCTACGCACGTACGTCGACTTACGACGTCATCACCGATCTCAACACTACCGTTGTTACTCCCGGCTCTGGTTATATTCGGGTCTGGGCCTCGTCCGCTCAGACTGCTCTTCTCCCTGCGACCTCTGGTCAGCAGATCTATTGGGATGTTCAGCGCACTCACGATGAGCTCGCGGCTGGTGTCTCCGGATTCACTAACAGCGCCTCTGGCACTCTGGCTGTCGTAACGACCACCTATCCAGGTATCTCGCGGTACGACTCCGTGATCATCAGCGGCGTGGCTGTGTCCGGCCTTCCCGCCAATGTTTATAACGTTCTGTATCCGACTAACTCAAGCGGTCAGAATCAACTGAACCTAATTACATCTTCAGTTCCTTACCAGTTCGCTATTCCTCAACTTTCGACTTCGGGCACAAATGTGGCGGCAACCGGCGTATATGCGACCGGTATCGCTCTTTATTCGCGTAGAGTCGATACAATGGTGAGAGGAATCGTGTTCGTCACTCTCCCCTGACGGAAGGTTTAAAACATGGCTGACGTAAACGCAACGGTAATCACTATTGGTCGGTCGGCCCCGATTCCTAAGGGTCAACAGACGATGCAGGAGAGCCTGCCCGTTGTTGTTGCCAGCGACCAATCTGCTGTTCCCGTCAGCATTCAGAACCAGCAGATCTCGGAAGTCAGCCTGAGTCTGCTCGGTATCCCCCGTACCGAAACTGCTCTCGGTATCTTCTCCGACGTCACCACTTACGACGTCAACCCCAACGAATGGGCAAGCACGGGCGGCGGCTCTACCGTTCACCTTGCCAGTGAAAGCGCAGCCAAGATTTTCCTTCCTGCAGCTAGCGGCAGCGCTACTCAGACTCTGAGCAGCCGAAGGTTCTTCCGCTATCAGCCGGGCCGAGTTAGTTCCGCTACGTTCGGCGTCCGCTTCTCTGAGTCGACTGATGCGACCGACGTCAAGAAAGCCGGCGCTTTTGATGGCAAAGACGGTTACTACTGGGAAGTTCAGGGCGGCGCTCAAGACTTCACCGGGGATGCCCGCACTAATAAGAACTTCAACTTCTTATGCGTGCGTCGCAGTAGCGCATTCGAAACTAACGCTCCTGGCATCCGCACTCCGGACGCTGGCGATGGCGATGTCGGTACTGCCGGCAGCGATCTGGTTATCGTTCGCGGTGGTCTCACTTATGTTCACGCTGCTCTTTACGATCGCAGTCTCCGGAACGCTACTAGCGGCGTCAATATCGGTAGTAACGCTTCGTCAAATGGTACGACGACTGTTTCGTCGAGTTTCCTAACGGTTGCTAGCGGTAACCAATACACCTACGAGTATCGTGTTCCTCGGCGTTACTTTTCCGGGGATCGTCTCGATGCTCAAACTGCGACCCTCTTTTACTCTGATCGGACGCCTGGAAAGAATAGTTTTACACTGCACGCTAGCGGCACTGCTAATACTCCTTTAGTTTCCTACATCGACGGTACTGCTGTTACTGACGATAACGGCAACCTGCAGACAGACACCTCTGTTTGGGACTTTGACTTCACCAAAGTCACCATGCTGAAGGTCGACTACTCCTGGTACGGGGCAGTCGGCGCTCGTTTCTTCGCTTACATTCCTGACTCGACTTCTACCGGCAACGCCTCGTGGGTGCGGGTCCATGACATCCGCACTTCGAACCAGCTCGTTAGCCCGAGTCTTTCGAATCCGACTCTGCCGATTACTTACGTCGCGCAGAAGTTCAATAGCGCCAACGAGTCCGCCATTTACAAGTACGGCGCTTCGTATTACATCGACGGCGGCGACACCGGGACCGTTGTTGCCCGCTCCCAGAGCAACGCTCGCGATCGCGGCGTAAACACCACTGGCGAAGCTCTACTGGCCCTGCGGGTCAAGAATGAAGTCAACGGAGTTCGCAACCGGATGCAGGTCTACCCGACCCGCCTGGGTATTGGTGCCGGTGCTCGCGGAACGGTCAGGCTGATCAAGAACCCCGTCTTTGTGTCGGGCGTCGCCTCGTTCACCAGCGCCGGTACGCTGAGCCCCGTCGAGTACGCCGACGTTCCTTCTGGCACCGTGCCTATCGTTAGCGGCGGCGTCACCGTGGCAACGTTCTTTGTCGGCCAGGGCGGCACCGATATCGATCTATCGCCTTACTTCTCGTATAATAAAGACTACTTATCGTATCCTTTGACGGCTGCTTCCGGCGACGCTCTTTATGTGGTCGCTAACAGCGCAACCGGTACGATGGATGTGAGCAGCTCCCTCGTTTGGGACGAACAGGTGTAGGCTGTAATCCATGACGACTTTAAGTGGGTTTTATCAACTCCCTGATGATGCCGCTCCTGCAGGTCTGACTCGCGTCGATTCAGATCTCATCAACTATTTGGACGGTCAGTTGCTTTATGCGTCCGGCACTGACACACCCGTAACCGCACCGCTTGACGATCTTGTGGTGTCTTCGGGCACTGCGTATCCAGTCGTCATTTCTAATACGGTTGACTCGACGATTCCAGCTCTGGATCGTACTGACAGTCAATCTGAAGTTTCGTTCAGCCTCCTGGGTATTCCCAAGGATGAGCGTCAACTAGGTCTGTTCTCTGTTGTTAACAGCTACGGCGCTGACCCGCAGAACTGGCGTGGCAATATCGGAGGCACATCCGATTACACGTATTACTACGACCCGACGTCATATACGTTTGATGGCGCTTTTGGTTATTACCAACGCGAAATTCAAACTGAAAGTGCATTACAGGCTTACGTTTATCCCAAAGCTCGTAGTTTCAAATATCCGTTTGATGATGGCACAGGGCGTTTCCCTGGGGATAAAACTGATGGTGTGATGACCCAGTTCTGGGAAACCAAACGGGCTTTCCGATATCAACCGGGTCGTATTACGGGCGTTACTTTGGGCGTTCGTATGTCGACGAACAGCCAGCATACAGGTGAAGTTATTACCTGGGGTGTTCGTAACTCTGTCGGCGATGGTTACTACTTCCAGCTTGAGCGCGGCACAGATCTTTATGTTGTCCGGCAATCCGCAACGCTCGGCACGCTAAAGGTTCCTCGGGATTCCTGGAATGGCGATCCAATTACGATCGACAGCAACGCCGCGTGGAGTTTCGACCTTCGTAAGGTCACCATGTTCTCCATCCAGTTTGGATGGTATGGCGCGATTGGAGCTGAGTTTTACGCATACGTACCTAGTGAGTATAGAGATGCCCGATGGGTGCGTTTGCACGGCATTACCGCTTCAAACGAGTATTCGCTCCCTAGCTTGCGTTCACCTTTTATGAAGGTGTTTACTCAAGCGCGTACAACTGCCGGCACGACACAACCTGCATTCATCAATTTATACGGTAGTAGCGTTTATATTGATGGCGGCGATGACGGCACGCTGGTTACTGGTAGTGCGTCAATGCCTGAGGCCAAGCTGATCGATTCGACTGATCGATCGATTATGGGTCTTCAGCTCAAACCGACGATTAATGGGGTTACAAACCAGCAAAATATCTTCCCAGTCAGTCTTGGACTGCGGTCGGATGTGGACGCCAAAGTCACTATGGCGTTTGAGACTTTACCTTATAACGTCAACTACACGCCCGGTTTTGGCACGTCGCTCAGCCGTGGCTCTAGTGCAGTAATCCCTGTTGCACGTCTCAGTGATACGACTCTGAGCGGCAACTTCCCGAATATCTCGGGTGAGCTGGTTGGCAATCTTAACTACCTGGACGGACGTCGGGTCAAAGTTGAGGGTGCAGGTATTTTCCGGACTCACGTCAGTAACTACGACTCGGGTCTGTCGCAGATCACAGTTGACCGCGAGTTGCCGGGCAGCGTGACTTCAATTCGTCTGTCGCGATTCAACGCGTGGGCGATGAGCAGCGGGACAATTCCTAGTGGAGTTACGCAGGGCTCCGTTTTTTATCAAACTGCAGGCGGCTATTGGCGTTTGGGTCTTGTACCGCAGGCCAATACAGCTAATTGGAATCCTGCAACTCAACAAGTTTGCTGGTTTGCTTCTCAATACCCTGGCTTAGCTTATAACTCACTGGGTGCTGTTACAGGCGAGAGTCCGTTTCCGCAGGGACCTTATATAGTTCAGAGTTTCGTCGTTGCGACAGGTTCGACCAACACGACGATTACAGCCGGCGGTCAGTCCATCACGGTTAGCGGTGTCAGCCCCTATCCACTTCGTGTTGTTGCTGAACTACAGGATAACGCGAGTGTTACAGACGTATTGTACACAACAGCACCTGAAAGTGTCATCACCATTCCCGGTAGCGGCACGAGCAACACCTTGCCAACCTGGACTGCTAGCGGTGTAACGCAGTCCTCGTCTGCTGCGGGGGGAATTACGTATGTCGGTAGCGTGTTTGAGAACGCGCCGAATCGCGTCAACTCGGCGGCGATGATCGACACGAAGGGTTACCGAGTTCTCGATAGTCCGAACCGCGTGGCTACGTACTTCATTCAGAGTGGTGAGGCGGTTCAGTACGACTTAAGCCCTGTTTTTGGCTCCGATAGGATGTTTATTGGAGGCACACCGGGTACTGTCGAGAATACGGGCGCTCTCTTTGTTACTGCGTCGGCTCGAAACGGCTCCGGTTACATCACCGCCACTCTTGATTGGGAGGAGCAACAGTAATGGCTGACGGTTTAATCGCTGCCTATAACTTAGGTGATGTCGCCAGCGTTGATAAATCCTGGGACAACCTAGGTAGCAACGTAACTTTTACGGTTAGCGGCACATCGTACGCGATCAATGTCACTGGCGAGGACATTATCCAGATCAGCGGCGCCCATTTTTCTAACAACGAAGATTTTTTCCAGCTGCGTGGGCTGACGTCACCTGCACAACCGCGCTTAAACAGCGCCTCTTTCCTGGTTTCGAGCGGAGTTTCGTTAAATAACAGCCGATTACTCGAACATAATCCGGTTTCTAGCGGGTTTTACGTCCTCAATCCGGGCACTCTGAGTGGTGTCGCGATTCAGACCAACGGAGTAAACATCGGCTCGATTGGAGGGTCTCCGTTTTTGGCTTCTGGTGCGATTAGTAAGATCTCGTTAAGCCATTTACAGTTGACAGCTGATACGCGATTGGCTGATACCTTCGGTTCCGGCACGTTGGCCTCTGGAATCAAGGGTATTCCTGTTGAGTACAGCGACCTTATACTGTACATACGGGCGGAACCTGTTTAGTAATGGCACAGCAATACGGTTTAGGTACTGCCAACAACTTATCTGATGTTGAAGATAATGTTCAGGCCCTCCGTCAGTTAGGTTTTGAGCCTAGTGATCTTTATATTCTTGTAAATACAGGTGCTTCGGGTGTTTCGGGCGCCGATTATGCCAATATCTCAGGTCTCAAGTTCCATCTTGAGGCTCAAATTACGAATGCTCTGAGTCGAGCGACAAGTCTGATCAACAATCAGGCTCTATATGTTGCCAATTCCGGTGATACCAACGTCGGATCTCTTTACGCCGACAGGGTTAATTCTGACCGTGGGTACGCGGACCTCGGTAATGCGATTTATGCGACTTCAAGTGGATCATTTTTCTCAACGACCAATTCGTCGGGTAACTACAACCAGGGCGGCCAGTACAAATTAGGTCCTGTTCGGGCTACTACTTTTACATCCGCTGGCGCGGGCTTCGATAATACGACCGCAACGGATTGGAGCCCCCAGTACGTTAAATACAAGCAGTATGTTGTCTTAAAGACTGAGAACGGCGTTACATCACAGTATGTACCGACTTACCTTGCACCTCCGACGGTAATGCAAGGTAATGCACTTTGGTTCGACAGCGAGTACAGCACTTTCACAGTTGACGGATCGAACAAAATCTCAGCATGGAGGGATGTTAATAACCGAGGCACCTTAGTTCAGGCAACTTCCGCTGCGCAGCCGACGTACACAACGAACCTGCTAAACGGTAAACCCGGCGTGGTGTTTGCTGGTAGCCAGAGCATGACGATGCCGGAGCTACACCCCCTTGTTCCCCAGGCTGCGACTGTTATTACGATATTTAGGACTGTAGATACGTCTTATAACATTCTAGGTACTGTAAATAGCAACGCAAATCGCTGGCGAGATACTGACGGTAACGGTAATTTGGGTCTGTTTACGCGGACTAATGAGGCTGGTTTCCCTTTAGGTATGCCCGCAGTGGGCAACTACTACAACAGCATTCGGATTAGTCAAAATTACGGTCTATCGTTCCGGTTAAATAGCTACGAGATTGATTATGAGCCTAGTTCCGGGTTTACATATGACGCTACCGGTACGTTTGTTGTAGGACAAAGCGCTTCTACGGCTGGTTCGTTTACCGGTGATCTCTACGCTATTTGTATTTTCGACCGTATCTTAACTGACCAAGAGTTGGCTACTATAGAGGAGTACTTCGCCTGGCGTTACGACTTCGTTTACGACCCTTCGAGAACTCAAACTTTCGAACTTGAGCTCGGCGGTGATATCCAGGACGAAAACGACAACGCCTTCGTGTTCGGCTAAGCCATGACCAAGATCAGTGCTCTGAGTGATATCGGGACCAGCGTGGACTCGAACGATACTTTTGTACTGGTCGACGTCAGTGACCCGACCACACCGAATAAGAAGATTCAGCAGCAAAACCTGTTTCTCATTCCGGATGGATCGGCAGGCACCCCTGGATTGCGGTTCCTTAGTGATACAAATGTTGGTTTATTTAGACCAACGACAGATACGTTAGCTATTGCTACTGGGGGCTCTGAATGTCTTAGAATTGATTCTAGCGGACGGCTAGGTCTGGGGACTA
>Ga0181343_1000143_pt1 | contig 34420 bp, 51 predicted proteins | sample Su13VDMLBSD_FD_130110 | JGI IMG/M metagenome (GOLD analysis project Ga0181343, IMG submission 130110) | Freshwater viral communities from Lake Michigan, USA - Su13.VD.MLB.S.D | ecosystem: Environmental > Aquatic > Freshwater > Lake | place: USA: Michigan | collected 2013-07-15
ACAAAAGAAGTCACCGCCTATGTGTTTGAAAATATTCCTATAAAAACTCAATCCATTACATCACATATTGTTTCCAAAGATAGTGTGATGAAAATTAGAAAATGAAAAAATTTTTTTTAATAGCATTATTATGTCTATTACCCGTCAAGGTTGATGCCCAAGTTGTTGTACAAACTTGGTTGGATCCTTGTACGGGTGTAGCACAAACCGCAACGTTCCCATTAGGTAATGTTGGCGTAACAGTGGTATTTCGAAATCAGGCAAAAGTATTCACGGCACAGCAGGCAGCTGCTGGTGAATTAATGACATGGATTAATCAGTTAATTATGAACACTCCATGTCCCGTTACAAACAATCCTGTTGTACAACAAGCCGCCACACAGGCGGCGACACAAGCCGCCGCGGCAGCCGCTACAGCAGCGGCAAGCGCTGCGGCATCTAGTGCGGCATCATCGGCAGCTTCAAGTGCCGCATCTAGCGCAGCGTCATCGGCAGCATCAAGTGCGGCATCAGGAGCGGCAAGTAGCTCCGCTAGTTCTGCTGCATCCGGCGCCGCATCAAGTGCCGCCACCTCAGCAGCACCTACAGCACCACCCCCAACTCCGGCGGCACCTAAGCCTGACGCTCCTGCACCTAGTAGCTCATCATCCTCATCAGGCGGTTCTTCGTCAAGTAGTTCATCATCAGGTAGTTCCAGTAGTTCAAGCGGTGAAACCAAGACGGAAGCCAAAGCAGAAGCGAAGTCAGAAAGTAGTTCGGAAAGTAAATCTGAGAGTAAATCTGAAAGTAAATCCGAAGAAAGCAAATCAGAAAGTAAATCAGAGGAAAAATCCGAAGAAAAAAAAGAAGAAAAGAAAGAAGATAAAAAAGATGAAAAGAAAAAAAATGAGGCACGGGTAAATCCTCTTATGGTGGCATCCGACTTAACAACAGGACAAGATCCTGCTGGTGGTGTGTCACAAATCATTACTGTGGGTGTTTCACAATCCTCATTGGCAGGGGACAAGAGTTATGGCGCGACCACTATGTTGTGGTCTACATTAGACCAAGGTGCTTTGTCATTATCCTATACCAAGATGAGTTTCAAAAAAGGAAAATTAACCACTATCCACTCATTTGGTAGCACCAGTGCCTATTTAAAAGGTACATTGATGCAAATGACCGGATATACTTGGGTAAAACCCAATCCTAAATATGGTGTATACGGTGTCAGTTTAGGTGCTATTGGATTGTTCATGCCGAATGGACAGCGTAATGTCGTTACGGACAGTGCAGAAATTCGTCGTATATTTTTTGATAAGTACCAGATTCCACTAACATATATGCCTGATAGTTTAGTTGTAGAAACTCACGGGTACAATACAAGTTGGGCAACATCAGCAGTGGCATTCTGGATGCACCCACCCATCATCATAAATCCTCGGGTAACAGTAACTCCCCAAGTATTTTTAATGGGTAGTCCTGTGGCATATAATTCCATGACGGGACTCACAACAAACACAAGCGTTAGCATGATGTTAGGTAGTGGATGGGATTATAAATTAACACGCCGTTTTGGCGTGACAGCAGCACATCTTGTTATGATTACACCGCAACAAAAACCTTTAAACTTCTTACTGATTGGCTCACGGGTAACGTTATGATTTCTGAAAAAACATTAATAGAACAAAGTGCATTTTTTGCAAACCTTAGTAATTGCGTATATAAAGATTTGGCATTTATGCGTGTGAACTTTGAAGGTTTTAAAGTAGTGTATTACGGACATAAAGGCGCCGACGCTTTCACATTGGAAGATGATAACAATTTCATTATTGCATGCCGTGGTACAGAAGTAAAACAATTCTCCGATATAAAAGCTGATTTAAGTATTTCTAAAACCACCGTGAAGCATGGTAAACTGCATATTGGCTTCAACCATTATGTTGATAAAGTTTGGAAGCCCATCATATTACAAGCACAACATACACAGAAAAAAGTTTGGTTTACAGGACATAGCTTAGGTGCAGCAATGGCTACTATTATGGCCTATCGGTTTGCCACGGATGATACACTTCCAACCCCAGCAGGATTATTCACCTATGGTAGTCCTCGTGTGGGAAATCGTACATTCATTAATTACTTCAATACACTACCCTTCCCACATCATCGGTGGGTAAATGATGGTGATATTGTCACGAAGATTCCCTTTGCTCCGTGGTTCTACCACTGTGGTACAATGCATCATATTGACTCCGAAGGATATGTCACACCCTTTTATGAAAAAGCATCACTGGGATATCGAATTATGCGTGTGATTAAGAGTCGCGGTGTGTTTCGTATGTTATGGCAAGATACTCACGACCACAGTTCCGATTTATATCGAAATTATCTTGCTCTCGCAGAAAAGTTCCCCATAATGTGTAGTTGAATACGTAATCATCCTAGGGGTTGACTTTTGTTAATCTCCATATTATTTTATGAATTGGAGGTTATATGCTAAAATTATTAACGATTGCAACGCTGTTCCAATTGCAATTGATAAAAATGCCACTACCAAAAGGTAATATAAGAGATAGCACCAAAAATTATGTTATTATACATAACGATGGGGCTAACTCTAATGCTGCCACCACTCATAAAGTTCTCCGTAAGCGTAAGTTATCTTATCATTATTTCATATCAAAAAGTGGTAAGATATATGAGTTTGTGAATCCAAAATATACAGCAAAGCATGCTGGGATTTCCTTACACAACGGATTTACTATGTGGAATAGTTTTAGTATTGGAATTTGTTTGCAGGGAAAAAACGGAACCCCGTACAGTGAAGAGCAGTATAAAAGTTTGGGTGTACTGTTGTCAAGTTTATACAAACGATACCCAGACGCAAAAGAAAAAAATATTTTGACACATTCAGAAGTTGCGTTCCCGTGGGGTCGTAAAACAGATCCAGGTGATACTTTTGTTATTGAAAAAATAAAATTTGATAGTATTTAAATGAGGATATAAATATGATTGGTTACGCAGACGTAATTGTAGATTTACAAGCAGGTGACACGGGTAAGGGTAAAGTTGCACATCATCTTGCAAAAAATTATGATGTTGTTTTGCGATACAATGGTGGAGCAAACGCAGGACATACCGTTTATCACAATGGTCAGAAAGTTGTTACGCACCAAGTTCCTATTGGAATTTTATATGGAATCCCTAGTATCATCGGCCCAGGATGTGTCGTAAACATACAGAAACTATATGAAGAACTAGATATGTTGCGGAGTTTGGGATTTACCGGTAAAGTTTATATAGATAAACGTGTACACGTTACCACCAATAAACACATCGAAGAAGATGGTACAGATACCAAGATTGGAACTACTAGACAAGGTATTGGACCAACATATCGTGATAAGTATGCCCGTACTGGTACCCGGATTTCCGAATTAGTCAAATATAACAGTACGGATTTACCATATGAAATTATTGATTTGTACAACTTTTTACATGTAAATTCTACCCCATTACGAATTTTGTGTGAGGGTGCACAAGGATTTCAAATTGATATTGATTGGGGAGATTACCCATACGTAACATCGTCCCATTGCACCGTAGGCGCAGCTTGTTTAAATGGTATTCCACCAAAAAAACTTAGACACATTTTTGGTATAATGAAAGCGTATGAAACCTATTCAGGATTTAAAACTACCTTTCAAGATGAAAATGATTCTATTTTACAAAAGATTCAAGAGATTGGTGGTGAGTTTGGCGCAACCACGGGACGTAAGAGAAAAATTAGATGGTTGGATTTGGATGGTGTAATTCAAGCAACGAACATCAACGGCGTTACAGATTTAATCATTAACAAAGCAGATGTGTTGGCACAGGTTGGTGTTTTTAAATATGTTTATAAGAAAACATTATTTGAGTTGGATAATTTAAACGATTTTCAAAAAGAAGTTAATTCAATTATATTGAATGAAACTGATGTAGAAGATATTACATGGTCAATGACACCTAACGGAATTTAATCACTATTTAAATAATAGTAGCTTGACAAAATTGTAATGAGGTATTAAATATGAAGAAGATGCAGAAGTTTGTTGTTCCTGTAAATATTGTCTGTTATGGTGAGGATGCATTGGACGCCGTAACTTATGTAGAAGAAGCGTTGGACAGCTCATCTTTTATTACAGAAGATGGTATTATTGGCGCCGAAGTTTTGGCAGATGACACTGAACTTTTTGAAGAGGGTTATGATGATGACGAACGAGAATACGACGACGAGGAAGATTAATTGGTCTAATGTAAGATTTTGGGCATTCACTGTTGCATGTATTTGTTCACTGATGTATTTTGGGTACACCTCTGATAAAGATCAGCAGGCACAACAAGACGAATGGAAACGAGTGTCGTGCCCTTCGTTGTTGAGTATCGCACGTTCCTCTCGTGATACATTAATTGTTATGAAGGTTGAACCACTCTGCAATTCGTACGTACTAGATAGTTTGAAGTGAGGTTGAATTTATGAATTCACTCTCATATGAACAGTCGGGATTAATCACCGGTGCAACCGCTAGATTAAAAACTTCTGGGTATAACGTTATATTACTATCCAGCCCTCACATTGATGAACTGATTGACAGTGAACCTCGTGTTTGGGTAGCGATGGAATTTGATAAATATGTTAGATTTTCAGCACCAGCAAAAGATTTGGAATTGATAAAATAAATTGATATATTTATAATTGGTTGTGTATACTAATAATTTCATATGTCATGAGAAACAACACAGAAGTAAACATGTTATGCACTATGGTATTTGTGTTTGGTGTGTTAGTGGGAATACTAATGCATGGACGTATTCACTGGCACGATGTACTAAATGCTTTAGGCGCCGGTGTTTTATTTAGCTTAATAAGGTTGACACAGTTTCGATTACTTATGAAAAAGGTTCTGGTTAAATTTAACATAACTAAATAATGCCAGAATTGAATATATTTTCAACCGAAGCGGCTACCGCAGGTGGGGCTGCCATAATTGGTGGTGTATTCCTAAAACTCATTGAAAAACTATGGTTGAGTAAAACCGTAGTTGATGAACATGCAGTACTTCGAAAAGAATTACGTGAAGAATTAGACGCGGTGAAAGAAGAAATCGCATCTCTTCGTGAAGAAGTAGATGAGTGGCGTGAAAAGTATTACAGTCAAGTAGAAACCACAAACGAATTATTATTTGAAGTTAGTGTGTTAAAAACTCGTCTACGTAAATACGAATCGGACTCAGGTGAGTTTTCGCACGATGATTTCTAATACAGTATATACCGTTACGGTAATTGATATTAGAAATCTCATTCCATTGGGAATAAGAAGAACACCGTTGATATGTACGGAACTTGAAGATGCTATCTACGCAGTTAAAAATAATCTTCGTGATTTAGCAGATGGTTCTACATATCAGTACGCAGTAATCGAAAAAAGCATGGTTAATATTATTCGACCTAATATAGAAACGAATAGTATGAAATTGTGGTATAAATACAACTCAGTTATAGACGAGTTTGAACCATGCGAGATGCCAGTCGTATTTCGTAATCAAACAGGGTTTGGTATAGGATAACAAGTGAGGTTAGAGTGGAAAATTTTATATTAGGTTTGTTAGCAGGTGGATTTCTTGTTGGTACAGTTGTATTAGTTATATTAGTATCAAAGATGGTAGCTACTGTAACGGAAATACTTACGATAGCAAAAACCACGTATATAGAAATTAATAAAATACAACAGATGACACAGGCTACAATGGAAGCATCTGAGAACTTCGTAGATGCATTGGGAGCAGCAACAAAGGAATATGAAAGCCAAAACATGCACCCACGTTCGATGCTTCAAGTGTTCAAAACAGAAGATGGTAGGCATTCATCCCCGTCGTTCGAAGGACTTATTGAAAAGATGAAAAATGATCCTACATATAGTAAAATGACAGAAAAAGATGTTGAAGAACTTCGACAGTTGTTTGAAGATAATTCGGACGATGATGAAGAAGATGACAATGAAAACAAAGAACCCTGGAAATAAAGAGGTCAAATGATACCGTCAGATAAGCAAATTGCTCAGTTAGTAAAGAAATTAAGTGGAAAAGTTCCTCAGAAGTCAAAGAAAATTAAATTTGAACAAGAACAACATGATACAGAAATTTCTAGAGCTTCTGCCGACGAAATTTTTCGTGAAATGAAAAAGTTGCCGTTTACCGGCTAACAGTCACTACATATAAAACACACCCCGTACGTGCACGTGCGGTAAATCAAAATAATTTAAAAACTATATACTAAGTTTTTAGGGGCTTTGTCATGCCCAAGACATAAGCCTATAAAAGAAAAGAAAAAGAAGCAAAAAGAAAAGAAAAGAAAAAACAAAATATGAAAATAGATCAAGCTAAAGCAATAACAAAGCCAGGATGGCATACGTTAATAGAAAAAGCGTACGCTATAGCTAGTAAATTATCATTTGCTAATATAGATAATATTAGTATACGCCATTCTATGCTAAATGTTATATTTGCGCCAGTACTTGACAAAGACCAAGAGTATGTGTTAGATTGTATCTCGTACAAGATAGAAAGGGAATCGGCAAAGGTGTGTCAAGAATGTGGTTTAAATGGTATCAGAAGAAAGAATATACCACAATCACCCTGTTTATGTACAACGTGTTATACTATTCAGTATAATGAAATGATGGAATCCGTGTCACCACAGGTGACGAATCAAGAACCTCAATCATGAGGCAATTATGTTCTGGCAAGCAGAAGATGTACAACCAGCAGTTGACGTAGCTTCGAAGCTATGTGGAAAGGTAGGTAACGTTTCGTTCAGCAAGCATGCGTTACACAATGTATCAATCGCAACTCGTGAGTTTGGTAAGTTGTGGTATGGTGATATCGAAAGTACTGATGTCGTTGCAATCCTTAACAATATCAGCGCCGCTATCAATCAGAAAGTATTTGTTTTGGACGAAAGCTTTGACTTCAATACACCAATTTTAACTTCTAATAAATAAATCTAATTTAGTAATTGTCCAGATTTTTTAGGGGTATTGACAAAGTAAACACTACGACATATATTAAATGTGTTGGTACTGAACGAGACAGTTCCGAAGCCCACCCGCCAATGTGGTGACGCTCGTACAAATATCGGATATCTCATAGCATCAAACTTTTTATAAAGAGGTTATGTTTATGGCAAATCGCAATCGCAACACCCGTTTCACGGTCAAGACCTACAACACGCAGGAGCGTGAGGCTACGACCCGTCGCATTTCTTCGTACCTTCGTGGTCTGGCCAGCCGTCGCACGGATGGCGTTGTAACGGCGGATGACGTTCACACCTATCTTACCCGTGATGGTGTTCGCACTGAGCAGGTTCGTACCCGCCTCTCGTTCATCAACTCCGTTTTCAGCAACGGTATGTTTGAGCAGGATGGTATGGTCGCTTCGACCCGCCCGCAGGCTAAGGGTCGTTACATCTCCGCTTGGACGCTCGCGTAATACGCAAACGCTCTAAGTAGAACTTAAATGGGAGAGTGAAAAACTCTCCCATTTTTGTTTTTTGGTACATTGAAGTTTGTACTTATATGAGTACGGTTATTTACAAGGAGTTAGGTTATGGCATCAAAGATTCATCCAAATGAACAGTTTATTACAAAATTGTCGGTAGAAGAAATTGAAGCGTTAATACTAGAAGCGCAACTACCAGATTCCCCACAAAAATATGTGGAAGCATTAAAAGACCAGTTAATTCGTTTAGAAATTAAATTCTAATTTTTATGCGGTTACATTTACTAGGTATTCCACATACCCAAACAACATATGAATTTAGTCACTGTGCCTTTACTGGTAAGGTAAAACGTTTTGCTCCAATGATGCAATCGGTTGGATATGACGTTATACATTACGGTGTTGAGGGTGCACACAGTGGTGCGGTGTATGATGTCAATCTAATGTCATTTGACGAATGGACCGGTATTCGTACAAAATTATTTAAAGAATTGTATGGAAATCGGGACGTTATGCCGACAGATTTTATTGGTGATTTGGCAAATACCGGAAATGAACTTTACAGAATATTTAATGAACGATTGAAAATTCAACTTGCACGAAACCTTGACACACACGATATTATTTGCTTACCTTTCGGATATGCACACGAATCGGCAATCTCTGATTTTACTAATCCAAAAGTAGAAACTGGAATTGGTTATCCCAATTCATATCAAAGTTTCCGTATTTTTGAGAGTAATGCATGGTACCATTATGAAATTGGTAGAGAAGGTAAGAGTGGACATGATTACAATTGGGTAATAGCAAATTACTTTAAAGTGGATGATTGGGACTTCAATCCAAATCCAGAAAAATATGTTGCATATTTTGGCAGATTATCCGATATAAAAGGTGTGCATATAGTAAAAGAAATAGCACTAAAACGACCAGACTTGGAATTTAAAATTTGTGGTCAAGGAGATCCAACTCCATATTTAGTTGCTCCAAATATAACATATGTTCCACCAATTCACGGTAAATCTCGTTCTGAATTTTTAGGTAATGCAATGGCTGTATTTATGCCAACTCGTTATGTCGAACCATTTGGTGGAGTAACCGTAGAAGCAGAATTGTGTGGTACTCCTGTTCTTGGTTCGTCATATGGAAGTTTTACCGAAACAATTGAACACGGTAAAACAGGATTTCAGTGTAGAACGTTGGGAGATTATTTAGCTGGCCTGGAACGTATAGAAAACGGTGAAATTTTCAGAGAATATGTTAGAAATTTTGCAGTTGAAAATTATGATATGTACAAGTTGGCACACAAGTACGATGCGGCATTTAAACAAATTCACGATATATCAACAAATGATGGTTGGTATAGTAAAAGATCTAATATAGGTCCAATTACGAGGGCAACATGAATACCATAGGTGTTATAGGACTTGGTTATGTAGGTACGGCAGTAAACGAAGGTTTCAAATCCATAAATAAAGTAGTTACATACGACATCAATAAGAACTGTACAGAAAGTTCTATACAAGATGTAGTTACCAAAGCACAAATAATTTTTATTTGTGTTCCTACACCTATGAATAGCGATGGTACCTGTAATATTGATATTGTTCGTACCGTATTTCGAGATATTGCAAGCGTAGAGGTTGGTTACAAACCAATATGCGTACTAAAATCTACGGTAGAACCAGGAACAACCGATAAACTGGCAGAAGAATTTCCAAATATCACGGTATGTTTCAATCCAGAATTTTTAACAGAACGAAATTATATCAACGACTTCGTATCACAGATTAATATTACATTAGGATATTCCGAAAGAGACACTGGATTAGACATAAAGCCAGTATCAACATTATATTACGAAAGATTTCCGCAGTCACAAGTATGGATATCAAAAGCAAAAGAAGCGGAAATGATTAAGTATGTGGCAAATACAATGTTATCTACGAAAGTCGCATTTCTTAATGAAATTTACCAAATATGTCAAAAAGTTGACATTAAATATGATCACATTAAAAAAATATTAAGTTTAGATCCACGATTGGGTACAAGTCATTGGCAAGTACCTGGACACGATGGGCGTTTTGGATTCGGTGGAACGTGTTTTCCAAAAGACTTAAATGCACTGATTCGATATAGTGAACAAAATGGTCATTCTGCACCGTTACTGAAAGCGGTATGGGAAAAGAACATTGAAGTAAGACCAGAACGTGATTGGGAACAAGATAAAGGTAGAGCTGTGGTATAAATTTATTATTTGGTACTATATATTAAGACCGACTTGACAAATCAAGTTGGTCTTTTTATATTACAGTATATCTATGTATAGTAGATACGGGCCTGTCCTGGTTTCGACGGGGTGTGGATGATTAAGTTTTGTGTCTCGTTTGGTAAGACGAGTAAAACAGACCAAAAAATCTAACTGGCAACTATACTTTAGCCCTCGCTGCTTAATTGCAGCCTGACGAATTAATCTGAGATTACCGCATAGGGTTAATTTGTTCATTTATGTGGTATAGCCTTGATAGGAACCGTATTCAAGGTGATACTTCGGTTCTATATTCAGTTTACGTTTGTTAGTTAATGAGAACTGAATGAATTCAAATAACTGACTACACACATAAACATTTAGTAGGAAGCAATCTCGGACAGGGGTTCGATTCCCCTCAGGTCCACTTAACGGTTAGTGTTTACATTTTGTTGGAGTAAACAATGTATGAAGAAATTAAACACTACCTTAACAGTATATTTGGAACAGACTCAAAAAAAGAGTATATTGAATCCGAATATATGAAGGTGATGTCGTTGATTGTCGAAGCAAAAACTTTAGCACAGTTGTTTAACGCAAGAATTCGCATACTTGAATTAAACGACATAGTTAAAGAACTAAACTCTCCTAGTTGGGCAAAAAACAAAGTGAAGTTTCTCGAAGCTCGGTGGAATAAACAATACAGACTTTGGAAAGCACGAGGTTAACATGGCATTGAAGCGTAGAATTAAGCGGTTGACAAAGACGGAAGCACTTCGGGTTACTGGTCGTAGATATTTGACTTGTGGTGAATGTAATAATGAAGAAGTAGAAGTTGCAGCGGATATTGGTCGAGTGACCTGCGCATACTGCGTACAACGAATGATTGCACCACCACCCAGTACACAGAAAAAACCAGAAGGTGAAAAATTTCCTCGTGGGTGGCATTTCAAAACCAGATATGTTCATACCGATGGACGAGTATTTTGTAAAGGAGTAGAAACGGGTGAAACCGACACTCTTACAAAAACTGCGGCAAAGAAGAAAGTAACTAAGAAAAAGAATATTAAAAAGAAGGATAAGTAATGTTAAACCTACCACCGAAACCTTTCTATATAATTCAGAAATTTCTGAATGAAAATAGATTAGTAGTATACAAATATTTAATAAAACAAATTAAAAAAGGTATTCGGGAAAATTTAGATAAGGTAGAACTATTCCAGATAAATCCTATAAACAACAAACATACTCACGTTGCTGTTGTACGACAATCTGAGTACGAAATTGTTTTGAAGGATGCTATGAAATATTCTATTGAGGAAGAAGATTACGAAACAGCAGCAAAGGCACGTGACATATTACAAATGTTAACGGACAAGAGTATCAATCAATTACTAAACGATATCAAACCTCAGGAGTAAATTTATGGCGTTGGAAACAACAAAGTGTGTTGTTCTAAATGCCACGTACGAACCCATTACAGTGGTATCTTCCAAACGAGCATTGTTGATGTTTTTGGAAGGAAAGGCTATCATAGTTGAGGAACATCCGAATTTGGTGGTACGGTCACCAAGGCAAACGTTTCCTATACCACTGATGATTGCTCTGAAACACTATATCAAGGGTCGTCGGGTATTTAGGACGCCAGCATTACTTACACAAAAAAATCTATTTGTCCGTGACGCATACACTTGTCAGTATTGCGGACGTACACGTAATCAGATGAAATCACATGAGTTTCTTACTCGTGACCACATACATCCAGTAGCAAAGGGTGGTAAGGATGAGTGGACAAATGTAGTTACAAGTTGTAGTACGTGTAATAATAAAAAAGCAGACAAGCTATTGGATGATGTAAATATGGTATTACTAAAAGTACCAACGGTTCCTACAATCTTTGAACTATGGACCAGACAGCAATCTAGAACAAATAGGGTGACCTTAATAGTATAAAATGTTAATTCAATCTAAAATTGAAGATAAACAATGGTTATGGGTAAATGTTCCCAAAACTGCATCTACGGCAGTGATGAGAACATTTTTCCCTTATATGGAGGTAAATGAACAGACGCATAATTCATACGAAGAATTAATATCTCAGTATGGAATACTTGATTCATTTACAACTGTTCGTCATCCTGTGAATAGATTTCGATCTGGATTAAATCACATTTTTAGTGTATGTATGTGTGGTAAGTGTAAAGTACACGTTGATAAATTACCTACTACACTAGATACAATACTCTTTATAAAAGATATGTTGATATTAAAAAGTCAACGTAAAGATTTTTTTAGAGCAGTATATAAAAATGGTGAAAGTGATTATTGGACCAACGTGGCCGATAGTATTAAAGATAGATTTGGTAAATCTATAACAAGTTATACAGATAATTGTTTACGAGTACCGTTTATTGTATCACAAACTTTTTTATTAGAAGGACCACAACAAAAATTAACTATTTTTAAATACGAAAATAGAGAAAATTTATCGAATTTCATAAAAAATAAATTAGGGTATAATTTAGATAATACTTTATATAGAAGATATCCTAATAATTTGGGGGTTGACTTTTCGGACCCCACACTGTTATATTTGTTAAGGGAGTTGTATACAGAGGATTTCCAAAACTTTAATTACTAAGGAAACGGTTATGTTTGACTACGAAGAGAAAGCTAAGAAAAACTTAGAGAAGTTCAATGCATTTCTTGCCGAAGATTATCGTCTAGAAAAGCTAAATCAGATGTATGAAGTGTTTGGAGAGCAGCTTATTTCAGCACCTGCATCGGGAAAGGTTCACTATCATAATGCATTTCCTGGCGGATACCTTGACCACGTAGTTCACGTTGCAGAGGCATCTATGAAGGTCGCTACCGTATACAAAGCAATCGGTGGTGATATTGATTTTACCAAGCAAGAAATGATTTTCGCAGCATTACATCACGACTTGGGTAAGTTGGGTAATGAGCAAGGTGCTTATTATCTTGACCAAGATAGTGATTGGCATCGTAAACGTGGGGAAATGTACAAGTACAACGATAACATTCAGTATATGACTGTTACTGACCGTGCATTGTACCTTCTACAAAAGTTTGAGATTCCTGTTACGGAAAAGGAATTTATTGCAATCAAGTTGTCTGATGGTATGTATGATGATAGTAACAAGGCTTATTTGAAGAATCATTCGGTATATCCAATGAAAACAAATCTTCCGTATATTATTCATTGGGCTGACCATATGGCGTGTTCTGCGGAACGTGACCAGACGAAGTTTTAAGTAGTTGTTGCACTCGTGGCGGAATTGGTCTACGCGCTTGCCTTAGGAGCAAGTTCCAGAAATGGATTGGGGGTTCGAGTCCCTCCGAGTGCATAAAAACATTTGGGTAAATAATATGGAAACGATTGGATACATAGGGAGTATTTTTCTCACGATTAATGCTATTCCGGAGTTGTTTAGAACCATTACGGATAAACGATGTCATATCGGTTGGCCTATGTTGTTACTTTGGTTTATTGGTGAAGTATTCATGACAACGTATGCTATTATGTTGTGGAATATTCCATTGATGATGAATTATATTTTCAATTTTATAGTTGTAGTTGTAATGTTGGCTTACAAGATGAAACATTTCTATCGCAAAAAGATGCATCTCACAACAGAACATTATATCAAGGTTGAATACTAATATGAAAGTTTCCATTGGTCGCTATCCAAAAGATTCAAACAAAGAACAGAAGATTTCTGTGAAAATTGATCCATGGGATACATGGAGCATGGATGTGACATTAGCTCATATCGTGGTACCTATGTTGAAACAGTTGAAAGCAACAAAGCACGGTGCTCCATATGTTGAAGATGAGGATGTTCCTGTTGAATTGCAAAAGTCTGCTTCACCGCCCGTGAAAGATGAATTGGGGGAGGTTGATGACAATTATTTCAAACGCTGGGATTGGGTGATGGATGAAATGATTTTTGCCTTTGAAAGCAAACTCATTGATTGGGAAGATCAGTTTTGGAAACGATCCGCGGAATTGGATGTAACAACCTATCCAGAAGATGCAGGTAAAGAGTTGATCCCTCTCCGTTGGAAAGATGAAGGTGTTTGTGATTGGGATGGTATGCGTGAATATGAAACTCGTATTAAAAATGGATTTCTGCTGTTTGGCAAATATTATAACGGGTTGTGGGACTAAATATGGTGGCTGTAGCTCAATCGGCTAGAGCATCGGATTGTGGTTCCGAGGGTTGCGGGTTCAACCCCCCGTCAGTCACCCTATAGCCTCAATAGCTCAATTGGATAGAGCATCTGACTTCGGATCAGAGGGTTGTGGGTTCGACTCCTGCTTGGGGCATAACATTTAAACAAAAATTTTATGAGATTCTTAACTAGAAAATTGGTGCAACCAGGTGATTTAAATATAAACGGCACATTGTTCGGGGGCCGGTGTTTGGCTTGGGTTGACGAAGAAGCATCAATTTATGCGGCAATTGAAACCCGACATAAAAAAGTTGTGACAAAAAGTATGTCTGCTATTAACTTTGTTGCACCTGCATATCAAGGGGATGTTGTTGAAATCGGAGTGGCGTTAAAAACCGTTGGAAAAACTTCTATTACTTTGGAAGTGCAAGTACGAGATTTAACTACACAAAAAGTTATTGTTGATATTGATGAGATGGTATTTGTGTGTGTTGATGAAACAGGAAAACCTATTCGACATAGTTTAGGTAAATAAAATATATTTTGTAATTTGGTCAAATACATTAACTGCTTCTGTGGCGTAATTGGATAGCGCAACTGATTTCTACTCAGTGGGTTGGGGGTTCGAGTCCCTCCAGGAGCATACGGTGCGATGGCCGAGTGGCTGAAGGCACGGGTCTGCAAAACCTTTGGAGAAATCCCACGCCAGTTCGAATCTGGCTCGCACCTTTTTATAGGAGATTATATTATGGATACTAAACAAGTTAAAAAAGTAATCGCAACTACTTTGGTTATTGTTGTAATGATATTTTTTGGTGTTATTACGCTTACAGGTGATACCGAACCAGAAGTGTTACAAGGTGGTGATATCCAGAATTCAATAGATACTGGTCAACATAAATGAAAAATATTTTATTTGCGAAACCAGTAACTTTAACAGAAACAGAAGAGCACATTATTGTTAAACGTAAATGGTGGGCTGTATTAATTTTAATTGTGGGTGGAATTATATTAGCTGGTAGAATTCCTAACATTCCTATGTGGATACCATATTTACTTTTCTTTTTTGGACACGGTGGAATGTTACACAGTTTCTTTAATAAGAAAGATTATCCAATGGTTATTGTCAATGCGGTATGGATACTAATTGACATAACAGGAATATTTCGGTGGTTATAAGTTCTCCGTGTAGAAAAATATGTAAACTTGAAGGTACACGTTGTGTAGGATGTTATCGTACAATTAACGAAGTTAAGAATTGGAGAACGTTTTCCAATTTGGATAAAATATTTATTTGGTTTAAAGTATATATTAGAAAAGTGGCAGGGTAGCTCAGTTGGTGAGAGCGCACGACTCATAATCGTGAGGTCGAGGGTTCGAATCCCTCCCCCGCTATTGTTTTATAACTTTTACAAGGAGTGAAATGAACAATTTAATAGTCATCGGACATCCTGATAAGAAAAGTTTTTGTTATAATGGTATTTTTAAAACCATTAAAGACGAATTAACTAATAACGCAAGCTATGAATCTACACAAACCATAGAAGTCATTGACCTCTATAAAGATGATCTTTCCATCAAAAAGAAAGAAGTTATTAAACATTATCAAGAGTTGGTGACATGGGCGGATAGAATTTACATTATATCACCTGTATGGTGGTTTCGGTGTACACCACTAATGGAAGAATTCTTTGATGTGGTATTCACACCAGGATTCGCATATAAGTTTGTTCCGTTAATTCCAAAATATGGTTATCCAAAACCATTATTGTCACACAAAAAGGTTCGTACATACTTAACACACGGAGCACCCGCACTTCCTGTATATATGTTATATTTCAATGCCGTAAAATTACGGTTAGTATTAGGAGTATATTCATTTGTATTTGGGTGGTTTAAGACAAATACACGACAGTTTTGGAGTGTACCATTCGTTGACAATGAAACGCGAATTGGTTATCTTAAAAAGGTCAAACGAGACATCAAAAACGATTTGAAAAAATAGTAGTTTGGGAGTGTCGCCTAGCGGCAATGGCAGCAGACTGTAAATCTGCCGATTAATAATCTACGTTGGTTCGAGTCCAACCGCTCCCATTTTGTAGATGCACACCAGTAGCTCAGTTGGTTAGAGCATTCGTCTGATACACGAAAGGTCGCTAGTTCAACTCTAGCCTGGTGTACTCTGGGTTCATGGTGTAATTGGCAGCACAACGCTCTCCAAAAGCGTTTGTCTAGGTTCGAGTCCTAGTGGGCCTGTGTCGGGATATCCCGGCTTAGAAGGCACAACACTCGGTTGTGTCGGATTACCTTAGTAGGAGAAAAAAATGAAGCGTATTTTGTATGGAACATTGTTGGCATTGAGTATTACCGCGTGCACGGAAGAAGCCGTTATTACGGCTCCAGTAACACCGGCGGTAACAACAGTATCATTAAATGTTACTGCTACACAACTTGAAATTGGACGTACAATTAACATCACGCCCACTGTTAAAGATCAACGTGATTCTGTTATGAGAGATCAAACAGTTGCATGGTCATCAAATAATACATCGGTCGCAACAGTTGTTAATGGGTTAGTAACAGGAGTATCCAAGGGTCAAGCTACAATTACAGCGGCAGTGGGTGGTAAATTCGCAACTGCTACGATTTTCGTAACAGACCCAACAGTAGCTACTGTCACAGTAACGGCAACTGTACCGCCTACGTTTTTTGTTGGTCAGACATTACAGGCAACCTCTGTTGCACGGGACAGTGGAAATAATACACTGACATCATTCACCACTACTTGGACATCAAGCACGCCAGCCGTTGCCTCAGTGTCCGCAACAGGATTGATTACTGCATTGTCGGCAGGTACAACTACTATTACCGCAACTTCGGGTGAAAAAACAGGTACGTTGAACGTCACGGTATCTTTGGTTCCTGTCGCTCGTGTACTTCTCACATTGCCTAAGCCAGCTCATGTTGGACGCCCTGCAACAGTTGTCGCAGATTTGCGTAACAGTTCAGGTACAGCACTGACCGCTGCACAACGCACATTTGGTTGGCATAGTAGTGATGAATCCATTGCTACCGTTTCTGCAACGGGTGTAATCACAGGCCTTACCTACGGTACCACGATTATTACTTGTGTTGTTGAAAACAGAGTTGGTACATTGGTGGTGAATGTAACAGAAGTGGGTATTGACCACATTGTGGTTTCACCTGATAGTTCAGACCTGAAGGTGGGTGCTACCCGTCAATACACAGCCACAGCATTTGATGCTGATAGTGTTCCTTTGAGTGTCGCAGCACTGAATGGTCGTCCGTTTGAGTGGACCACCACTAACAATGCAACAGCACGAGTGTCGAATATTGGTCTTTTGTTGGGTATCGCGCCAGGAACCACATTTGTTTCGGCATCAATTGGAATAGTTTCGGATAATGCAAAGGTAGTTATAGTACCATAAAAGAAGATAAGTTTTAATTTGGTAAGCTAGGGGTGAAGGCTGATACCAGAGACATATCGGTGGCAACTGCTGATATGTAGATGTTGCTGAATGACCCCAAGTGAGTGCGAATCTCACAATATTCCCAGATAGCTCAGTCGGTAGAGCAGGTGACTGTTAATCACCGGGTCGGGGGTTCGAGTCCCTCTCTGGGAGCTTACCATAGGAGAAAATATGTTATCCGCAATTCTAATATTTTTAGTGGTTATGATGTGTGCAGTGGGTGGAACTGTATACATTGCTAGATTCTTAGAAAAAGAAGATTCATAACGAAAAACATTTTATTTACAACATCACAACAACGAGGTTATTATGAATTTAACACCGAATGACAAGTTGAAGTTGGAAGGTGCATTAAAGGATATGAGTGTATCTATGACACGAATTTCCGCAGAACGAGACTTACAGAAAAACATTATCAATGATATCTGTGAAGAACTTCAACTTAACAAGAAAGTTTTTCGTAAGTTAGCAAAGACGTATCACAAGCAGAATTTTGATGACGAAGTAGCAACGCATCAAGAGTTTGAAAAACTTTACGAAACAGTAACGCAGAGTAAAATTAAATAATTGTTGCTGGGAGTGGTGGCGCAATCGGTTAGCGCACCGCACTGTCACTGCGGGGGTTGCGGGTTCGAGTCCCGTCCATTCCGTATTTTGGAGAAATTATGAAAATTTTGATACTATCAACTTGTGGAAAAACAAATGAAGAAGAAGATTTACGATACATAAATCTTTATTTGGCTTCTTTAAAAGTTAACGTAGTTCCACATTTTGAAACTAAGGTTATACTGTTTAACAATGCAAATCCAGAAAAATCAGAAGATAGTTTAACGTGGCAACGTGTTAAAGATTTTGGATTGGAAGATATCGTAGAAGTTCGTAATGTTAATGAAATGGAACTTCCAGAAAAATCAGTAGAGTTTATGAAAAGTCAACATTGGTTTGCAAAGATTGGGTTAAACATGAATATGATGTTTGACTATTCCAAAAAATATAATTTCTTTGATGCCGATTGGATTTTTCATACCGACACCGACATTGAGTTTCTTCCAAATTTTAAAAATCAGTTGGACTCAATTCAAGGATTAACAACGGTTAATCGTTCTGTATTTGTTTCGTTGGCTGGAGATGCGTATCCGTATAATTTCAGATACAAAGAAAAAGAATATATCTTTGATGAACCTGTGCGTATGGACATATATGATGAAAATTCATTAACATACGATTATATGATACGGAAATTAACAGTAAACGAACGATTATCGGATAAACATTATATAAACAATCCACGACTAGTTTTTAATTTGCAACAACAAAAGGTTAGAAATGATTTTGTGGGATTGTCACGAGAATGTGCTAATCTACATAAATTTAATTGGATTTCTTGTCATTATCCAAATGAATTTAAAGCACATAAAGGACAACATGAAGATTTGGAACAATTGTGGAAAGAATTTGGAAGTGATAAGTTACAATTAACTATTAGTCACGATAAAGGTGGAACTGTACAATATTTTCTACAAGCAGGTAACCATAATATCACAAAAATTCAACTTCGTGGATATGTAGATATGGTTAAGCATAAGGGTTCTGGTTGGTTTGATGGTGATAATTACGTAGAATACTCGTTAAAAATATTGAATGAAAGTTACTCAGAAACAAGCAATGTTTGGAGAGCTGATTATCAATGAGTGTTGGAAGGGTGGCCGAGTGGTTTAAGGCAGCTGTCTACTAAACAGCCGTAGGGTAATTCCTACCGTGGGTTCGAATCCCACCTCTTCCGTTAATAGGAGAAATGTATATATGGCATGGACACGAAGAAAGTCACACACGAGAAAACCAAAGAAATCGTGGCAAGCTAGAATAAAAGTAAAATCTACAACCGTAAAAAAGACTCCAAAAAAACGAAAAAAATAATATTTACTATTTATTTAGATTGGGGGCTTGACATTTGTACGTGGGTAATATATATTACTTGTGTAAGTTAAACGCCTCCATAACTCAATTGGTCAGAGTAGCTGGCTTTTAACCAGTAAGTTCTAGGTTCGAGTCCTAGTGGGGGCACTGCTGATTAAAAAATGTAAAGGTGGTTGTAGAATTTACCCGCGGTATGGTTTAAACCCGCGCCACACGACTTCTCTATGATCCTTACGTCGAGACACCACTACAACGGTGCAGGGGAAGAGTCCGTAAGTAGAAATCAACGTGTATGGATAAACATTAGTGAGGATGGCACTAATGATGATAGGTAAATTCTTCTCTATAAAATGAGAGGATACTACAACAACTCATCCAATTTTGCTCCTGTGGTGAAATCGGTAAACACAAGAGACTTAAAATCTCTCGCTCACAAGGCTTGTCGGTTCGAGTCCGACCAGGAGCACTAACTATATGAGTAAATATTTAGTAAGAATATATTTTGATGGTGGTAGTATGGATTTTACATATATGGCACCTGAAGCAACGGCAGCTATTACGATGTTTCGTAATGATGTTGATGCACAAACAGCATTAAAAGGAAAAGTATTGACGCATTATGAAGTTGGTCCTGTGTAGTAAATGCGAGAGTAGCTCAGTGGTAGAGTCCGTGCTTGCCAAGCACGTTGTCGTGGGTTCGAATCCCATCTCTCGCTCTTGGAGAAAATATGTTTGAATTATTTAATTCTGTAATTGCTGAACGAAATTACACAAGATACTTAGAAATCGGTGTTAGTAACGGTGGTACATTTTACAATGTAGAATGTGCAATCAAGCACGGGGTAGATCCATATAACAAAGATATGTTATACCCCATGACATCTGATGAGTTTTTTGAAAACTGTACCGAAATGTATGATATTATTTTCATTGATGGTGACCACGAATGTAATCAAGTCCTAAGAGATATAGATAACAGTATTCGACACCTAAATGATAATGGTATCATATTTGTTCACGATACAAAACCACATACTGAATTGATGCAACGCTCACCAATGCCACACCACACAGAATTATGTGAACGTGGATTGTGGACAGGAGATGTGTGGAAAGCAGTAGCAAAATTCAGAAGTCAACGTACAGATTTTTCTGTTAAAACATTTAACATAGAGTTGGGATTAACCATTTTAGAACGTGGTCAAAACCAATTAATAGAAATACCAGAAAATTTAACGTATGAATGGTTCTTGACAAATCAGGAATACTTGTTAAATTTAATTCCGTACAATACGGGTCCATAGCTCAGCTGGGAGAGCATCCGCTTTGCAAGCGAAAGGTCGTCGGTTCGATCCCGACTGGATCCATTTTTAATTCCGAGGGCGGCCCAGCTTGATACGCGTATACTTGCGCTCGGTAGTCGCGTTGTCCGACATTTTGTGAAAGGGCTTCATAGACAACAACGGACGCTTAACTCAGCTGGTTAGAGTGTTTGCTTTACACGCAAAATGTCGGGGGTTCGAATCCCTCAGCGTCCATTTTACTAATGGAGGTTATTATGAAAGCACGTGTAGTTGAAATGTTACGAACGCAAGCAGAAGCAGAACGACAGAAGGCACTTCTCTCACTGGACTTGTTGATGAATGTTCCTGTTGGGATTGGTGACCATTCTACTGGTGATTTTTATAAGAATGCAGAAGAAGCATTACAGATGCTTGTTGATGCCGATGATAAGTTAGAAACTTTGAATAAGTATTTTTCTGAATAAAAAATAGTTGTGGGGGTTGAAAGCAGCTTAAAAGCAAGCGCAACTCGTCTGGAATCGTGCCAGACCGAAGATGAGGAACTGCGTGAAAAAGACCTCGCCGCACGTGTCATATAACGGCTATTATCCTAGCCTTCCAAGCTAGAGACATGGGTTCGACTCCCATCACGTGCTTGTAGTACATACATTTAAAATGTTAATGAATGAATGGAAGTAATGAACGCTCTTGTGATGGAATGGTATACATGGCAGTCTCAAAAACTGCTGCCGCAAGGCTTGTGAGTTCGAGTCTCACCGAGAGCACTTCGGGGCGTAGCGTAGCCTGGTATCGCGCCTGCTTTGGGAGCAGGAGGTCGGGGGTTCAAATCCCTCCGCCCCGACTAACTAGGAGAATATATGAGAAAATTTTATCGTAGTGCAACCAATAAAAGACTTGCTGGATTTTGCGGAGGAATTGGTGAGCAATTAAATATAGATCCTGTATTCATCCGATTTGTATTTATTTGTTCTTTCTTTTCACCACTTCCAATTGTTACTGTGTATTTAGTTGCGTGGTTGTTGTTTCCACTAAGCAGAGAAAAACCCATTAGAAACATAGTAGCAGAATATTTTGATGCATTTTCTGCAAAAGATTTAAAACGATTAAGTACACTATACGCAGATGATGTAGTACTGTCGGAATGGAACGAAAATGTATTTACTGGTAAAGTAGCTGTATTGGAAGAAAACCGAAAATTATTTGAACAATTTAAATCAATTCGAATTGTTGTAAATAATTCCGGTGAAAATAACAGAACATCGGTAAATGAAATTACAGTATATTTGGATGATAAAAAAGTAAAGGTAGTAGATAGTATTAGTGTGGTTGGTGAAAAAATAACTAATATTATGGCATATCGGGGATTTTGATATCATTCACGGCTTGACAAACAGTAACAGACTATGTATATTTTTAATGTTGATGTGATGCCGCGTTCGTCTATCGGCTAGGACGCTAGACTTTCACTCTGGTAAGACGGGTTCGATTCCCGTACGCGGTACTAAAATAGAATTATCCGCCTCTAGCTAAATGGTGACAGCAGCGGTCTTATATACCGAAGATGTGCAGGTTCAAGTCCTGCGGGGCGGACTGGTTATGTACATTTTCAATAGTAACTCTTGTATAGAAGTTATCGGTCCCTTAGCTCAGTCGGTTAGAGCAGCGAACTCATAATTCGAAGTGCGGGGGTTCAAGTCCCTCAGGGACCATTTTTGGAGAACGAGATGCCACATCCTAAAAAGTGCGGTAAAGGTCGGAGAAAGGTCGGTTCGAAAAAACGAAGAAATCGTTGGAAGAATCGTAAGCGTAATCACTAATTGATCCCGTCAGCTTGGTAGAGTGGTCTGACGTTAATTAATGAACTCTACCGTTTTGTGTATACGACGCGGGTGTACACGCTTGGCAACTTGGTGGAATGTTGCAACAGCATGGGAAACGGTTCTAGTCCGTGGGGTGCTGGATAGAGTGGAATCTATCAATCCCCTTCCCACCATTGCCCTCTCGTATAATGGCAATACAGCTGACTTTGGATCAGCGAATCGTGGTTCGATTCCATGGAGGGCAACTTGTAGTATCGTAGTATTTTTAAATGGTTGTTTCATTATTCATTTTATGGAGCGTACATAATGTACAAGTTTATCCTTACAGTAGCAGTAGTTGGTTTGACGGCATGTGCCAAGACAGAAGAAGTTCAGGGTGAAGTTACCACTGATAGTACCGTAGTGGTAGTTGATTCAACTAAGTTGAACACCGATTCAATCAAGGCAGCAGACACAACCGTGGTCACCCCAAAGGAAGGTCCAGCAGCCAAGTAACAACACGCGGTCTTAGTGTAACGTCAGCACGGTAAGCTTCCAGCTTACAAGAGCAGTTCAACTCTGGCAGACCGCTCCATTTTAATAAGAACATCCCGTGCGTAGTGTGGCGCACTTGTTGTGGTGGCAGGAAGAACAGGTAACTGTTTGATAGGGAGCGTTCTTATTTTATTTCGGGACAGGTGGCAGAGTGGTCTATTGCAACGGTCTTGAAAACCGTCGAACCGAAAGGTTCCGAGAGTTCGAATCCCTCCCTGTCCGTAAACGCCACGATAGCTCAGCTGGTAGAGCACCCGATTTGTAATCGGGCGGTCATCGGTTCAAACCCGATTCGTGGCTCTTATAAACTAATTTAAAACTACATAAACTTTATATTTATATAGGACTCGCACCGCTGTGGTGGAGTCCTTTTTACCGTGATGCCCTATCGGGATCACATAACATAGGAGGTCATTTTATGACTCGTTTAGTTTTTCGTCCGTTTAGTACCAATGTGTTAAATAGTCGTGACAATTTTATCAGCACGTTTGATAAGATGTTTGATGATATGACACGAAATAGTTTTCCCGAATTATTTGAACATTTAGGTGTTGAACCGTTTGGAAAGGCATCATATCCAAAGGTCAATGTTATTTCAAATGATGATTCTGTGTTAATTGAAGCAGAATTAGCAGGATATAAAAAAGATGAAATTGATATCTCAGTGCAGGATGGAGTTCTCACTATATCTGGTAAGGCATCGCAATCCACTGAACAAACTGATAAAGCAGTTTATCTCCTCCGCGAGTTGAAGCGAAGCGCTTTCAGCCGGTCGTTTAAAGTTGGTGACCAATTGGATGTCTCAGATGTAGATGCGAAGTTCAATAATGGTTTACTTATAATTACAATCCAAAAGTTGACAAAGGAGCCAGAAACAAAAAAGGTTACGATTAAATAATCACCGTTACAAAAAACAGGAGGTCAGAATGATGTGCAGTTGTTTAATTTGTACTTGTCATTCACATATAACCGATTAACCAGGGGGTGATCCTTATCGGTTATGTATAGGCTCAAAAACCTCTAGCCTTTGGGAGATAAAATGAAAATATAACGGGTCGGTCACTAAAAGTCCGACCCGTTTTTTCTTGGAGTAAACTATGAATAAAATTTTTAATTTCAAAACACTAGTTTCATTTACTGCATTAGCAATCGCAGGATGTGCTGCATTGTTCTCTGTGACAGGTATTGGTACCTTGTTCGCAGGAGCAGCGGTGTCTGCTATGGTAATGGCCAGTGCTTTGGAATTGGGTAAATTGGTTGGTATCTCCTTTCTATACAGATATTGGACGGAAGTACCAAAAGTATTAAAGAGTTATATGTTAGTTGCTAGTGTAGTTTTAATTGGTATCACATCAGCGGGTATTTACGGTTATCTATCCTCTGCGTACGCTAAAGTTGCGGCAGAACCATTAAAGATGAATGCTGATATCCAAATTTATAATTCACAAGCACAAACATTGGATGAAGAAATTAAACGAAAGACTGCACGATTAGATCAAATTATTGCACTTCGTGGTCAGCAAGAAAATCGTATAGACAACCTCATCGGTAAAAGTACCACGGGTTCCAATACAGCAATTCGAGCAGCACAGAATTCATTAATAGAATTGAATAGAACCGCAACAGCACTACAAAAAGAAATTAATCAAACCTCTCTTCAACGAGATAGTTTGAAAGCACGTAGTTTAACAAAGGAAGTTGAAATCAATACTAATTCTGATATTGGTACCTTCGTATATATCTCCAAAGCAATCGGAGTACCACTAGATACAGTAGTTAAATGGTTTATATTAATAATTGTATTGGTATTTGATCCACTCTCTATTTGTCTAGTATTAGCTTATAATTTCTTGGAAAAACGTGGTGAAGTAGTAGAGGAACCTAAACAATTAACCATTTTTAATGAGAACCCACCCACAGAAGTAAGCAACCCAACAACAGTGTTCACCAGCGAAGAGAAAGTCGTTCCTGAGTCAATTGTGCAAGAGGAAACGATGATAAAACGCGACGAGGAACCCGTGGAAGAAGAGCGTGAAATAATACCATTTAATAATGGTGATTGGGATGAAAATGACCCATTTCCACAGTATATGACAAAAGCTGAAACAGAAGAAGTTATGGAAAAGTGGTGGGCAAAAAGAAATGGTGTTATAAAATAAGACTTGACAATACCGGTGTTGTGTAGTATATTAGATATATGTTATGTTACATATGTAATACATTAACTAGGTTAAGGTTACTTATATGCCACATCAAGTCGGTTACTGTTGTATCAATACCACACTACAAAAACAAAAAATTACCACCAATCGTGGTATGATTCAACGCACCTTCTTGGAACGTGGTGTTAAGTACGCATCAGAACTCGCACTACAAAACGCACAAGATCTAGTAAAAATTATTAAGTGGAACGTAGAGAATAACGTCAAGGTATTTCGGTTGTCATCGGATTTGTTTCCGTGGAACTCCAAATATAAACTGACTGACCTACCACACTACGACAAAATTAGTCAATACCTACTTGCCGCCGGCGCAATGGCTTATAACAGTGGGCAGCGAATCACAGCACACCCAGACCATTTTGTGAAGTTGGGTTCTGCTAAACCAACAGTTGTAGACAACGCTATTCACGACCTAGAACATCACTCCAAAGTCTTTGATTTGATGGGGTTGGAAGCATCACATTATAATTGTCTTAATATTCACGTTGGTATGAATTACGCCGACGATACTATTGACCGTTGGCTTCGTGCATTTGACCGACTCTCTGACAACTGTAAAAAGCGTTTGGTGGTTGAGAATGATGACAAGCAAAACGCATTCTCCATCAAGCAGTTACATCGTGAGATTACTTCTCGTGTCGGTGTTCCCTTGACATTTGATTACTTTCATCATACATTTCATCAAGATGGAATATCTTCAATAGACGCTGCACATCTCGCTGCATCTACTTGGGACACCAAACCACTATTCCATTATAGTGAAAGTAAAAATATTAATGAAAATGTTCGTGGCAATCCTCGTGCACACGCTGACTATGTGTTTCAACGTATTGATGACTACGGTTTAGATATTGACATTGATCTAGAAGCAAAAGCCAAAGAAAAAGCTTTATTTAAATATTGGGAGTTACTATGATTAGTTTTGCAATTACAACCCACAACGAAGGTCATTATATTCAACAACTACTTGACCAGTTGGTTCCTCACTGCGAAAAAATCGGTGACGAAATTATTGTTGTGGACGATCATTCTACTGATGCATTTACATCCCAAATTTTATATGGATATGAACAACAGGACAAAATTCGTCTATTTTCACATGCATTAAATAATGATTTTGCTACACATAAAAATTATCTTAATTCTTTGTGTGAAGGTGATTACATTTTCCAAGTTGATGCTGATGAAAAATTTAATAATAATCTTTTGACATATTTGCATGATATAGTGTATAATAATACCAATGTAGATATGTTCTTAATTCCACGAGTAAATGTGGTAAACGGATTAACAGAAGATGATATTCGTAGTTGGGGATGGACACTGAACGACAAGGGATGGGTAATGTTTCCTGACTACCAAACTAGACTGTATAAAAATACAGAACGTATTAGATGGGAAGGTAAGGTGCATGAACGAATCGTAGGATATCAAACACACGCACCACTTCCAGCAGAAGAAGAGTGGTCACTTTATCACATCAAGGACATCAAGAGACAACGGGAGCAAAACGCATATTATGATACCATTACACGGTAAACAAGCACTAACCTATGATGATATCCAGCTGATACCACAGTATTCGGATATTGAATCACGGTCACAAATTGACCTTACTACTAGATTAACAACTAATTATAGTATTAGAGTTCCTCTCATTGCATCACCTATGGACACGGTATGTGAGTCTGAAATGGCTATTGCAATGGCAGAATTGGGTGGTGTAGGATGTATTCATCGTTTTATGTCAATTGAAGAACAAGCAGAACAAGTACAAAATGTAAAAATGGCTATATGGGACGGGCCTATATATAGAACTTGGGAAGGAAAAACAACTCCTGTTATGGCAGCGGTTGGAGCCAATGGAGATTATTTCCAACGAACAGAAGCCTTGATTAATGCTGGTGCAAATGTTATATTGATTGATGTAGCCCACGGTCATCATTCGTTTGTCCGTGAAGCTATCATCAAAATTAAAGATAACTTTCCTCATATTGACGTTATTGCAGGAAATGTAGCAACCGTAGAAGCAGCAGAAGAATTAGAATTCTGGGGAGCAGATGCAATTCGAGTAGGTATCGGTGGTGGTTCATTGTGTACTACTCGTATTAAAACTGGTTTTGGTGTACCAAATGTTACGTCATTGTTGGAAACGTCAAACGCAGTAACTGTTCCTATTATTGCATGTGGTGGTATTCGTAATAGTGGTGATATTGCTAAAGCGTTGGCGGTTGGAGCAAGTTCGGTAATTCTTGGGTCGCTTTTGGCAGGAACAAAGGAAGCGCCTGGGGCTATTATTGAAAAACAAAATGGTTTATATAAAAGATATCGTGGAGCAGCTTCTTTGGAAACAAAGAGTATACACGGTCAAAAAACTCGTAATGTTGAGGGTGAATCCACCATTGTTCCATTCAAGGGTAAAGCAAAGTTTATCGTGGATGGATTAACTGATGGATTACGGTCGGCCTTATCATACGCAGGAGCAATGAGTATTGATGAATTTTGTCCCTCGTATGTTGTAGTCACTAACGCTGGAATTAGTGAGGCAAGACCGCACCTTCTCTAACACAGGAGAAATTATGAAACAGGTAATAACTGTCTTTTCGACATTAATGGTTCTTTTGATGTTGAAAATAAATGAGGTTTATGTACCGAATCGTATTGTTCGGTCGGAACCAACGGAACTTGAAAAGTTTCTTAACCATATGGCAGAACGGGAAAGTGATAATACTTTGCATGTGGTGAACAGATTCGGAATGATGGGAAAGTATCAGTTTGATCCTCGTACGGTTAGAATGCTAGGATTTAGAGTTACACAGAAGCAATTCTTACAGAACTCAGAACTTCAAGACTCTGTAATGGTTGCAAATATGCGACTAAACAATAAAGAATTACATAATATTATTATAAAATATAGCGGTAAGGTAGTAAAGGGAATAAAAGTTACACGTTCTGGCATCTTGGCAGCAGCACATTTGGCAGGACCACAGAATGTTATCAACTTTTTCAATAATTCAGATTTTAAAGGTAGAACTGACGCGAACGGAACAAGTATTCGTGAGTACATGCAAACCTTTTCAATCTACAACTTGGTAAAGATATGATAGTAATTGTTGTTATTAGTCTATTGTTTAATATTCTACTTTGTTACGCAACATGGAATACGTTACGTAAAGTTGAAATAATGGAAGATGCCGTCAACAATTTTTATTCCCGTCTGAGCATAACATTACACACAATGCGGATAATTGATGAACGACAAATGTTTGAGAAAGATGATGAAGTTGGTGAAGTCTTTTCTCAAATTACGGACATCATAAATGATTTACGTCCGCTAATTTATGGGAGTGATTCAAACGATGGGTCGAAAGAAAACTAAGTTGGGCAAGGTCTATTTTACACAAGAAACCGAAGATGCAATTATAAAGTATAACCAAAGTACTGACCAAGATGAACGAGAATACATCTATCGGGAGTACATTTGGGCACCATTCGATAAATTGGCCGAAAATGTAATTAATAGATTCAAGTTTCCTTATATGGAAGGTAGCTTTGAAGATGTAAAGTCGGAAGTTGTTTCCTTTTTGGTTATAAACTTACACAAATTTACATCTGGTAAAGGTAAAGCGTTTTCATATTTTAGTGTAATCGCAAAAAATTATCTTATATTACATAATAACAACGCATATAAGGAAGAGAAGCGGTCTGTATACTTGGCGGACAAGACCGATGAAACATTTTCGTTAGAAGAAATTCTAGTTGCGGAGCCAGAAGAACACGAAGTAAAGAGTGATATGCGTGATTTCATCCAACTACTTGTTCAGTATTGGGATTTTAACACCACGAAGATTTTCAAGAAAAAGAGAGATTTGGATATCGCCACCGCGGTTGTTGAACTACTCCGACGAGTGGATAACATTGATAATTTCAATAAAAAAGCTCTCTACCTAATGATTAGGGAAATGACTAACCACAAAACTTCGCATATTACTAAGGTAATCAACAAGATGCGAGGACACGTTTTAGTCCAAATGCAAGAATTTAGACGAACAGGACATATTTCCGACCCATCTGCATATTTTACGTATAAAAAATAGCCTCTAACTATTTATATTGTAGTAACTTGGAGGTTATTATGAGTTTAGACAAGGAAATATTTGAGGGAAAATCACTTTCCGACCTCTTTTCAGAAATCTATAAGAATACCGACTCTAAGAGACAACAAATTAATACGTTTGTCTCTAAGTTGGTTATGCTGATCAGAACCCCAGAAGATGCAGCAGTTATTGGTCCTGTTATAAAAGACTTTATTGAAGTAAATGTAAAAAATGATGAACACTTAATACGTGTTGCACAAATTGCTCAACGTATTATTGGTGTTGCAGCCAAGGGAGAATCCATTGATGGGTTACTTTCGGAAGCAGAAAAACAGGCATTATTAGGTGACTTAAAGATGGAAGTTGAAAAACTGGAAGATGAAGGTAAAGATATCGAAGAAGATATATTTGCAATCTCAAAGAGAATTAAATAATGCCAGGATTTAGAGTCCCCGTCAGTAACAACGGAGTTAGAACACTACTACCAGGTGCCCCCACCAATACAGTAGCTACGGACTCTTTTATCTATGAAGCTGCGCAAGTTGAAGAAATCATTGTTAATGAAGCAAGTAATAAATACGATCAAAATAGAGCAAGTACAACGGCAAACGTTGGTCGTGCCAAAGTACGGTTTGTAAATACAGACCAAGACACCAGAAGTAAAAACTTGGTTTGGGCGGACCCGCTTATACCATATCAAACATCATATCCACTAGTTGGAGAATATGTATTGGTGTTTAAAATGTTAGGTACTTATTGGTATATAGGACCACTTAACACCAAACGAAAAATATCAGAAAACGCACATCCTGTTGTTGGAACTATATTAGAAGCGGCACGAACGGAAAATGCGATTGATAGACAACGACAAGCACTTCGTGGAGTCACAACACAAGCATCCAAAATTAAAACCAACGCAGGTGATAATTTTAGAGAATTAAATGTAAATCCTGTCAAAGCATTTGAAGGAGACATTATTTATCAAGGACGATATGGACAATCCATTCGACTAGGAAGTAGTCAGTTAAGTCAAGCGTCCGATGGTGAACAATTTCCAAATATTATCTTACGTGCTGGACAATCATCTGTAATAAGAACTGCTGACGGACCTGCTGGATTGACGAACGAATCACTTAACGCAGACGCCAGTTCGATATATATGGTATCAAAACAGATATTACCATTGGTACCTGCAACGTATGGTACAAATATCCATCTTCGTTCAACGTTTGAGAAACCTATATTTGATGGTGCATCCATATTAATAAATTCCGATAAGTTAATATTTAATGCAAAACAAACATCCATATATATGTTTTCGAAAAAAGGCATACATCTTAACACGTTAGATGATGGATTTACATTAGATTCTGCCGGAAACGTTACTATACGAACACCAAATTTAATTAATCTGTTCGCAGAAAAAACTATTAGTTTAGATTCAAAAGAAGATACCATAGTGAATACTAAACGAGATGTTCTTATTAGTGCCGATAGAAATGTTACGTTCCACGGTAACGAAATATTCTTGGGTGGTAGAAGTTCAAATGCATCTCCTATTGCAATGGCAAAACCATTAAAATTATTTTTGTTTGAATTACTACGAACAATCATGTCTACCTCTCCACTAACTCTCGGACCCTCTGGTATCGTGAATCCTGCGTTAATCGCAAGAATGTTGGTGGTATACGCAAAGTACCAAGTATTCCCAGACCCATTTCAACCACTATGGGCATCTAACGATAATTTCGTAATGAAAACTAATGAGAGAACATTGGCTGGAGATTTACCAGCAAATGAAAGCTTAAAAAATGTTACTGGACTAGGTTCTTCGGGAGTTTCTACAATTGATTTCGGTAGAGAAGTTGCAACCAATTCTTCTATACGAAATCTTAGAAAGTTCTTTGACGATGAAACTACTTCGAAATTATAATTTATGACTACATTATCCGAACAATATTTTGGTGCTTATTTACAACGAGCAACTAATAGTACCTCGAATATATCTACAATCAGTAACATTCCACGGGAAGTTCCCTTGGAAACACTTATTGCGTTGGCGACTTTTAGACCGGAAATAATTCCTGGTGGTATTGTACAAAAGTATGGACAAAATTTTCCAATAATACAATCCAAGATAACACAAGAATTAATAAGTTCTAGTGAACAATCATTGGATAGATTGAAAAATTATAAACCACAAGTACTACCGACAAACGCAATACAACGTAGAAAAGTTAACGGGGTAATAGTTCCAGAGAATCCTCGGGATAGAATATTACGTGGAATAGACCCAAAAATAAAACGATTGGTCGAACAACTAGACGATTTACGTGCGTTAACTGAATTAACTAATAGACTAACAAAACTAACAAGAAAATTAGAAGATCAGATTAATAAGTTTACCTCGTTATTTAACGCACTGATAAATTTACCAGACGCTGCAGCATCAGCTGCTCTAACGATACTGATTGATAAGCTTGATAGCTTAGAACAGGCTTATACACGAGCAAAAGCTGCACTAGAACTTGTGATTAAAACTGCTCAGGCTGTCAAGAAGGCAATTTTAAAAGCATTATTTCAAGACATACCAAAAGCAAAGGAAACATTGAAAAAAGGACTTGATGTTCTTGGTAGAATCTTAAAATTAAGAGAAATCCCACGTATCATTCGGTTTCCAAAGTTTCCTAAATTACCAACATTTAATTTTACCAAAGCAAATTTCTTTGCAAAATATAAGAAAGCCTTGGAAACATTAAAGAAAAAGGATGGGGAATTTTATCAAAAAGCATACAAAAAAGCTGTAGAACAAGCTGGATTTGAAATTGTTGATCCTAAGAAAGACAAAATTCAACGAGGACTGACACAAGCAAGAAATTCGTTACGTGAGGCAAGAGCAAACTTACAAACTAGACAAGCTATACGTTCCGAAGCAGTTAATAGAGCAAGAAATGATCTTATACAACAAACTCGAAATATTAGTTCACAGGTATTACGTGAACAACAAAACGCAATTACGCAGTATCAAAACACAAGAACTAGAGCTCAGAATAGAGTTTCACAAGCAAGACAAACTTTAACAAATGTACAGCAACGGTCCTTGGGTACAATAAATCAAGGACTTGCTACTGTACGGTCTGTTGATTCCGCTATCAGTTCAGCACAAAACTTAGCATCAACACTTAATAGTAGACAGTTAGGATTACAATTGGCATCCGAATTAACAAATCAATTAAGTGTTGGACAATAACTCACTTAAATCGTTTAAATTCAATATCTTTTGATATTTAAATAGAGTGATAAAAATGGTTATTTTTTTAAGGAGAAGAAAATGGACAAAACATTACTAAAAGCATACATCAGAACCGTTGTCGAAGAAGAAGTTAATAGAATTCTTCCCAACCTTTTGGGAGAAGCTGTAACCCAAATTAAAGGTATACAACAAGTTAACGAAACTGTATCGGCGTCCAGTAAGCCAAAACTTGACCGTTCAAAGTTGGCTGCGATGATGGGATTGGAACGCCACGGAGATACCATTATGGCAACCACAAATAATGTGGTACTTCCAGAAAATATCCCACAAGGTGTTAATTTAAATGATCCAGCGTTCAAACCGGCTGTAGAAGCTATCACGAAAGATTACAGCGCCGTAATGAAAAAGTTGGGATTGAGTAAGTAAGATGTCAAAAACTGTTTATCTTGGTTCTACTCTCCCTTTACAACGTGGTGGGCGTGGGTATTTCCAAACTACGCCTGACCCGTTGGCAAACGAAAAATCAAAATTTATTAATTTAATTTTGACTAGAAAAGGAGAACGAGTTGCAAATCCAAATTTTGGATGTGACTTGTGGCGACTATTGTTTGAACAAAAGGATGGTGAGATACAAGATAAAGCACAACAGTATGTCATAGAAGCAGTAGATGCTTTTATGCCATACCTTGTCTTACAAGAAATTCGAGTCTTAAATTTAGATACATTTGTTAACGACAATGATATAAATTTATATGTTCGTTATAGTTTTGCAAACAATCCGTTGATATCAGAAGAGGTCCAAGTTTTATTAGGATCATCACCAACTGGTGGATTGATAGCTTCTGGAAGATTAACAACAAGAAATTTTTAATAGAGATATACAATGGCTACAACCAATGATGTATTAAAAAAACTAAGTGTAGCACCAAAAGAAGTACGATACCTTAACAAGTCGTTCGTTGACTTCAAAGGTGATCTTATTACATTTATTAAAAATTACTATCCAACAACTTGGACAGATTTCAACGAAGCCAATCCAGGTATGATTATGTTGGAATTGGCTGCATATGTTGGTGACGTATTATCCTTCTATGTAGATAATTCTTTCAAAGAAAATTTATTAGCATACGCAGAAGAAGAAAAAAATATAATTGCCATCGCACAATCGTTGGGGTACAAGCCAAAAACAATTGTTCCGGCAACAGCAGAAGTTTTAATTTCTCAGATAGTTCCAGCATTGGGTGCAACTGACGGATATATTCCAGACGCAACATATTTCTTGAAAATTGATAGAAACTCTACAATATCTACACAAGGTCCGAATATAGTTACATTTAGAACTACGGACTTGGTGGATTTTAATGACCCAACGAACAGATCAATAGTACCAAGACAATTAGATTCGGTAACACTATTACCCGTCACATATCTTGTAACAAAAAAGGTAAACGTAATTGCGGGTGATGTACGTCAGCAAACTGTCACCTTTGGTGATCCAGCAAAATTTTCAACTGTAACAATTAATGATACAAACGTAACTACCGTTACGAACGTAACTGATTCGGATGGGTATCCTTGGTATGAAGTAGACTTCTTGGCACAAGATACAATAATTGATGACAGAGAAGTAGCGTACCAAGCAAGTGTAAGTGAATCAGTTAGTCCTTCATATTCCATAAAATTTAGATCTGTTCCACGTAGATTTACAACACGATTAACTCCCGAAAAATATACACAATTAGTATTTGGTTCTGGTCGAGGTAACGTGTCAGAAGATATAGTCTACCTAGATTCTCAACAGGTAGCAAATTCTGATTATG
>Ga0181343_1000144_pt1 | contig 34418 bp, 47 predicted proteins | sample Su13VDMLBSD_FD_130110 | JGI IMG/M metagenome (GOLD analysis project Ga0181343, IMG submission 130110) | Freshwater viral communities from Lake Michigan, USA - Su13.VD.MLB.S.D | ecosystem: Environmental > Aquatic > Freshwater > Lake | place: USA: Michigan | collected 2013-07-15
TCGCAGTGGTCAATGTATGAACGTTGTCCACTTTCTTGGAAATTAGCTTACATTGATGGATTAGCTCCATTCACATCTTCAATTGATACATGTTTCGGAACAGCATTTCACGAAACATTTCAATATTTCTTAACGGTTATGTATACCGAATCAGTTAAGAAAGCAGAAGCAATAAATTTTAGAGACATATTAACGGCAAAGCTCAAAGAAGAATATTCACGATGTGTTGCTGAAAATAATGGTGAACATTTTTCAAATCCATTACAATTAGCAGAATACCTTGAAGATGGCGTTGCAATATTGAATTGGTTTATGAAACGACGCTCACAATACTTTTCATCTAAGAATTGGGAATTGGCAGGCATCGAAATGGAATTGTGTGTACAAGCTTCAGACGAAAATCCTTCAGTATATTGGTATGGATTTATGGATGTTGTTATGCGACATGTTCCTAGCGGTAAAATATACATATATGACATTAAAACAAGTCGTAATGGTTGGAATCAAAATGCAAAATCAGATTCACTTAAATTAGCTCAGCTTATTACATATAAAAATTATTTTGCAAAACAATATGGTATTCCTAAAGAAAACATTGAAGTTGAATTCTTTGTGGTTAAACGCAAAATAATGGAAGAGTCAATGTTTCCTCAGAAACGCATACAAAACATCAAACCTGCCGCAGGTAGTGTAACACAAAAGCGTGTTCAACGTAGCATTGATTTGTTTATTGAACATTGCTTTGATGCAGAAGGTAATAAACTAGCAGATAAAACATATTTAGCAGTAGCCAGCAAAGGTTCTGCAAATTGCAAGTATTGTCCATTTAAAACTGATTACGAACGATGTCCGAAAGCGAACAGAATAAAAGAATAAAGTATTTGCATGAACATGTTTATGTTTATCAATTCGATATTGAAAATCACCCAACATGGGGTGGTAAGCGTTGGACTACAATGGAATATGCTCTATGCACTAACATTGATGATCCAAACCACAAAGAAAATAAAAAGCTATTAGAATCTATGCTTAGACTAGTATATGGATATTATCCAAAAGGTGTTAAATTCATAAAGGAACGAGTATGACCCGAGTTGCAGTAGTAGGCAATACAAATTGGCAAAATAAACGCAAAGTACAAGATACACTTCAAATGCTTAAACGTAAGTTTGGAGAAGAATTAACAGTAGTAGGCGCCGGCGGAACTGAAGGTGCTAATAGTATGGTTAGAAAATATACATTAGAATTTTCAATACGTTATGAAGAATACAATCCTAGTTTTTCCGGATACAACATGTACTCCGCTATGCCAGAATCTTATTATGGAAAACCTTATCATTTTAGTCAACTTCATCATCGCATGAAATTGATTGCCGAACGTTGCGATTACATGATGATACTAACAAATGAAATGCAATTAGATCCAGTACTTCAAACTGCTTGGTCAAAGACAAAAAAACTTAATAAACCGGTTGTTATATTGGGCTAATATATTTATATTAAAGTTATAAAGGAAAAGAATGGAATTACCAAAGTTACAAAAGATTGATCCTAACAAACCTAAGAAAAAGAAAATCTTATTGTTAGCAGATGATTTCCGCTTACCATCGGGTATCGGAACAATCAGTAAAGAAATTATTTTTAATACAATTCATCACTATGATTGGGTTCAATTAGGTGCTGCACTAAATCATCCTGATGCTGGCAAAGCATATGATTTGTCCGAAGATGTTCGCAGAGAAACAGGAGTTGAAGATGCTTCAGTTAAATTAATTCCATATAATGGTTATGGCGATAGAAACATTTTGTTTGCATTGTTAAATCAAGAAAAACCAGATGCAATCTTTCACTTTACAGATCCTAGATATTGGACATGGTTGTATGCATTAGAACATGAAATTAAAACTACATATGCAACGCCAATTATCTATTATTCAATTTGGGATGATTTACCATATCCAATGTGGAATGCACCTTTTTATGCTAGTTGCGATTTAATTATGGGCATTAGTAAGCAATCTGATAATATTCATAGAGAAGTGCTTAAACAGAACGGATTTAAGGTTGTAGATTATGATGATGCTGAACAACCGATAACTGTCAATTCAGATGAAATCATTACCGGGTTTGTTCCTCACGGATTGAATCATAATACGTTTAAACCTTTAGACGCTAAAGATCCGGTGTTGGTTGATATGCACAGAAAAATCAAAACGGATAATGGGGTTGATTTTGTAGTATTTTGGAATAACCGAAATATTAGAAGAAAACAACCAGGAGATGTAATTTTAGCATTTAAACATTTTGTAGATGGATTACCGGAAGCTAAACGTCAAACAGTTGCATTATTAATGCACACACAAGTAGTTGATGGCAATGGAACAGATTTACGTGCAGTATGGAAAGCAATATGTCCTGATTACAAAGTATTATTTTCGGAAGCAAAATTAAATACGCCGGAATTGAATGCAATGTATAACGTAGCAGATGTTGTAGTTAATATTGGTTCAAATGAAGGATGGGGACTTAGTTCAACGGAAGCAATCTTATCAGGAACACCGATTATTAATAATGTTACCGGGGGGTTACAAGATCAATGTGGTTTTGTAGATGAAAATGACGAATGGATTCGATTTGATAGAGAATTTGCAACAAATCATGATGGTAGATATAAATTACATGGCATATGGGCTAAACCGGTATTTCCAAGTAATAGAAGCCTACAAGGATCTCCACAAACCCCTTATATCTTTGATGATCGTGTTCGATTTGAAGATGTAGCTGATGCAATTGCATATTGGTATGACACTCCAGAAACTCTTCGAATTCAAATGGGACAATCAGGAAGAGAATGGGCGTTAAAAAATGGATTAACTGCACAGCAAATGGGTCAGAAAATGATTTGGATGATTGATTATTTATTTGAATCAAAACAAGTAATTAGAAAGCGATACACATTAACACCAGTTATAGAAACAAAATACGAAAAAATAGGAATAGTATGAGAACAGCGGTTATATCATCACCAGTAGCAACACAATCTGGTTACGGACACCACGCACGAGAAGTAATTAAACAATTTATAGATAAACGAGGCGAAGAGTGGGACATTAAATTACTTTCAATGCCATGGGGACATACTCCATTTACATATCCTATTCCGTTTGATTGGCAAAGCAGATTTGTTCCGCTACCATTAACGGCACAGCCAGACATCTGGGTTCAAATTACAGTGCCAAATGAATTTCAACCTATAGGTAAATACAATATTGGCGTAACAGCTGGAACCGAAGGCGATGTTTGTCCATTAGAATGGATTGATAAGATTAATCAAATGCACGTAACAATTGTTCCTAGTGAATTTACTAAATCAGTATTTGAAACAACAGCCAAGAATACGGGTAAAATAATTACAACTCGTTTACAAGTGATTCCAGAATATTTCGATGATAAAGTTTATGACAATAAAAATGTAACCGTTAAAGTAGCCGGATTAGATGATATTAAAGAATCTGCAGCATTTTTAAGTGTCGGACATTGGTTGCAAGGCCAATTGGGGGAAGATCGTAAAAACATTGGAGGACTAGTACATTGTTTCTTCAATACATATAAAAACAAGAAGGACGCTCCGGCATTGATACTAAAAACTAGCGGTGCAACATATTCAGTAACAGATCGAATAGAAATAGAAGGTCGTATTAATCAAGTTCGAGATTTGTTTCCGAATGCAAAACTTCCTAGCATATATTTGTTACATGGAGATTTAACAAATGCAGAAATGAATGCATTATACAATCACCCTAAAGTAAAAGCAATGATATCTTTTACAAAAGCAGAAGGATTTGGCCGGCCATTACTTGAATTTGCAACAACGGGTAAACCAATCATTGCTCCGCATTACTCCGGACCTGTAGACTTCTTAAAGAAAGATTTTATGTGTGCGTTGCCAGGAGGATTAACTCCGATTCATCAAACAGCACAAAACGAATTTTTAATTGCTGAAGCAAAATGGTTTACTGTAGACTACGGATATGCTAGCAAAATGATGCAAGAAGTTTTAAAGAATTATAAAACTTGGAAAGATTTAGCAACGCGTCAAAGATACTTTGTAAATACTAATTTTACAGAAACTGCAGTTTCTAAACGGTATGATGAAGTATTACAAATTATTGATGATGGAGTTAATAAAATTCCAAAAGCAGTTGAATTAAAATTGCCACAATTAAAAAAAGTAGAATTACCTAAACTGCAAAAGATATGAAACTAAGTTACGCAATTACAGTTTGTAATGAATTTATTGAAATACAAAAACTACTCGGATTTTTATTAAAAAATAAACGTGTCGAAGATGAAATTGTAGTTTTATTTGATGAAACTAATGGAGATCTAGAAGTAGAAAATTTTTTACGATCATATTCTGCAAAAGTAGGATTTTCATGGCATAAAGAAAAATTTAAAGGACATTTTGCAGATTGGAAAAATCATTTAACAAAATTATGTACAGGAGATTATATTTTTCAAATTGATGCAGATGAAATACCACATGAAAAATTAATAGAACTTCTCCCGGAAATTTTACAAGAAAATATTGAATGTGATGTAATTATGGTACCGCGAGTTAATACGGTAGATGGTTTAACTCAAGAACATATTCAAAAATGGGGATGGCGTGTAGATGAAAAAGGTTGGGTTAATTGGCCCGATGAGCAATGGAGAATATACAAAAACAATTCAGAAATTAAATGGATAAACAAAGTTCATGAGCGACTAGAAGGCTATAAAGTTTGGACTCATTTACCAACAATTGAAGAGTTTGCATTATATCATGCAAAAACAATTAAACGTCAAGAAAAACAAAATACATATTACGAGACATTATGAGAAAACGAGCTTTAGTTACCGGTGGTGCTGGATTCATTGGAACTAATTTAATTAAATTATTACTTCAAAATAACTTCGATGTTATATCAATTGATAATTATTTTACGGGATTTGAAAGTAATCACATCGATGGAGCTATTTATATTAAACGAGACTTATTAAACATATCTGATTTTCACGAATATGGATCTTTTGATGTAATATTTCATTTAGCTGCAATTGCTAGAATTCAACCATCATTTAGTTTACCAGTAGAATATTTTGAAAATAATGCAGTAGCTACTATGAAAATTGCAAAATTTTGTGTAGATACTAATACTCCATTAATTTATGCTGGTTCTAGTTCACACCATTCCGGAAAATTTAAGAATCCATATACATTTAGCAAAGATATAGGTGAAGAAATAATCAATTTATTTCAACAACATTATAATTTAAATGCATCTATATCTAGATTTTATAATGTATATGGGCCACATCATCTTAAAGAAGGTGGATACTGTACCGTTATTGGAAAATGGGAACGTGCTATAGAAACTAAACATCCTATAGTAATATATGGCTCTGGAACTAAACGTAGAGATTTTACGCACGTTAATGATATTGTTTCTGCATTACTATTAATTTTTGAAAAAAATGCATGGGGGCATATTTTTGAACTAGGTACCGGTAAAAATTATTCTATACAAGAGATTGCAAATATGTTTGAATATGATTCAATTGTATATGAAGATGATAAACCTGGTGAAGCAATTGATACACTTTGTGATTCTAGTTTAGCTAAAAATGTATTGAATTGGGAATGTAAATTTAATATTAAAGATTATATTTTAAACTATATAGGATCTATATGAATGATAATTTAATTATATACATATCTTCGCGAAATAATTATGATATGCTTAAAGGCGAAGTATTTAAAAATATCGACACTGAAGGATTTGAATTAATTAATGTAGATGACAATTCTTCATTAGAAGAAGTCGAAAAAGGAAAACAATATTGTTCTGAGAATAACATAGTTTTTTTAGAGAATAAAGATCGCGGGGTACAAATGGCAACGCAAACATTGATTGATTTTATTAAAGAAAATCGACCAAATTGTAAATGGATAATTTGTTTTCAACATGATATATACCCGATATCTAAAAATTTCTTTAAAACATTATCTAGATATATTTTAGAACAAAAATTAAATGAATTTGGTATTGTTGGATTTAATGTTTTAGATAATGGCGATTATACTAATGATTCTTTAGATAGATTTAATAATGGCGAAATGCCATTAGGGATGATTGGTATGGCACATTTATCAATTCGATCAAATTCTGGGAGATGGTTATGTCCTAATCAACAAGATGCATTAATTAATTCAGGCAATTGGAATCAGCCATTTATTTCAGAATTTCCAATGTGGGCAGCAGTTGGTATTAATGTATCATTATGGAATATGTATATTAAACCTACAAATGAATATCATTTTCATTTATGGTTACCAGATATTGCAATGCAGTTTAATTATCTAAACTTTCCATGTTTAACATTGACAAATTTATATTGTTTAAATAATCAATTTTTAAAAGAAAAATATAATATTAATGTTAATTCCGCAACAGGTGCTAAATCTGGAAATGAGTATCATTTTGGTAAATATTCAAATTTCGATGCTTGGCGTTCTAGATGGGGATGGGACTATGAAAATACAAATACTTTTGAATCAATCAAACAAAATTACGATAATACATTAATCGGAAAATATTACAAACACGATATACAGATGGGCCCATTAAGAAAGTATAAATTATGAAAATATTAGTAACAGGTGCAGCTGGCTTAATTGCAAGTCATTTAGTAGATTTTTTATTAGAGCAAGGACATAGTGTAGTAGGCGTAGATGATATGTCATATGGAAACATTGAAAATTTAAAAAATGCTCATCGAAATAAAAATTTTCAATTTAAAAAAACAAAAGTACAATTTTTAAATCTTTGGAAAGAACATTTTGATGTTATTTATCATTTAGCTTCGATGAAAAAACCAGCAAACGGTATTATAAAATCAGCCGATGTTCTAAAAGAAAATTATCAAATGATTGAAATGGTTGTATCGGAAGCAGTAAAAAATGGTTCATTTTTAATATTTACATCAACTTCTGATGTATATGGGAATTCTACAACATTTTTAGAATCTGAAGCAATTACTATTGGACCTCCTACTAATGAACGATATTCATATGCATTATCTAAATTATATGGCGAACAATTTATTTTCAATGAAATTCAACAATCGAATTTAAAAGGATGCGTAGTTAGAGTATTTGGATGCGCATCTTGGAGATCTAATAAAAGTTGGTCTGGTGGTCATATTCCATTATTTGTAGACAAAGCTTTAAAAGGTGAATCTATACACATTCATGGGGATGGGATGCAAACTAGATCAATTAGTCATGCATTAGATATCGCTCATGGATTAAGTAAATTAATACAACATAAGGATATAGTTACTGGACATATTATTAATTTAGGTACTGATGAGCAAACTACGGTACGAGAAGTTGCTGAATATATCATATCTAAAACTAATTCAAAATCTGAATTAATTTTTGATGATCGAGAACAAATATTTGGAAATTATAAAGAAATTATGAAAAGATTTGCAAATACGACTAAAGCAAAAGAATTAATTGATTTCAAAATAAATTATTTAACTTATCAAGTTATAGATGAAATAATCAAGGTATATAGTGATGAAAATAGCGGTTATTACACCAATTCAACATATTGATGGTGTATTAGATATATTACATACAAAAGGAGATGTATTTTTAAATGAAACTGCATCTAAATTAGAAGTTAGAAAACTTTTATTAAAAGAAAAAATTGATACTATAATTTGTAATCCAAATCAACAGACATATAAAATTGATCGTGAATTATTAGATGGTACTAATGTAACATTAATTAATACATGCTCAACGGGCATAAATCATATTGATTATGAATATTGTATTGATAATGATATTAAAATATATTCTTTAACTAAAGATTATGAATTAATAAATCATTTGCCATCTACATCGGAATTAGCATTTGGATTGATGTTATCATTATTAAGAAAAATTCCAGAATCTAAACAACATGTTTCTGAATATAAATGGGATTATACAAATTTTGTAGGCAGACAAGTTAAAGGACTAAATATTGGAATTATCGGATATGGTCGTTTAGGAAAAATGATGTTCGATTATTGTTCAGCATTCGGAGCTAATGTAAAAGTTTACGATCCATATAAAAAACAAAATTTTTCAGATTCATTTTTATTAAATCATTATACAACATTAGAACAGTTATTTGAAACATCTGATGTAATTTCGCTACATGTACATGTTACTAATGAAACTAAATATTTAGTTGATCATAATCTTCTTGGATTATGCAAAAATACTCCTTATATTATAAATACATCAAGAGGTGAAATTGTACGAGAACACGATATTGTTGAAGCGTTAGATAAAAATTTAATCGCCGGTTATGGAACTGATGTCATAGAAAATGAATTTGATGATTTAACTATGTCACCAATAATTAATGCAATGAATGATAAAAAAAATATAATAGTTACTCCACATATCGGAGGAATGACGTTAGAGGGACAAAAAAAGGCATATATATGGGCAGTAAACAAACTTTAAAGGTATTAGTAATAATACCGGCAAAATTGGATTCGACAAGACTTCAAAACAAAAATATTCAACAAATTAATGGAAGACCGATGATTGAATATTCAATTGAATATGCAAAAATAAGTAAGTATAATCCTACAATTGTAGTTTCGTCAGAAAGTCCAGATGTATGGGATATTGCGTTAAAAAATAATGTATCATGGACAGCTCGTCCAGATCACCTTTTAAAGGATGCTGAAGTTACCGATGTATACATTGATTTTTGCAGTAAAATTGAAGATGGAAAGTATGATTTAGTTGTAGCATTACAGCCAGATAATCCAAATCGTTCACATACACTAGACGAATGTATTGATTATATGATTTCAAATAATTATGATGATTTAATTACTGTTAATCCTTCATATAAAAGAAGCGGATCAGTTAGAGTTTTTAAATTTGAATATTTGAAAAATTCGATGGTTAGTAAAAGAATTGGTTGTATACGCGATGCTGCAATTGATATTCATTATTTAAATGATTTAAAACAAGTAGAACAAAAAATAGGTTAATATGGCAAAATTTGGAAAAGAACGATTTCCGTCTGATTATCAAAATGCAGTAGGAATGAACGCAAGTTCGACATTACATGAAAATTCGAAAGAATTAGTTAAACTTCTTAAACGATATAATATTTTAAATTCTGATTCAAAAATCTTTGAGTTAGGAGCTGGTCCCGCTAGAAATTTGTATTATATCAATGAAGAATTTAAAACCAATAACATTTATTGTAGCGATCTGTTTGCAGAAGCTTCGAAGAATAATATGTCTGAGTCAATAAGGAATATAATTACATTCTATGAAGGAGACTCACAAGATATCATTGATAATAATATTATTAAAGATTTAGATTTGTTTTTAGTTTCAGATCATTTTATGCATTTACAATATGAAAAAGCTGATTATGTTATTAAAATGATTTTAAAAAATTGGAATCCTAAATATATAATGTTACGTGAACTAAAAAAAGAATTTGAAACACCAGAACACCCTAGATTATTTCATAATTATGATCAGTTTTTACAAAAATATGATTTAATTTTAGAAACAACTAGTAAACAAACTGATGCTTATTTTATTTGGTTATTAAAAAGAAAATAATATGAGAATAATAGCAGAAATTGGTTGGAATCATTGCGGTGATATGAATCTAGCAAAAGAAATGATTAAAGCAGCTGCAGATAGCGGAGCTGATTATGCTAAATTTCAAACTTGGTCTGTTTCTAGATTAAAAACAGGCGATTGGGACGTCGACGGCCGCAGGGAGATTTATGAGCAAGCTGAATTAACAAAAGAACGTCATGAAGAATTAATTTCATATTGTAAAGAAATGAATATTTCTTTTTTATCATCAGTTTTTAGTATCGAAGATGCCAAACTATTAGTAGAACTAAAATGTAATTCAGTTAAAATACCTAGTTTTGAATCTAGAAATATTGAATTAATTAAATATTGCAATAATCATTTTGAAACAGTATTTATGTCAACAGGTACGTCGACATTAGAAGAAATTAAATACAGTATAAGTTTTTTTAATAAAGCAACATTGTATTTAATGCATTGCGTTTCAGTATATCCAGGAAAATATGAAATTGCAAATCTTCCAAAAATGATTGCGTTAAAGCAAGTACATGATTTAGTTGGATATAGTGATCATATTGAAGGAATTGAATCTGCTAAAATTGCATTAGGATTAGGTGCAGTTGTTATTGAAAAACATTTTACAATCGATAATAATCTGCCAGGCAGAGATAATAAGTTTGCAATACTTCCAAATGAATTACTTGGATTACGTAAATATATTAATTATATTCATGATATGATGATAGATCATGGAACTGGTTACAATGAATTAGAATTTGATTCTAGAACAAATTATGCAGGTAGATTTAATGGATAAAATTTCAGTTATAATTAGAAATCGCAATGAATCTGAATATATAGGTTTTGCAATTCAATCAGTTATTGATCATTTTAAAGATCCAGAAATTATTATTATGGATAATAATTCTAATGATGATTCTATAGAAATTGTAAATTTATTTTTGCTTAAAACGAATATACAAATATTCAATATTGATAATTATAGTCCCGGCAGATCTATTAATGAAGCAGTAAAACGATGTAGTAATGATATTATTTTAATTTTATCTGCACATTCTCAGATTCATAAAATGGATTATGAATATGTTCAGTCTTGTTTAAAAAATCATATAGCAGTATTTGGAAAACAAACTCCTATATATAGAGGTAAAAAAATAACACCTAGATATATCTGGAGTCATTTTGGAGCTAATGAAGTTACTAATTTATTTTCAACTATTGAAGATAGATACTTTTTACACAATGCATTTTGTTTTTATACTAAAGAACATTTATTAAAGTATCCATTTGATGAAAAACTAATAGGTAAAGAAGATAGATATTGGGCTATTGATCAAGTTGAACTTGGATATTCATTTTTTTATACACCGAAAATAGAAATTAATCATTATTGGACTAGTAATGGTGCAACTTGGAAAGGCTTAGCATGAAATTAGCAGTTTATACAGCATTATTTACAGATTATCCAGATTATTTATATGGAGATCTTATACCATATGTACACGACAAAGATGGAATAGATTATATTGCGTTTACTAATAGTGATTATTTAGAATCTGATTTTTGGGATGTACGTAAAATGAATATATGGAGATCTGGGCGGTGGACTGCTAGAAAATGTAAAACATCTCCAGAAGAATTATTACCTGAATATGATGCATGGTTATGGATGGATAACGAAATTTATTTTACATATGACCCGCATGATTTATTTTCATTACATTTAACTGATTTTGATTTAGCAGTTCATCTTCATTGTGATCGAACGTGCTTATATCAAGAAGTAAATGAAACTATCAATAGAAACCCATTGCGCGATCCTAAGGAGATGATTATTAATCAAGGTTTAGATTATCAACAACGAGGATATCCGGAAAATAATGGTTTATATGAAAATGGTATATTGTATCGAAGAAATAACGAATTAATTCGAAATTTTAATAAAACATGGTTTGATGAGACGTCAAAATGGAATACGGAAGATCAAATTTCAATGATGTATTCATTATGGAAACATCCAGACGTTAAAGTTAATGGATTAAAACAAACATTTGTTTCACACAATTATAGAAATACATATTTGCCATTAACAGATCAATTTAAATGTTTACCTAGATCCAATCGATATGTCAAAAAGTAAAATATTATTATTATTTACAAATCATAGAGTTGCTGAAAAGCTATGGCCTATAATACCATTATTATCAATTGAATATGAAATTGATTTATTTTGCGTTGGGTTATTTAGTTTAAATACACCATGGGTTGGTGATATTGATGAGCGTCTCGTTGCAATTAATAAATACAATCAATATCTTAATAATGTAATACAAGGGCCTGGAATTAAATTCCATGGAGATAGTATTCACGAATCATTGTTAAATTTTATTGACATAAATTCATATAAATTTGTAATTTATGATGATAACCGAGAAATGCAAGAATTTAATATTCCGCATTTTTATAATGAATGTAAGTATAGAAATATCAAAGTAATTGGCAATGTCCACGGAAATGAAGATATCACAAAAGATGCATCAGGCATTAGTTATGATTTTAAAATGGAATTTCATAATGGCGGCATTCCTGCAAATGATACATTAGCTAATGTAGTAGTTCAACCCCAACATATATTAGTTATAACTAATTTCCTAGGTAACCGCGGATCTATATTTCCTATTAATTTTGATCAACGATTTGTACACGAATCCGGAATATTAGAATTATCTAAACAATTTAACTTACCGATAAAAATAAAAATAAAAACAAGACTAGATAAACCAGATTATCTTAATGATATTTCATATGTAAATAGTTTATTAGAATGTGAAGTTATAACTAATTCAGAAAATATCGATGAATTAATAGCAAATTCTGCAGTAGTTATATCAGCTCCGTCTACATTATCATTTAAATCAATTCAACTAGGAATTCCTACGGTATTAATTAAAGGTTGTGGTCAAATCGGTAAATTCGAGTATTACCCAGGTCTTGTTGATTTAAACAAACAACAAATATTTGATTCTATTCAATATCAAATCGATCATGGTAAATTTAATGAATACATACAAACAACGATATCCGGAGGTGATGTATTTCAGTCATCTCAAAATTATGTTAACTATATAAAAACAATATTATGAAAATAATCTATAGAATATCAGATGCTGGTTATAATAAAGTTAAACCAGATTACATTAACAACGAAACTTGTCTTAAAAACTTTTGCAATGTATTTTTTGACTATATACATGATATACTAATCATTGCAGATAATTGCAGTGTTTCTACGATTGATATGATTAATAAATACATCGATCCGATTAATATCATTAAAGTATCAGTTGGCCATGGCGCCGGAACATTTAATTTAGCATTAGATAATGCATTAACATATGATGATGATGAAATTGTTTATTTTGTAGAAAATGATTATTTACATAAACCATATGCTGATAGAATTATACAAGAAGGATTTGATTTAGGTGCATCATTTGTATCGTTATATGATCATCCAGACAAATATTTAGATCCTAGTCTAGGCGGAAATCCATATTGCGAAGGCGGTGCTGAAGATACAAGAGTCTATCTATCTAAATCATCTCATTGGAAAATTACCAATTCAACTACCATGACATTTGCTAGCAAAGTATCAACACTTAAACGAGTTGAATCAACGTTACGAAAACATACCGTAGGAACACATCCTAATGATTTTCCTATGTTTTTAGAACTTCGAGAACAAAATGAATTGTTAATAACATCTATTCCTGGATATTCAACCCATGGAGAAACAGCTTGGTTAGCGCCATTAACAGATTGGAGTAAAATATGATATCAGTAATAATACCAACTTATAAAAGTCCCGCAACGTTAGATTTATGTTTACGTTCTGCAATTACAGGACAACAAAATAAAAATCAAATAATAGTTGTTGTCGATGGCTTCTATGACTTGAATAAAGATGTCTTAGAAACATGGAAAGATTCAATTGATATCTTGAACTTAGAATCTAATTTAGGTCTTTCCCGCGCCACGAATTTAGGAGTATACAATGCTAAACATGATAAGATACTAATAGTCAATGATGATAATGTATTTCCTAGATTCTGGGATACAACGTTGGAAGATGATTGGGAAGATGGTGCTGTTATAACACCTAATCAAGTTGAACCACATCCTTCGATATTCAAACAATTCATTATAGAAGATTTAGGAACAACACCAGAAACATTTGATTTAGAAAAATTTTGGTTGTTTGATTATCATTATGCATCTGGCGATAAAAAAGACGAATCTGGTTCGACACTACCTATATTCATGAATAAGTATGATTATTTACGAATAGGTGGTTGGGATGAAAATTATGAAATGGGTATGGTAGCAGATTGGGATTTCTTTTTAAAATGTTCTATTTCGGGTTTAAAAATGATTAGGACATGGAATTGCCATTTTTATCATTTTGCATCCGTTTCGACAAATGGCGAACGTCGACAACAAGCAGAACAAAATGGACATGAATATGCCCGATATAAATGGAATAGTTATATTTATTCACATCCTGAGACGAATTGTAAGTTTATAGTTTAAAAATTTTATTAAACTAAACTAACAACATATTTATACTAAAATTAAATAGTTATTAAGTTCAACTAGTTATGTCATTTATAAGGAGAAAAAATGACAAACAAAAAAAACTTTATTAAAAGTATGTTATCTGACGAATCAGGTAATGTTTCATCAAAGAGATTCATAGGAATAGTAGCTGGATTATCTTTATGTATAACAATGTATGTTAATAGTTATTCACATGGAGATATTAAACCATCTGATACGTTAGTTAACGCAGTTTCAATGTTATCATTTGGATGTTTAGGATTAGCTTCCGTTGACAAAATTTTTGGTAAAAAATCAAATAACGATAAAACAGAAAACTTGTAAAATGAGTTTAAAGAGTTTACAAGAAAAGATCGGAGTAACTGCAGATGGTGCTTTTGGTCCAGGAACAATAAAAGCAGCCATGGCTTTCTATAAACTAACTCCAGTTCGTGCTACACATTTCTTTGCACAAACAGCTCATGAAACGGGAGAATACAAATTATTTAGTGAGAATCTAAATTACTCTGCAAAAGGTTTGCAAGGTACATTTGGTAAGTATTTTCCAGGTACGTTAGAAGAATCTTATGCTCGTAATCCAGAAAAGATTGCTAATCGAGTATATGCTGATCGAATGGGCAATGGTAATGAAGCTTCAGGAGATGGATGGAAGTATCGTGGAAGAGGCGCTCTTCAGTTGACTGGTAAAGCTAATTACGAAGCATTTGCTAAATATTTAGGTAAACCAGAAGTAATGACTAATCCGGATTTAGTTGCAACTACTTATGCATTTGAATCTGCAATGTACTTCTTTGAAAAGAATAAGCTTTGGGCTATTTGCGATAAAGGAGTTGATGCAGCTACAATCACAGCATTGACTAAAAGAATCAACGGCGGGACAAATGGATTGGATCATAGAATAGCATTAACATCTAAATACTATAATTATGTAAAATAATGAAAAATCTATCAAAAGAAGAATTACTTAGTAGATTAGAGGCAATTAATAGAAGTAATGCTATTATTTACTTTGATCTTAGTGGAGTTATATTAGGAGTTAATGACATCTTCTTGGAAGCAATGGGCTATGGTAAAGGTAACCATAACGATATAATTGGTAAAAAGCATAGCATTTTTGTATGTGAAGATTATGCAAGGTCACTCGAATACGAAAAGTTTTGGGACATCTTAAGGAGCGGTAAATACTATGCTGGTGAGTTCGAAAGAAGAAGAAAAGATGGAAGTCTTATCAATCTTCAAGCAACTTATAATCCTATCTTTGATGAAGATAATAAGATTACCAAGATAATGAAGATTGCTACTGACGTTAGTGCAATTGTTAATAGTAAGAAACAAATAGATGCAATTAACAGAAGCACTGCTTTGATTAGTTTTAACATTGATGGGTTTATAACAGATGTGAATTCTATATTCTTAGAAACCATGGGTTATAAATTCAATGAAAAAGACAAAGTCGTTGGTAAACATCATAGTGTTTTTGTAAGTTATGAGTATTCTAAATCTGATGAGTATGTTAAGTTTTGGGAAAGCTTAAGAAAAGGTAAGTACTTTGATGGGATCTTTGAAAGAAGAAAAGTAGATGGTTCTGTTGTTTATTTACAAGCATCTTACAATCCTGTATTTGACAGCAAAGGAAATATTACTGATGTAGTAAAAATTGCTACTGATGTTACTGAGTCTGTAGTCAATAAAGAAAAAATAGATAAGCTTACAAAGAGTTTGCAAGTGGAATTAGAAAACTCTGAAAAACTTAAAAATGCAGTAGAGATAGAAAAGAATGCAGCTTTGAATGATTTGGATATAGTAATGAAAAAGAGTCAGGGTGAGTTGATAAAGATTATTGTTAAGGTTGCTTTGGCTGTTATAGTTGGAGTAGGAGTCGTAACAACGGTACTATTCTGGGCGGCGATTATAACAAATCAAGATACTCAAATTATTGGTTCAACATGGAGTAACATGTTTAGTGTATTATTAACAAATGCCTTTTCAATAGTTGGTACAATCATGGGTATCAAGTATGCTACTCAAGAAGGCAGTAAAAAATAAAATAATTATATTTATTAAATATAAGGAATCATATATGAAACTAAGCGAACATTTATCATTAGCAGAAGTAACACGTAGTGAAACTGCAAAAAGAAAAGGTATCTCAAATTTACCAACAGATGCTCATATTGCAAATTTCAAACTATTAGCAGAAAAGATTTTTGAACCAATTAGAAATAATTTTGGTAAACCTATTCACATATCTTCAGGGTATAGATCTGTAGCTTTGAATAAAGCTGTTGGCGGCTCATTGTCTTCACAACATTGCTCGGGCGAAGCAATTGATATTGATATGGATGGCCACGCCGGCGGAATTACCAACAAAATGGTGTTTGATTATATCAAAGACAACTTAGAGTTTGATCAATTGATTTGGGAATTTGGTACAGACAACAATCCTGATTGGGTTCACGTTTCATATGAATCAACAGGCAAACAACGCAAACAAATTTTAAAGGCAGTTAAAAAAGCCGGTGGAACATCTTACGTAGCTTATAAATAAATTTAAAATTACGACAATCATGAAAACATTTCTATTAGTAAGTAGTACAACAACTTTATCATTTATTTGTACGTATTTTTTAAATTTAACAATGCACAATGCAGATCAATATTTGGCTCTAGTTGCAGTAGTAATGTTAGATGGATTTTTCGGAGTAATTGCCGGAATAAAACGAGAAGGATTTCAAACACGTAAAGCTCTAAAAGTTTTACAAACATTGGTAGTGTGGATTATTTTCTTATCAACGTTGCTAATAGTAGAACAAGGATATCCGGGAACAACATGGTTAAGTGAAACAATTTTATTTCCATTCTTATTCTTCCAAATCATTAGTGCATTAAAAAATGCATCTATGGCAGGATTTATTGAAGCACAATTATTAACAAGCATATTAGATAAAATAGATCTTCATAAAGGAGATCGTAAAAAGGATTAACAATGAGTTTAGATGTTACAAAAATCAAACAAGTTCCTTTGAAAGAAACACAGTATTTCAAAGAAGAAATCAAAAAAACACAAATCGTATTGCATCACACAGCTGGCAATTCATCTGGTGTAGGCACAATTAAAATGTGGGATACGGATGATAGAGGACGTATTGCAACTTGCGTAACTATATCAGGTAAAGGTGCATCAAAAGATACATATGATGGAGAAATTTGTCAAGCATTTTCATCAAAGTATTGGGCATATCATTTAGGTATTAAAGGAGATGTATTTCGTGCAAATGGTCTTCCTGTTAAAAGCTTAGATAAAACATCAATTGGTATTGAAATTTGTAGTTGGGGGCCATTAGAGAAAAAAGGTGACAAGTTTTATAACTATGTTGATAGGGAAGTCCCCGCAGATCAAGTTACTGAATTAGAAACTCCATATAAAGGATATAAGTATTATCATCGATACACTGATGCACAAATTGAATCAGTAAAGAATCTTTTATTGTATTGGCGCGATACATACGGAATTAATTTGACATACAATGAAACGGATATGTGGTCAGTTTCTAAACGTGCACTTAGCGGCGATAATGGTGTATACACTCATAATTCATATCGTAAAGATAAAACAGATATTCATCCATGCCCTAGAATGATTGCAATGTTAAAATCTTTGTAATTATGTCAAGTATCTATATTTATATAAGATGCTAAACGAATACGAAACACAGAAAACTCTTAATCCAAAACTTTGGGACGGCGACCGGCTTAAGCCAGGCCTGCGTAAAAAGTTTCTTAAGATTGCAAAAGAATTTTACGCATTCTTAGAAATTGATGCAGAAGTTAAAGATATCATACTAATTGGCAGCAATGCTAATTACAATTGGACAGAACATTCTGATATTGATCTTCACGTTGTTATTAATTATATGCAAGTAGGAGAAAACATTCATCTCGTTAAAAACTATTTAATGGCAAAGAAATCCGTTTGGAATACAAATTATCCACTTTCATTGCAAGGAACTCCAATTGAATTGTATGCACAAGATTCGAATGAAGAATTGCATTCATCAGTAGGGGAATATTCTTTACTTAATAATAAATGGATTCGTAAACCTAGTGCTGATACGATATCGATTGATGATAATATTATTGATCAAAAAGTAAAACCATTAGCATATGAAATTGAACAACTTGATGCAAATGATCCTAAACTAAAAAAACGAATTAATGCGTTAATGCGTCGTATACGTTCTATGCGACAGGCAGGATTAGATGCCGAAGGAGAATATTCAGTAGAGAATCTAGCATATAAAAAACTTCGCAATGACGGTCATTTAGACAAGTTAAAAAATTTATTACGTAAAGTAACAGTAGCATATTTGCAAACAGAATCCGTTATATATGAAGATGCAATCACATCATTAGCAAAACATGTTAATGGCGAAAAAATGTTAGACGAATCTGGGTGGATGCGCATAATGAAATTTACCGGTGCGGTAGAAGATGCAATGGGACAATGGAAACACCCGGGACGTTGCACAATGATACCTAGCAGCAACATAACAATGCGCAATGTGTCACACGCAGTAATAGGCATCGATGACACGGGGCATATGAAAATGATGCGCCCAGGCGTTGAAACATATACATACCCAGGCGGTCGAGTATTTGAAATACCCGTAACGCCTCAACAACGAACAATGATAATGCAATTGCGTAATGCAATACAAAATGGAGCTCGCTATGCAAAGTAGAGGTTTAGGTGATGACATTAAAAAAATAACTGTAGCAACTGGTTTAGATCAATTGGCAAAACGAATTGCACAAATACTTGATGAAGATTGCGGGTGTGATGATCGTCAAGAATGGATGAATGAAAAAACAAAAAATTGGCCTATATATAAAAAAAGGAACGTAAATGGCAATAATAAATAAAACAGGTATTACAACGGGTGGCACTATAGAAACTGAACATGTAACTCGTGCAATAGATGCATTAAGTGGCGGATCAACAGATACTGTGGTAGCTACTGGTTCTTTTCAAGGAACATTATCTGGAACTGCAACAACTGCAACAACTGCATCATATGTTTTAAATGCAGTATCTTCAAGTTTTGCAACAACGGCTTCTTTTGCTCTTAATGCATCCGGTGCCGGATTTCCATATACTGGTAGTGCTAGGATAACTGGTTCATTAAGTGTAACGGGTAGTTTTAGTCAACTTTCTAACACCGGTGGCAGTTTTTTCAATTCTAATCCCAGTACTAGTATTATTACATTAACGCTTGGAGCACTCTATTTAACCGGTAGTTCTGTCATATCAGCTAGCAGAGATTCAATTATAGATCTAGGAGGTATTGACTCAAATAAAGGAGCTCTCACAATTCCGGTGTCTACACTTGGTACTAAACCATTAACTGGTTCTATGTATTTTGATCCAACAGGGCCTACGTTGTACATATATGATGGTTCGGCTTGGCGAGGTTGGTCCAATGATTTTTAATGAATAATATTTATATAAAAAAGGAAAATTATGAAACTTACACAAGAACAAGTACTTGGAATCATACGACACACTTTGACTTTCGTTGGAGGTATTGTTATTGCTCGAGGTTTAGCTGACGAAACTGTGGTTACTGAAATCATTGGTGGCGTTGTAACACTTACTGGTGCTATCTGGTCTATCGTAGATAAAAACAAGGCTTAATCATGAAACGACTTAACGAATGTGGTTGCGGTTGTGGAGGAATGTCCGGAGGATGCCAAGACACGGAAAGCAACAACTACATGTTCTTTCAGAATTTAAAAACGATTCAACATGCAGTTAGTGAACTTCTAGAAATGGATCCAATGCAGGTAGATAAATTGTTAAGTGATGGACATGCATGGGCTGTTGATCATATAACAACTTCTGCGGATGATGTAGAAGAAGTATATCATTTCATTACTAGCAATTTTGGTCATGATGATCAAGATGCATACAATTCTCAACAACCACAATTCGTTCCAGTCAATTTTAAAAATCATCTTAAACGTGCAATGAATGAAAAAATTCAAAAAGTAGAAGGTGGTTGGGCAGTATATCCTAGTAAAGGCGGAAAACGTTTAGGAACGCATCCTACAAAAAAAGCAGCACTTAAACAATTAGCAGCAATTGAAATCTCAAAACATAGAAAATAACATGTTCGAACAGATACTACATAGTATCAATCATTATGGTAAAACCAAGTTAGCTCCGTCGCTCATATGTGACGGAGTTGGTGTTTTCGCAATTACAGAAATTGTCGCAGGTTTCGTTTTATTTCAAGATGTTGAACCAGATTCAATTCATATTCCTTTTGATCAAATTGATAATGAAACCACACGCGCATATTTAAACTCTACATGTAATTCAGATAAATTTGGAATTTGGCTTTCTAGAACATATAATAATATTAATATGGCATACTATATCAACCATTCAGAAACGCCTAATGTATTTCATGATTTAACGTTAGATAAATACATTGCACTTCGAGATATTTGTGCTGGAGAAGAATTAACATGTTTATATACTAACGAGGAAATAGATTGGCTTACTTAAACGCAAACATACCAACCATTACATGTTTTATACGTAATGAATTTTTATTTAATTTTGAACGAGGACAAAATGAATATACTGCTGCAGATGTACATTCCGTAGCATCGATACAAAAAAGAACGCCATTATTTGAAGCATTTCTAGAAAATGGAGTAAATTGGACACGAAGACCAATTCATGCATTTTGTTGGAAGAAGAATGCTGAAACGTTGCCATTAACGGAACATGTATATTGGGATTGTTTTTCTTCTTACATTGATGTTCAAGTACGAGAACGATTATCGGGGTTACGTGCAGATCTGATTAGCATTACGGGTGTCAAGCGCCAAGGGGTGTATATGTTTACATTAGATTGGAGTCATGAAAATCGCAATGTATTAGACACTAATTTTTCTGAAACTCCAGAACATAAATGCGGACATGTATTCAAAATGGATAACGGAAACTATTTTATATATCCTAACAATAGAATCATATGGATGGATAATGCTTGGACATTTAATAGAATAGATAAGAATCCCGGATATAAGATTGATATGACTGTTTATTCCGTTGAGGGAAAAGCTGGTTATGAAACAGACTATTCATATATGACGGAGTTTAAACAAGATAAAACAAACAAGTAATATTTATTAATATGAAACTAATAAATTTACTTTTTGAATCAAAAGATAAACCTGACACTTTCGAATCATTTGCAGATACTAGAGAAGCGGGAGCCGAGAAGATTGCGAATACCGCACATAAAAAAGGTGGATTAGCACTTTTAACGTGGCATCATTTCAAAGTTAAATTGCCTTACTATAAAAAAGCAGCAGCAGGACGGTTTGACTTAGACAAAGCAAAAAAGGAATTTGAAGAAACATATAAAAAGATATCTACTTCAATGTCACAAACCGAATTTCAACGAGAAGTAGGTCGATTAGAAGTATTAGGTGAATTAATAATTAGAGAGGAACGAGGACGATGATACGCCTTACATCTTTATTAAACGAAGGCAATGGTCCATTAACTGGTAAATGGTTAGATACTGGAGTCGGTTTAGCTAAATTATTAATTGCTCGTGGATTTTCAAAAGAAGCTGCAAGTGCCATTGTTGGAAATATGTGGGCAGAATCCACATTCAATCCTGCAGCATCAAATGCAATTGGAGCATTTGGTTTATTGCAATGGTTAGGTGATCGTAAAAAAGAATTAATCAAATTTGCAAACAGCCGTAAAATGAATCCAAACTCACTTAAAACTCAATTGGATTTTATCAAGTATGAATTGCTAGATGCATATGATGGTGAGTATGCATATGAAGCAAATCAATTTAAAAAAGCCATGGCGTCTGATACCGTAACAGGAAAGGCTTATGCATTTGCTAAGTTTGTTGAACGTCCTAATAGTTCAGAATTAACTGCATCAGCTAGTTCAAGAAAAATTGCAGCAAAAAATGTATATGATGTTTTAACTGGAATAAAACCTAAAAAAACTGCAGCTACAACACTTGGAAAAGCTTCTACAAAAAAATCATCTAAAAAACAATATACAGTTAAACAAGGTGAAACGTTAGGTGGCATTGCAAATCGCAATAAAACAACGATAGATGCAATTCTTAAAAAGAATAAAGGACTTAAAGCTAATAAGATTGCAGTAGGGCAAAAACTATATATTTAATTGGATATTGCAAAAATAATTCATATTATAAGTTATGATCTTAGAAAATTATATTAACCAGTTATTCGTTGATTCAATCAATATCATGAAAACCGAAGAATGGGAATGGCCTGAGTCATGGAACATTTCAAGGAAAATCAAGTTTCTAGATGAATCATTACAATATGCAGAAAAACGAGAATTTTATGAGCAATGCGCAATCATTAGAGATGTCAAAAAAAGCATCAACGAAGACCAAACAACCTAAAACAAATCGCGGACTTTATGAAGTTATAATTCATAATGACTCTGTTAATACATTTGATCATGTAATTGATTGTTTGATTGATATTTGTGGACATAATAACCTACAAGCTCAACAATGTGCATTAATTACGCATACGCGCGGCAGCTGTTCGGTATTTGTTGATGGATTTGAAATGTGCACGGAAATAAGCAAACTATTAACACAACAACGTATTAAAACATCAGTAAACAAATTTAATAGCCGTTATGAAATTGATTAATACTATATCAAAACTATTAGCAAAAATCCGTGTCGGATTTCTTCATGCAGCATTTCAACGCAATATGCGAAAAGCAAACGTAGCTAGAAACAAACATGATATCGTTACATTCAAAAAACATATATATCAAGCGGAAGATGCTTGGCGTAAAATAGTTATATTAACACAAAAAATAAAAGCAAATGGGTAAGAAATCAGCACACACAGGAATGTCTCCAAAGGATCGTTCAATCAACTTAATGGACAAATTCATTTCAAAGAATGCACGTAACCAAAGTCAACAACCTAGACAACCTGCACTTAGAAAAGATCCTAACATTCCAATTCATATGTGGCCATTAAAAGATCAAATTGAATATTGGGATACGCGTTCAGCAGAAGATTGGTTTAAAGATAAGTATCCGGTATATTCATATTGGATCGATGAAGTAAAAAAAGAAAGCAAAGTACATTCAACATTCTTCGCAGATCAGACTCTTAAATTAAAACCAATGTTAATAGAAATGTATGATGCTGCTACACCAGTAAAAGAAGCTGTTAGACAACTTCGTAAGCACGGAATATACTAATGGAAGAAAAGCAGTACAAGTACGTATATGGTATAGGTAAAACGGCCTTAGACATACCTGAAAGTGAAATTCGGTATGCCATGGAAAATACTAAGTCAAATGCTGAAGCTGCTCGTTTTTTAAAAGTATCATTCACAACATATAAAAAGTATGCACGACTCTATACGGATCGAGAAACTGGTAAGACACTTTATGAATTGCATAAAAATCAGTTTGGAATCGGCATACCAAAAGATGTTCAAAAAGCCAATAAAGGTATATACAGCATAACAAATATACTTGAAGGTAAGCATCCTAACTATCCAACATGGAAACTTCGTAACAGATTATTAGCATTAGGTATATTTAAAGAAGAATGTGCAAGCTGCGGATATTCAGAACGCAGAATAACAGATGATACAGTTCCATTGCTCTTAGATCATATAGACGGTGATGAAACTAATCATGTTGTAGAGAATTTGCAAATGCTTTGCTTCAATTGTTATTATCAACAAACCGGTAATCCTTTCAATCAAGACAAAGAACGTTATTGGAATTATAATTTATTAGAATGATATTTATTATAAAGTTAAAGGAATATCATGAAATTATTACAACGTTTAATTCAATTGTTCATGAAAGGTGGACGAACTGGTGGAGGACGTATAATAGCTAGGAATATATCAAAAGCACAACGTTTAAAACAATTTCAGCGAGAGCTAGAAATGAATCCACAATTCCGTAAAAAATTTGAGTATTTATCACAAAGCGGAAAAAAACAAGAACATATAAAATTCATTAAGGATTATTTAGCCGGTCGCAAAAAAATGACAGACTACATAAAACCATCTAAGTATGATAAAAAATGGGGCAATGCACGAGATTGGCAATCTAAAAGTGTATTAAAAAATCCGCATGGAGGAGAAGGCTACGGAGGCGGTTGGTAATGCGACTATTACAAACATTAGTACGATCTTTAATTAAATTGTTTTCCAAAGGTGGTAAAATCAAAGGTGGTAAATTTATTCCACCTAATCCAACAGCTATTAAAAATTTACAAAAGCTAGAAAGACTACAACAAACTAATCCGGAAGTATGGAACAAGTTATCAAAATTACCAAAACAAGAACAAATTGAAATTTTAAAAAAAACAAAACAAGGTAAGCTATCAATATCACAACTAATTGATAAAGTAAAATCTGCAGGAAGAAAAATTAAAGCACGTGCAGTAACGCCAATTGGATACAATTTATCAAAACCTTTTGGCATTCCGTTAGAAATACTTTTACCTAAGATTGGGCCTAAATATCAATCACTTCGAAATCGGTATGATGCGTGGTACTTATACAATAATGCTCCGCAAAAATACAATTCATTGATAAAAATAGGTACTCATACAGACGGATTACCAGCATATAGTATAAAAAATTTTACAATTGCAAAAAATGAAATTGATGCTATAATACGTAATCCAAAACAAAAAGACATATTAACAACATTTAATTTTGGCGGAGTACATGGTAATGGTGGTGCATATAAAGGTATTGATAAAAAAGGAAACTTCATTGTCTTTTATGACCATTGGGACTTACAACCTTTAAAAGGAGTAGTTAATCGATTAGGTAAAAAACTAAAATTGCCAAAAACACAAACAGATAAAATTGCCAATTGGGAAGTAGGTGGAAAACCTTTTTGGACTAAGAATAAAATATATTATGATGATGCTGGCAATGTCTTTAGAGCTGATGGCAAAACGCCATTATATCAAACTAAAGGTACAATGTATAAAGATATAACAACAGCTCCAGACCAAGCAATGCTAAATGTTAAAAATGTTAATAAAAGAAAATCTGCATTACAGCGTTTAGGTAAGAAAGAAGTTACAGTATATTCAACAGAGCCAATAACACCAGAAACATTGTCTGCTATGTTAGGCGAATGGGGAACGCATCTTAAATATAGCAAAATCAAATCAACAGCTATGATAGCAACCGGTACATTTGCAGGATTAGGTGCATTGGCATCATATATTATTAGTAAAGATGATGACCAAAGACGTAAAGTTGGTGAATACATGATAAAAAATAAATTATCACAAAAAGATCTCAATAATAAACTTCAAGATAAACAATTTGCATCTAAACTAGATAAACAAATAGGCATTAAATGATATCACTTAAAACATTGATTGTAGAAGGCCGTTATGATAGTTTAGTAACTAAGTTATCTAATAAACTTTTAGGTATCGTTAAAGATAGTTATGCTGCCACAAAAGATCTGGAAGGGCGTTTTGCTGGAGAAAAGATTTATTTCAAACAAGATGAAGAAGTTCCTTTAATCATTGATGATAAGAAGCAACGTCATATATATTTTGAAGAAGTAGAAAACAAAGATATTCCTGTAGAGTTTTATTTGCAACTTAAGGTACAATGGATAGAAGGATTTGATGATTTCACTTATGGAGGAGATGCATATAATTCTGATAAACGAGATTCAGACGAATTGCCATTGATAGAAATACGATTCCAATTCGACCCGGCAGAATATCCTCAAATTTTAAGTGAGGTAGCAATGGAACTAAGAGACATACTTCGACATGAAATTGAACATGTAACACAAAGTGGTTGGAACTTAATTGCTAGCAAATATCTACGTTCAGATATAGGACTTCGTGCTAAGATTGAATCGGGAGAATTACCTCCAGTTCGATACTTTTTATTGCCCAAAGAAATACCAGCAATGATTCAAGGCTTGTATTCAAAAGCTAAAAAAGCAAAACAACCATTTCAGCAAGTTGTTGATAATTATTTAAGTATATGGGTTGATAATGGCAACCTAACGCAACAAGATAAAGAAAAAATAATAACAACATGGAGGACATATCTTCCTAAGTTAGCAATACGTCAGGAGTTGTAATGCAATATATTGATGAATCAGATCCATGTTGGTCTGGATATGAAATGATTGGTATGAAGAAAAAAGGAGGACGCAAAGTTCCTAACTGCGTACCAATCAATGAAGCAGATGGATATTGTCCAAGCTGTTTAATTGAATACATTAAAAAACATGCAGATCTAGATGAATATATTGATATTGCATATCCAGGAGTAAATGAATCAGAATATCAAGGACGCAAAGTTAAACTTGGCAAACCAATGCAAGGCGATGTTAAGAAATTCAAAGTCTACGTTAAGAACGCTAAAGGCAACGTTGTAAAGGTCAACTTTGGAGACCCTAACATGAGAATCCGCAAGAACAATCCTGCACGTAGGCGTTCATTTAGAGCAAGACACCGTTGTCATACAGCAAATGATAGAACCTCAGCACGTTATTGGTCTTGTCGTAAATGGTGATTTGAATTTTAAATTATTTTCTGTATATTTATTTATATGGAGAAGATTCAAGTTACGATGCAAGAAGTTTGGCAGGCTACACGTCCTGTAATACAACGCAATCGCAAAAAGTATACTAGAAAATTAAAACACAAAAAACAAGACATATGAAACAGTTATTTTTATTTTTATTACTGCCGTTACTATCATTAACGCAAACATTGTATAAATTTGATTATGTAGAAACCTTTGATGCCGATTGGTCTGGTGCATGGTGGGTTCCTGCTGCAACAACGGGATATTATACAAATGCATTTGTTTCTTCTACTTCGAGTGCCGCAATATACGGCGTAGGTAGTGGAACTAGTGTATATGAATCTGATTGGTATTCTTTTCCGAATCTAGTTGTTAACTCATCATATGATTATCAATTCAAATTTAGATTAGGCTCTTATAGATTTACTTCAACGGCAACAACACGCGGTGTAGATGGTGCAGATTATGTTACGGTACAGCTATCTACAAATGGTGGAGTTAGTTATGTTAATGAATTACGCATTACAGGAAATGCAAATGCATTTTGGGACTACAATGCAGCATCATACACAAAAACAGCTAATGGCACTTTGACAACTATAGGTCCTGCAGCCGGCGGAAATAGAACAGCAACCGGAGATGGTTACTCTGTAATACAACTTAACATTCCTGCAGGAACAACGCAAATTGCAATTGACATATTTGCAAGAGCCAACTCTGCTGGCGAAGAATGGTGGATGGATAATTTTGAACTAACACGTATTGGAGGACCACTACCCGTAGAACTTTTATATTTTGATGCTACTGCATATCCAAAGTATAACATGTTAACGTGGTCAACCGCATCAGAGAAAGATGCATCGCATTTTATTATAGAACGATCTGTGGATGCAGAAAATTGGATTAAAGTAGGAGAAAAAGCCGCAGCAGGAAATTCTTCAGAATTGCAAAACTATTCATATCAAGATGTCATAACGGAATCTGCAATACATTATTATAGATTAATACAATATGATATAGATGGTGCATATGAGATATATGGGCCAATTGTAATTGACAATACTCGTAAATTGAAAAAAATTATCAAATATGTAGACTTAATGGGACGAGAAGTTACACCAGAAGCTCAAGGCATCATATTCGAAATATACGAAGATGGAACTAGCAAAAAAATCATAAGATAAGGTTGGATTCTAGCTTTTTATTTTATATAATATAGAAAAATAAAAGAGCTATGAAAAAAGAATCAATTGGCGTAGTAAAGTATACGCAAGATGGAAATCCTTATATTTCCGAATTAGGTACTGGTAATGACATTACTTCATTATTCCGATCCATAATGGTTAAACATGCAATAGATAATGATGAAGCATTAGTGTTTGATCACACAACGGGTCGTGCAAAACGAATTGCATTAGATGACATTAAACAACAAGAAGTAATACCAACACCAGAACCACAACCTATGCCTAAACAAGAAATGGATCCTATATTATCATTGATCCACAATGCACATAAGATTAAACCAGCAAACTTAGAAATGTCTGACATTAAATGGAAGTATTTGGTTCGCTCAGCAGTTCGTGGTAAGAATATCATGATGGTTGGCCCTGCAGGTTGTGGTAAGACACAAGCCGCAAAGGAATTGCCTAAGGCAACTAATCGTCCTTTCTTCTATTTCAACTTAGGTGCTACGCAAGATCCTAGAGCAACTCTTATTGGTAACACGCATTTCAAAGATGGTCAGACAACTTTTGATGAGTCTGCATTTGTTAAAGCAATTCAAACTGAGAATGCCGTTATCCTATTAGATGAGTTATCCAGAGCGCATCCAGAAGCATGGAACATTTTAATGACAGTTTTGGATGAAGGTCAAAGATATCTTAGATTAGATGAAGATGTTAATTCGCCAACTATTAGAGTTGCTGCAAATGTATCCTTTATTGCTACAGCAAACATTGGTACGGAGTATACATCAACCAGAGTATTGGACCGAGCATTGATGGATCGTTTTGAAATTATTGAAGTTGACATTTTGTCTTTATCTCAAGAAGAAGATTTATTGACGAAGCGTTTTGGTGACAAGGTATCTGGCAATCTTATTCATTCAGTAGCAGACATTGCAGATGCAACGCGAAAGGAATGGAGATCAGAAGAAGGCAAACTAAGCACAATGATATCAACCCGTATGACGGTTAGGATATGTGAGTTGTTAGCAGATGGATTTTCTTTGTCAGAAGCGTCTGAGGTTGCAGTTCTCCCATTCTTTGATGCATCAGGAGGAACAGACTCCGAAAGAACCTTTGTTAAGCAAATTATCCAAAAGCATATGGCAACCGAAATGAAAGACATTTTCAATACTGGTAAAGATGATAACAGCAACGAAGCAATACCGTTTTAATTTTTCATAGCTCGAAAAGGAGACAGTTACGGCAAAAATCACCATTCGTTAATCAGCGTGATCTGTCTCTTTTTTTATGCAATCTGGTTGGATAATACTGAATTTTTTCTTATATTATTTATATAAAAATAAAGATATGAAACAGAGAGATAACAAGACACAATGGGGCGCATCTAGCTTTTGGTTGGACCGAGACTTTGATGTTGATTTCAAACGCGAACAAGGCGGCGTTGACTTAGCTAAATTGGCAGCAGCACAAAGAGCAATTGCTAATTTTGTTAATATTGTAACAGGTAAACAAATTCCTGTAGTATTTCAAAGCTCCGACAATAGTTACACAGATGGAGAACATGTTGTTATTGGTTCTAAATTAGAAGATAAACACTTTGATCCTGCAGTTGGATTGGCTTTACATGAAGGCTCGCATATTTTATTGACAGACTTTACTATGTTTCAAACAGTTAACGGTGGCCACACTAGTTATATTGAAAATACAAAGTTTGCAAATGCAGTTCGTATGCGTGGTTTAGATCCTGATATGAAGATGACTTCCAGAGAATTTACAATCATCAAAGACTTATTGAATTGGATTGAAGATCGTCGAATTGATTATTACATATACACCACAGCTCCAGGATACCGTATGTATTATGAAGCAATGTATGATAAATACTTCAATGATAAAATTGTTGATAAGGCGTTGAAGACTAATGAGAAGTGTGAAGAGTCTTGGGATGATTACTTTTTTCATATCATCAACTTCACTAATCCAAATCGTAACTTAGATGCACTTAAACAATTAAGAAGTATATGGTCAATGATTGATTTGCGAAACATTAGCAGATTGAAATCTACCGATGATGCATTAGGAGTAGCAATTGAAGTATACAAAGCAATCAAGGATGCGGTATCTGAGATAGATATGCCAGGCAATAATGGACAAGGAGAAGGAGAAGGACAACCTGGAGAAGGACCTATAGGTAATAGTACCGGCGATGGATCGGGAGAGCCAGGAGACATTAATGAAGATGATGATGAAAGTGACGGCGAAGGAGATGAAGAAGGAGAAGGTAATGGAGGAGGTTCCGAATTAACACAAAGGGAGCTAGAAAGATTGCAAAAAGCAATTGATAAGCAACGAGAATTCTTAAATGGAGATTCTAAAAAATCCGGAAAGATTACAAAGAAGAATGCATCGATTATCAATGCCTTACGAGATTCTGATACAAATATCAAACAAGTAGATACTAGTGCAGAAGGTGCTGGCTCAGCAAACTTTGTTGATACGGTTGTTATTAAAAAGTTGACGCCAGGTATTATTTGTTCATTGTCTGGAATATTTGCAACTAATTCTGAAGAATATGCCTCCGGGAAGCGAGATTATGAAGCAGATGTTAAAAAAGGTAGTTACGGTGCTAGACGATTACAAGAAACTGATAATGCAGTTGTCAAAGGTATTATCTTAGGAAAACAATTGGGTCGCAAGCTTCAAGTAAGAGATTCAGAACGCAGTCTTAAATCAACACGTTTGCAATCTGGTAAAATTGATAGACGTTTGATTTCACAATTAGGTTATGACAATGTAAATGTATTTCACCGAATTGTAACGGATCGTTATAAGAATTATTTTATTCATATTTCAATTGATGCTTCAGGTTCTATGGCAGGAACTAAGTTTCGCAATGCAATTACATCTGCAGTGGCAGTTGCACAAGCTGCATCAATGACAACAGGTATCCGAGTTCAAATTTCACTTCGCGGAACAAATTCAATTGGCTCTGGCGATAAATGTATAACATTGTATGCATATGACTCACAACATGACAAAATGAGTAAAATCAAATCATTGTTCAAGTATTTGCAGGTATTTGGTGTAACTCCGGAAGGTATTGCATTTAAAAGTATCGAAAAAGAAATTCGTGCTGCAGCAAAAGGAGATGAATGTATCTTCATTAACTATTCCGATGGTGAACCAACTGATATCTCCGGAGTTCAAAGTTCATATGACGGCGTAGAATATACAAGACGCGTTATCAATTCGTTTAAAGAAGCAAACATCAATGTGATATCATATTTTATCTATCAAGGTTATATGGGTGCTAGTACAAAACAAAAATTTACTAGAATGTATGGCCCAGATGCACAATTTATTGATCCAATGAACATGACACAAGTTTCCAAAACAGTTAATCAGAAATTTTTGGAAATGGCTGAATAAGTTATTATTATATTTATATTAAAGTTATAAAAAGAAAGAAAAGGTTATGAGTAAACAAATCGAATTCAATTCAGATGCTCGTGCGAAATTGAAAGCGGGAGTTGATGCGTTAGCAAACGCAGTACGTACCACATTAGGTCCAAAGGGAAGAAATGTAGTTATTGGCAAGAAGTTTGGAAGTCCCCACGTTACTAAAGATGGTGTTACAGTTGCAAAAGAAATTGAATTAAGCGATCCAATTGAAAATTTAGGTGCACAAATGGTTAAGGAAGTTGCATCCAAGACAGCAGACATTGCAGGCGATGGAACTACCACAGCAACAGTATTAGCACAACAATTGGTAGCAGGTGGATTAAAAGTTGTTGCAGCAGGATCAAACCCAATTGATGTTAAGCGCGGAATGGATAAAGCGGCGGCGGCAGTAGTTGCTGAGCTTAAATCATTGTCACAAGAAGTTGGTGTTGATAATGATAAAATCAAACAAGTTGCAACTATCTCTGCAAACAATGATGACGCTATCGGAGGATTGATTGCCGAAGCTATGCGGGTTGTAGGTAAAGACGGAGTTATTACCGTTGAGGAAGCAAAGGGTACTGAAACTGAAATAAAGACAGTTGAAGGTATGCAATTTGATAGAGGATTCCTTTCTCCTTACTTTGTAACTAATCAAGAAAAATTGACTGCCGAAATGGAAAGTCCTTTAGTATTACTAATTGATGGCAAAGTATCAAGCATGAAAGAATTGCTTCCCGTATTAGAACCAGTAGTTCAAATGGGTAAGGGTCTTGTTATCATTGCAGAAGATGTTGAAGGAGATGCCCTAGGAACATTGGTTGTGAATCGTATACGAGGAGCACTAAGAGTTGCGGCAGTTAAAGCTCCAGGCTTTGGCGAATCCAGAAAAGCACAATTGGAAGACTTAGCAACGTTGCTTGGTGCAACCGTTGTATCAGAAGAACGAGGTGTGTTGCTTTCAGAATGTGGCACTGAGGTATTAGGTAGCTGTGAGAAAATTGAAATCACAAAAGATAAGACTACAATTATCAATGGCCATGGCGAGTCATTGGAAGTTCAAAAACGAATTGATACAATCCGACGTGAGATTGAAGATGCTAAGTCAGACTATGACCGTGAGAAGCTACAAGAGCGTTTAGCAAAATTGGCCGGGGGTGTTGCTGTATTGTATATTGGTGCACCAACTGAAACGGAAATGAAAGAGAAGAAGGATCGAGTGGATGATGCATTAGCAGCAACTAGAGCAGCAGTAGAAGAAGGCATCGTTCCTGGCGGGGGAGTTGCTTTGATTAGATGTCAAGATGCTTTAAATGCACTAAAAGGCGGCAATGCCGACGAAAATATAGGTATTGATTTAGTAAAGTCTTCAATTGAAGCTCCATTACGCCAAATTGTAGCAAATGCAGGCGGCGAAGGCGCTGTGGTTGTAGCGGAAGTTAAACGTGGCACAGGAGACTTTGGATACAATGCACGAACTGGAGTCTATGGTTTAATGTTGGAAATGGGTGTGTTAGATCCTACCAAAGTAACCCGTACGGCTGTTGAAAATGCAGTATCAATTGCTTCAATGGTTCTAATGACAGAATGCGTTATTGTAGATGAGCCAACCAAAGATGATGAACCACAAATGCCAATGATGTAATGAATCAAATACAAGTACATAACGGAATCGCATACAAAGTATTACGAGCAAAATTTATTTCACACTTTGCTCCTAAATTAGACGAGCACCCAAACATGGAGTATGTACAATTATTTAGAGACTGGGTTGGAGCAGATCATGTATTGAGAACTCCAACTCACTTTCTTTTTTGCGAAACAATTCAAGATGCGGAATTTGAAATGTGTAAATAATTTAATATAATATGTTATGACAGAAAAAGAAGTACAATTGTTAGGGTTTGAACGAGAAGAATATTCAGATTTTGACGGAGATCATTATTATTATTCATATCAAATAGCTCAAGGCTTTGGTTTTATTTCATCAGCTAATACGGATGCTGCCGAAACGGGACAATGGTTTGTTGAGTTCTTTGATTCATATCCAACTATTCGATTCACTGAATTTGGCGAAGTACAGGCATTGATTAATTTAATTGAAAAACGAGTAGTACGCGATGAATCAGCTGGATAGACATTATCAGGATCTTTTATTTAAACTTATAGCAGATGGGGCTGTAAAGGATACGCGCAATGGTAAAACTATATCAATATTCGGGCATCAGATACGACATAAGATGTCAGAAGGGTTTCCTTTGCTCACAACCAAGAAAATGTATTGGCGAGGTATTGTAACAGAGTTGTTATGGTTTTTACGTGGTGATACGAACATCAAATACCTTGTTGATAATGATTGTCATATATGGGATGGTGACGCTTATAAGGCGTATCTCAAAAACTGGAAACCTCAACCAGTTGTAGAAAATGAATTACATTGGTTGGAACAAGAATTAGTAAGTGATAGGCCGTTACCGAAAGATATGTTTATTCATTGTATCAAAACAGATGATGGGTTTGCTAAGCAGTGGGGTGAATTAGGTCCGGTATATGGTAAGCAATGGAGAAAGTGGAAATTTACAGATAAGTTTACAAATGGTGAACAAATAGCATATGTTAATGGAAATATAGACCAAATCGCAAACCTAATCCGTGACCTTAAAACAAACCCAGACTCAAGACGATTGATGGTTTCATCTTGGAATGTAGGTGAATTGGACCAAATGACTTTACCACCTTGTCATTATGGGTTTCAAGTTTATACGAGAGAGTTGTCAACCGATGAAAGAAATGAATGGTTTCAAATTCA